>Ga0310786_10002223_pt1 | contig 30055 bp, 21 predicted proteins | sample AusTroGonzalo_MG_FD_203881 | JGI IMG/M metagenome (GOLD analysis project Ga0310786, IMG submission 203881) | Bovine rumen microbial communities from tropical cattle in Woodstock, Queensland, Australia - Gonzalo_03 (v2) (version 2) | ecosystem: Host-associated > Mammals > Digestive system >...
ATGAAATATCTCAATAAATTAGCAACAGTCTGCTGTTCAGCCGCTATAGGGCTGATGGCTCTGACGAGCTGTGAGGGCGGCGACCTGTACGGCATCGACTCTCCAGACTGGATCTCATCCAGGGTCGACTCCATCGCCAACTCCAAGAATAATAATAACGACGAACCAGTCATCGAAGGCCTGCACGAGGATGTGTACAACATCGGTAAGGAAGACCTGAGCTCTGGCTTCTGGACACTGGGTAAGACCTATGTGGTTCCTGCCGGAGCGAAATGGCAGGCTCAGTTCAATCTCACGGTGAACCCTGACAATGTGTATTATAAGAACTGCTACATTGTGTTCAATGACTATAATCCCGACACCGACGATCATCTGGGTACTGAATACGGTGTGATTCGCTTTGACAATGATCCTAGCAAAAACTCTGAGTGGGGTGATAATATTGACAGAAGTCTCGTCAAGGCCGACTTTGAGAATTCTTCGGATAATGACGCAGAGACTGATCCCAGCGTACAGAAGATGAACGGTAAGGTGACCATCACCGTCGACCGTACTCAGGGTGGAGTCCATTACACGATTACCAACGGAACACTCACAAAGGAGTATATCCAGCCATACGATTTCCCCATGAATAATCCTGAGGGGCGTATCTGCTGCCGTTTCGGTATCGAGAAGGCTATCATCAACTTCCAGGGTTCTACCATCGAGCCTATCGGAGGCTATACTTCTAAGGAAGACAAGCAGCCTCTGTCGATGGAGATTTCAGGTTTGCCCAGTGAGATACTCGTCGGTACGACATTGGAAGAGGCTGTTGCCAACGTAACAGGTACAGTATATTTCGAGCAGGGTGTCGTGAAGTCTGTAACAGCAAAAGACCTGACATTCCAGGCTATTCCTAATATGGAGGATCTGGGACAGAAGACGCTGGTGGCTATCTATAACAAGACCTTCAAGGGTGAGGCATGCAATAGTCCTGTGGCTGCCGTTAAAATCTTTAGCGTGGTGAACGAACTCTCTGCATTCACACAGACTGTCGTCGTCCCGAACCCGATTGTCCTGGGTGCTGAGGATAATAGCCAGGCATGGTGGACTGCTCATACAGAGAACATCAAGGTCGAGCCGAAAGAAACAAAGGTTGTCAACTTCACCAATTACACTAATGGTGAAAACAATTGGAATAACTTTGTGATTGTGCTGAACAAGGCTGATGTCAGTCAGGAATATGCAGTGGTCCGTGCCGACAATTGGGGCTGGGGCGCTGGTTATGACGGCAATCCCAATTTGAAGGCTATAGGTACTCAGGGTGACTGGGATTCTTGGCGCGCTGCCATGAATGGTGCCAAAGTTACCGCTTATATCACCAACAATGGTGATGGCTCTGCTGACATCAAAGCTGTGATGATTGGCAATAACGGTGTTGAATATGTACAAGAGTATAGCGGCATCAGTACAATTGATCCCGATGACATGTACTTCCGCTTCACTGTTGATGCTTGCCATCTGGTATTTGATACAGAACTCGGAACGCCTGATTGTACAACTGCTTGGTGGTCGGCATTTACTCCTAATGTGCAGATAAAGGCACATCAGGTATGTACCGTCAACTTCACCAACTACACCTCTGGTGTCGCAAACTGGAATAACTTTGTAATAATCCTGAACCGTGCTGACTTGAGTGAATATGCAGTGGTCCGTGCCGATAACTGGGGCTGGGGTGCTGGCTATGAGGGTAATCCCAGTTTGCAGGCTGTAGGTACCCAGGGCGACTGGGCAACATGGCTTGCTGCCATGAACGGTGCTAAATGTACTGCCCAGATTGTCAACAACGGTAACGGAACGGCTGATATCAAGATTCTTATGCATGGTACTGATGGTGTTGACTACACTCAGGACTATATTGGAATCAACTCCATTGATCCGGATGATTTCTTCTTCCGCTTCACGGTTGATGGCAGCTATATCGTATTCGAGTAGAATTAGACCTTCATTCTACATATAAAAAGTTAATTGGTAATATTCATGTAACAGGGGGCGGACTGAGCGAAGCCCGTCCCCTTTACTTTTCCCCTTAACACTGTAAGATATGAAAGCGAAAACAATATTGTGGTCGCTGGTAGCCCTCTTTGTCTCTCTTCAGACGGTCGCCCAGCCCCGCCACTTCAAGCGCGCTGACTTTCAGACGGACACCCCGATGGTCCACGACCCCGTGATGGCCTATGCTGACAGCACCTATTATATCTTTGCCACAGGTATGGGCATCCAGCAGATGACCTCGAAGAACCGTAAGACCTGGACGGTGAAAGCCGACCCCGTGATGTCCGTCATCCCCAAGTGGACGCACGACTCCGTGCCGGGCTTCACCCATCATGTATGGGCACCCGATATCATCCAGTATCGTGGTCGCTGGTGGCTGGCCTACAGCTGTTCCACCTTCGGACGTAACGGCTCCACCATCGGACTGCTCTCCACCCGTTCCTTAGCCGCTGGCATCTGGGACGACGAGGGTTGTATCGTCACCTCACGTGAGGGTCGCGACAACTGGAACGCCATTGATCCCAACTTCGTCACCGACGATCAGGATCAGCCCTGGATCGTGTGGGGCTCCTTCTGGGACGGTATTCAGCTGGCACGCCTCGACACCACCATGCACATAGCTGCTGGTGAGAAATCCCGTACCGTTGCCCGCCGCTTCAATCTCTCAGCCCCCGACGGCAAGAAAACCCTCTCCGTGAATCCCAATCCGCCGAAGAACCCTACTTCTGACTATGCCGGCCCTAATGCCATCGAGGCACCGTTCATCTTCAAGCACGACGGCTGGTACTACCTCTTCGTCTCCTGGGACTACTGTTGTCAGGGTGCCAAGAGCAACTACCGTGTGGCCGTAGGTCGTAGCCGCAGTGTCGAAGGCCCCTATCTCGACAGTAAGGGTATTGACATGCGCGATGGAGGAGGTAATATCTTCCTCGAAGGCGACAAGAAGGAGTATGAGGCTGCCGGCCACTGTGCCGTCTACCACCTCGACGGACAGGATATCTTCATCTGTCATGGTTACAGCGTTGCCCAGCAGGGTGCCTCTGTCCTCATCCAGCGTCCCATCACCTGGACGCCCGATGGCTGGCCAACACTTTAAAAAGTAAAAAGGTAAAAGAATAAAAGAGTCAAAAGCAAATTAATTAGGTAAAGATAATGAAGATTGTACATACAATAAGACAAAAGGAATTGGTAATGATGTTTTTACTCTTTCACCTTTTCACCTTTTCACTTTTGGTGAATGCCCAGCAGCGGTCGTGGACGGCTGACAATGGCAATGGTACATACACCAATCCACTGTTCTACGACGAGTTCTCCGATCCTGACATTCTCCGTGTGGGTGACGACTACTATCTGGCTGGCACCACGATGCACACTGTGCCTGGCCTCGTCATCCTCCACTCCAGGGACCTCGTGAACTGGGAGAATATCTCTTATTGCTTCGACCGTTTCGACTTCGACGATGAAGCCTTCTCGCTGAAGAACCACAAGGAGATCTACGGTCAGGGTGTCTGGGCACCGGCCATCCGCTATGCCAACGGCCAGTTCTATGTGTTCACCAACATCAACGGCAAGGGTTTGCAGTGCTACACCTCGAAGGATATCCGCGGACCGTGGGAGCACCATAACATGCAGGGTAACATCTACGACCTCAGTGTGCTCTTCGACGACGACGGTAAGATCTATGCCATCCACAAGTATGGTGAGGTGCATTGCACAGAGCTGAAGCCCGACATGAGTGGTCCCGTGGAGGGCACCGACCGCGTCATCATCCCCGAGGGCAATGCCATCGGAGAGGGACATCATATCTATAAGATTGATGGCATGTACTATCTCATCTCTACCGACTACAGGCCCAACGGCCGCACCCTCTGTTCTCGTGCCAAGAGCATCTGGGGCCCCTATGAGACCGTCACCATCACCGCCGACGAGACCTTCGGTTATCAGGGTGTAGGACGTACAATCGTGCCACACGACTCGAAATACCGTATCGGCGAGGACGGCACGAAGTTTGGAGTGTCACCAGCCAGTCCCGGTGCTACGGGCTGTGATAATGCCCATCAAGGTGGCATTGTGCAGGCCAAAGACGGCAAGTGGTGGGCCTTGCTCATGCAGGACTTCCACTCCATTGGCCGTACCGTCTGTCTGATGCCTGTCACATGGAAGGACGGCTGGCCGATGATAGGCCTTGAAGGCAATCTCGGACGTGCCCCCCGCACCTGGTTCAAACCCAATATCTCGAGGAGTGAGGAGTGTGGAGTGAGGAGTGAGATTACTCCACACGCTCCTTATGTGCGTTCCGACGACTTTAACTATTCTCCCTCCTCCCTCCACACTCCTCACTCCTCGAAGACTTTCAAGCCCATCTGGCAGTGGAACCACAATCCCGACGATAAGATGTGGAGCCTGAAAAATGGTCGCCTCCGTCTCAACACGATGCCAGCCGAACAACTCATGTGGGCCCGCAACACCCTCACCCAGCGTGTCATTGGTCCTCAGAGCATCACCACCGTCGAGCTCTATACGAAAGGTATGAAGGACGGTGATGTGGCAGGACTGGGAAACATCAACGTGCCCTGCTCATGGATCGGCATTGTCAAAGACGGCAAATCCATGACCCTCCGCTGTTTCGAGCAGGCCACCAACGACACCGTTGACATTTCTGCTTCCTCACTTCTTCCTCCTTCCTCGAAAATCTACCTCCGCATGGTGGGTGACTTCGACCACGACAGCGCCCATTATGAATACTCGTTCGACGGCTTAAGCTATCGTCAGTTAGGACGTGAGATGCCCCTGAGTTACCAGCTCATCTCCTTCCAGGGATCCCGCACCTCACTCTTTGCCTTCAACAAGAACGGCCATAACGGCGGCTATGCCGAGTTCGACAACTTCACCGTCGAAGAGCCCCAAGCCGACCGTAGCAATAATATCCCTCTCGGCAAGACCGTACGCATCGTCAACCTTGCCACTAGCAAGCCCATGATCGCCCTGCCCCACGGACTCGTGTACGACACAGAAGCCTCCGACAAGAGTCCACAGACCCGTTTCCGCGTCATCGACAAAGGCCAGGGCCAGGTAATCCTCCAGTGTGAGGACGGACGCTATGTCTTTGTCTCAGGCTATGGCATCGCCGGCGATGTACGTCTGACGACTGACGAGTCGAAGGCAGAGGTCTTCATGTGGCAGGACTACCTGAACCACGAGTTCATGCTCATGTCGATGCGTACCCACCGTTATATCGGTAAGAATCCCATCACAGGCAGTCCCTACTCGATGGACTTCACGGGTGCCGATCCTGCCCGTCGCAACGGAGCCGTGTTGCGTTGGGAGTAAAAGAAAGGAATAAACTTGCACAATTGAAAATAAAATAGTAACTTTGTCCCCAGAATATAACAAAACAATTTGATGATGAAAAAATATCTGTTCTTCCTGTTGGCCCTGCTGCCATTAGCCGTTACGGCTGTCAATCCCAAGCGCGTCAGTGTCCACGACCCCAGCATCGTCTGGGAACCCACCACAAAGACCTATTATATCTTCGGCTCCCACCGTGCAGCCGCCAAGACCACCGATCTCATGAACTGGACATCCTTCCAGGCCCCCTGGCGCACGGCCACCAGTAGCAATGCCGCCAATAGTGCCGCCTTCGAAACACCTGCCGTCACGAAAGTCAAGAAGGGCGGACAGGAGGTAGACTTCCCTGCCTTCAATGCCCGCAAGTGGTCGGCAAGGGGAAGCAAGAGCTACAATGTCGATGGTAACATGTGGGCCCCCGATGTCATCTGGAACAAGGCCATGCAGAAGTGGTGCATGTACCTCAGCATCAACGGTGACAAATGGTACTCCAGCATCATCCTGCTGACCGCCGACCACATCGAAGGCCCCTACCTCTATCAGGGCCCCGTAGTCATCAGCGGCTTCTACGACGGTACCTCCTATAAGGACACCGACCTCGAACTCGTCCTGGGAGCGCTCGACGAACTGCCCAGCCGTTATAAGACCGGCTCGAAATGGGGCGATCGCTGGCCCAACAACATCGATCCCTGCGTGTTCTACGACGAGGAAGGTCGTCTCTGGATGTCCTACGGCTCGTGGAGCGGTGGCATCTGGATGCTCGAACTCGACGAAGAGACAGGGCTGCGCGACTACGATGTCACCTACGAACTCACAGGCTCGGGCAACGGTATCACCGTCGATCCCTACTTCGGCAAGAAGATCGCAGGCGGCTACTATGTCTCCGGCGAGGCCTCCTACATCGAATATATCGGCGGGTGGTACTACCTCTTCGTCACCTACGGCGGTCTGGCAGCAGGCGGCGTGGCTGGCGACTACAACAACGGTGGCTACCAGATGCGCGTCTTCCGCTCCGAGCAGCCCGACGGTCCGTACCTCGACGCCCGCAACACCGATGCCGTCTTCAAGAGTTACCTGTTGAACTTCGGCTCCAATGCCAACGACAACCGCGGAGTGAACATCTTCGGCGCCTACAGCGAATGGGGCAATCAGGCCAAGGCCAACCTCGGCGAACGTTCACAGGGCCATAACTCCATCATCGCTGCCGACGACGGCCGCACCTATCTCGTCTACCACACCCGTTTCCAGAACCGTGGCGAGGAACATCAGGTACGTGTGCACCAGGTGTTCCAGAATGAAGACGGCTGGCTCGTGGCGGCACCCTTCGAGTACACTGGTGAGACAGTGACCAGTGCCGACATCGCCGCCACCCAACAGGTTGCCACCAGCCGTATCGCCGGCACCTGGCAGCTACTGGTCCACCCCTTCAAACTCAACCACACGAAGAAAGAGGCCGCCAAGCCCGTAGAGATCGAGCTCCATGCCGACGGCACCGTCAGCGGAGCCCAGACAGGATCATGGTCCGTCGTTGAAGGCACCTCATACGTCGCCATCAAACTTGGTACCACCGAATACAAGGGCGTGATGATCGAGCAGACCCTCGAGCCTACCGACGACAAGACCATCGCCTTCACCTGCATGAACCGCAACGGCGTCACCGTCTGGGGCTACCAGACCTCCCCTGCCACCGGCATCACTCCTGTCGCAAGAGACAGATCAGGAGACCATAGATACTACGATCTCCTGGGCCGTCCCGTCACCTCGCCCCAGCGCAAGGGCATCTACATCCACAACGGCAAGAAGATGATTGTAAGATAGTAACTTCTTCCCCTCCTGAGTAGGAGGGGAGCCCGAAGGGCGGGGTGGTCTGATCCGCCTCAGGCCCCTCCCCTCGTAATCAATGCTATTAAGATGCCTTGCAATACAGTAAGAGATGCCTTCTAACACTGTTGGAGATGCCTGTTATACCCCCTAAACAGGCATCGTTTACTCTGTTACTAAGCATCCCTTACACTCGTGGAAGGCATCTCCACGACCCTTAAGTATATATAGTTACAAACACACCCCCGATTTTGCTATGTCTGGATAGCAAAATCAGTGCGCTTAGATAATTTTGTTATGTGTTAAGCCGATTTGGGCTTACCCCTCACATTTTCTTCGGAAATACCTTTATATAAAGGGGAAAAGGAATGTGAGGGGTTTTTAGCACCCCTCACATATCCCTCACATAACCCTCACATCATCCCTCACATTTCTGAAGTAGTTAAGTAGCCAGTAGTTAAGTAGTTAAAGCCAAATGCGAAACTTGAGTATTTTATATTAAGGTACGCGAAGTGCAGATCATGAAGGAAGACACAATGTGAGGGATGATGTGAGGGTTATGTGAGGGATAAGTGAGGGATCATGTGAGGGATAAATCTCTCAAAACCCCTTTAAACAAAGTGTTTTTGCTCAAAAATGTGAGGGATAACAGAAATATCATATTTATTCTTCGTCTTACGACGATGAAGGAAGGCAGTGGGTTTGTCCCCAATTCATATTTTAGAAAAAAAGTAAAAAAATGGCGGAAAAATTTGGCAGAATGAAAGGAAATGTGTAATTTTGCCGCCAGAAAGTTAAATTAGAGACAAAATAATGGCAAGAATAGCAAACTATTGGTGGTGGCAGAGCTCAAGATTCGAAAGATCGTGAGAAGATAGCCGCGTACCTATTATAATATACGAAAAGGCCTGTCGTTCTTGCGACAGGCCTTTTCTGATTAAAGAATGAAATTGAAAATTATAATTAAAGATATGAGCAATTATCAAGTAGACAAAAACGGTTTTTATGGGGAGTTCGGCGGGGCGTACGTGCCGGAGATTCTCTACAAGTGCGTGCATGACCTGCAGGAGGCTTACCTGCCGATCATCGAGAGTGAGGAGTTCAAGCAGGAGTATCATGCACTGCTGAAGGACTATGTGGGGCGTCCATCGCCGCTTTACTATGCGAAGCGGATGAGTGAGCAGTATGGCTGCCGGCTGTATCTGAAGCGTGAGGACCTGAACCATACGGGAGCTCACAAGATCAACAACACCATCGGACAGATCCTGTTGGCGAAGAAGATGGGTAAGACGCGTATCATCGCCGAGACGGGTGCTGGTCAGCACGGTGTGGCCACGGCTACGGTGTGCGCGCTGATGAACATGAAGTGTGAGGTGTTTATGGGGGCTACCGATGTGGAGCGCCAGCACACGAACGTGGAGCGGATGAAGATGCTGGGCGCCCAGGTGAATCCCGTTAGGACGGGTAACATGACGCTCTCCGATGCCTGCTCGGCGGCTATCCGTGACTGGTGTTGTCATCCCAAAGACACCTACTATCTGGTGGGCTCGACGATGGGTCCGCATCCCTATCCGGATCTGGTCGCAAAGATGCAGAGCGTGATCTCCGAGGAGATCAAGTGGCAGTTGGAGGAAAAGATCGGGCGCGACTACCCCGACTACCTCATCGCCTGTATCGGAGGCGGCTCGAACGCTGCTGGTACCATCTACCACTATATGGACGACGAACGGGTGAAGATCGTGCTGGCAGAGGCTGGCGGACACGGTTGGGAGACTGACCATACGGCGGCTACCATCCATAAGGGAAAGACGGGCATCCTGCACGGGGCGAAGATGCTGGTGATGCAGGATGACGACGGACAGATACAGGAGGCCTTCACGATATCGGCGGGACTGGACTATCCCGGTGTGGGGCCGATGCACTGTAACATGGCGAAGAAGGGTCGTACGGAGGTGCTCTCCATCAACGACGACGAAGCCATCCGCGCTGGATACGAGCTGACACGCATGGAGGGTATCATCCCTGCCATCGAATCGGCTCACGCCGTCGCTGCCCTCTCGAAACTGACGTTCAAGCCCGAGGATGTGGTGGTGCTCACTGTCAGTGGCCGCGGGGACAAGGATATCGAGACGTATCTGAAGAACAAGGCGATGGTGAAAGAGTACGGGGATTTTTAATTAGGAATTAGAAATTAGGAATTATGATTACCTATAAATATCAAACTACGAGCAAGACGATCCTGGCGGATCTGTATACACCGGTGGGGGTGTATATGCGACTGAGGGATATCTATCCGCAGAGTGCGCTGATGGAGAGCTCGGACTATCACGACGCAAACAACTCAAGGAGTTTTATCGGCATCAACCCCATCGCCAGCGTGGCCATCGGACACGGCATCGCTACCGTCAGTTATCCTGACGGCTCGACCTTCGAGCACGAGGTGAACAAGGACTACCGCTCGGACAAGGCCATCCACGAACTCATCGACCGCATCGAGGTAAGTGGCGAGGACGCCAGCGTGTGCGGACTCTTCGGCTATACCTCGTTCAACGCCGTCAGATATTTCGAGGATATCGCCGTGAAGGACGAGACACAGGCGAAGAACGACGCGCCCGATGTGCTCTATATATTATATAAGGTGGTGATCGTATTCGACCATCATAACAATATGCTCACTGTCGTGAGCCTCACAGAGGACGCAGAGGGGACAGAGGGCACAGAGACAGAGAACACAGAGGCATTGGATGCTGTGCTGAAGGCGATGAACAAGGCGAACGTGCAGGCGTATGACTTCCACCCCGTGGGCGATGTACGTAGCACTCTGACGGACGACGAGCATAGGGCGAATATCAGAAAAGGCATCCAGCACTGTCTGAGGGGCGACGTGTTCCAGATTGTGCTCTCACGCCGATTTATCCAGAAGTACGAGGGCGACGACTTCAAACTCTATCGTGCCTTGCGCAGCATCAACCCCTCGCCTTACCTCTTCTACTTCGACTTCGGCGGCTTCCGCATCTTCGGCTCTTCGCCTGAGACACATTGCCGCATCGAAGGCAAGAAGGCTTATATTGATCCTATCGCTGGAACCACGAAGCGTACGGGCGACGAGGAGGCAGACCGTCAGGGGGCAGAGTATCTGAGAAACGATCCTAAGGAGAATGCCGAGCATGTGATGTTAGTGGACCTCGCCCGCAACGACCTGAGCCGTAACTGTCACGGGGTGAAGGTGGACTTCTATAAAGATCTGCAGTACTATTCGCATGTGATCCATCTCGTGAGCCGTGTGTCAGGAGAACTCGATGAGGGCGCCGATCCCATCAAGGCATTTATCGACACCTTCCCTGCAGGAACACTCTCTGGTGCGCCGAAGGTAAGGGCCATGCAGCTGATCTCGGAGTATGAGCCCCACAACCGCGGTGCCTACGGTGGCTGTATCGGTATCATCGGCCTCGACGGCTCGCTGAACCAGGCCATCACCATCCGTACGTTCGTTTCGCGTAACGGTGAACTGTGGTTCCAGGCTGGTGGCGGCATCGTGGCGAAGAGTGACGTGGAGTACGAATTACAGGAAGTGAACAATAAACTCGGTGCCCTGCGAAAAGCCATCGAAAAAGCAGAGAGACTTTAAACGAACACGAATTAAACGGATTATACGGATATGAAGATAGTCATCATAGATAATTACGACTCGTTTACATATAACCTGAGTCATTTAGTGAAGGAGTTGGGTGCGGAGGTCACCGTCGTGCGCAACGACCAGTTCGAACTTGCAGACCTCGAGCCTTATAGCAAGATCATCCTCTCGCCTGGTCCTGGCATCCCCTCGGAGGCAGGACTGTTGCTCGATGTGATCAAGACCTATGCCGGCAAGAAGCCGATACTGGGTGTCTGTTTAGGTCATCAGGCCATCGGCGAGGCCTTTGGCGGCAAGTTGGAGAATCTCTCCGACGTGTTCCATGGTGTGGCCACACCCTGTCATATCATCTCCGACGATCCCATCTTCAGCGGTATCGAGAGAGATATCACCATCGGGCGCTATCACTCGTGGGTGGTGTCGAAGGAGAACTTCCCCGATTGCCTCGAAGCGACTGCCGAGAGTGACGAGGGACAGATCATGGCCCTGCGCCACAAGACGATGAATATCCGCGGCATTCAGTTCCACCCCGAGAGTGTGCTCACCCCCGACGGCAAGAAGATGCTGCAAAACTGGATGTTCTTGTAAAGGTAAAAGGGTAAAAAGGTAAAATAGTAAATAGTCAAATAGTCAAATAAAATCATGGCACAGACAATGAAAGACATCCTGAACAGGATGCTGAACCACGAGGAACTGTCTCGTGAAGAAATGAAGAATATTCTGATTGGTATCACTCAGAGTGAGTATCCCACAGAGCAGATCACGGCCCTGCTGACGGCTCTCCAGATGCGCGGCGTCACCGTCGATGAACTGTTGGGCTTCCGTGACGGTATCCTGGAGACGGGTGTACCCGCCATCCTGAATGCCGACCGTTATATCGACGTAGTGGGCACTGGCGGCGACCGCAAGAACACCTTTAACATCTCGACCACGAGCTGTTTTGTGATCGCAGGTGCTGGCTATAAGGTGGCCAAGCACGGTAACTACGCTGCTACCTCGGTATCAGGCGCATCGAACGTGATTGCCCACCACGGCATTAAATTCACGGACGACATCGATCGTCTGAACCGTTCACTGAATGAGGCGGGTATCGTGTATCTGCACGCACAGCTCTTCGCCAAGGCTATGAAGTTCGTGGGTCCCATCCGCAAGGCATTGCAGTTCCCCACCATCTTCAATCTGCTGGGTCCGTTAGTGAATCCTTCACAGCCCCAGTGTCAGCTCCTCGGTGTGGCCAACCTCGACCAGATGCGCCTCTATAATCAAGTGTATCAGAAGATCGGCATCGACTACGGTATCGTGAACTCCATCGACGGCTATGACGAGATCTCGCTGACGGGCGACTTCAAGGTGACCACCAAGGACTACGAGCGTATCTTCTCGCCCAAGGATCTGGGCTTCGACATCGCCAAGCCCGAGGAACTCGTGGGTGGTGCCACGGAGGAAGAGGCCGCACAGATCTTCGACAGTGTGCTGGAGAACCGTGCCCTGCCCGCCCAGAAGAACATCGTACTGGCCAATGCCGCCTTTGGCATCCAGGTGCTGGAGAAGGGACAGAAGAGTATCGAGGAGTGCATCGCCATCGCCCGCGAGAGCATCGACAGCGGCAGCGCCTTGAAGACCTTCAAGAAATTCGTAGAACTCAATAGTTAGTATTTAGCAAGGATACAGGACTACAAGACTTTTTCTGCTATAAACAAAATATAGTCCTTAAGTCCTGTAGTCCTTGCAAAAAAAAGAAATATGGATATATTAGAAGAGATTGTAGCCCATAAGCGGGTGGAGGTGGAGCAGTTTAAGGCGCTGCTGAGCGAGCGGGAGATCCATCGTCTGGTGGAGCCGTTGCTCGACTTCTCCGTGGCTTCCATGTCGCAGGCGCTGACGGCTTCCGACTCTGGCATCATCGCGGAGTTCAAGCGTAAGTCACCATCCAAGGGCTGGATCAAGGAAGAGGGACGTGCAGATGTCATCCCCCTCGCCTACCAGCAGAACGGTGCTGCTGCCTTGAGCATCCTCACAGACGAGAAATACTTCGGAGGCTGTGACGAGTTTATCAAGACGGCCCGTCATAGTGGGGTGAATATCCCTGTGCTCTATAAGAACTTCGTCATCGACGAGTATCAGCTGTTTCAGGCCCGTCTCTGTGGAGCCAGTGCCGTGCTGCTGATTGCTGCAGACCTCAAGAAGGCTGAGTGCAAATCGCTCCTGAAGACTGCCCACGACCTGGGACTGGAGGTGTTGCTGGAAATGCATTCGGAGCCGGAACTGGAATACGCGGAACTGGAGCCTGATATGTGTGGCATCAACAACCGCAACCTCGGTTCGTTTGTCACGGATGTCGAGAATAGCTTCCGGCTGGCGGAGAGACTCCGATCAGTATGTGGCTGTGGCACAGCCACAAGTTCGATGCCAGTTCTCGTTAGCGAGAGCGGCATCTCGAACCCTGATACCGTCAAGGCCCTGCGCCAGGCTGGTTTCCGTGGTTTCCTCATTGGCGAGAATTTCATGAAGACGTCAGATCCCGGCTTGGCCCTCGCTGAATTCATCCAATCAATTGTCAAATCGTAAATAGTCAAATAGTAAATAGTCAAATAGTCAAATGATCAAGGTTTGTGGTATGCGAGAGGCGGAGAACATCCGCGAGGTAGAGGCACTCGGTATCGATATGATGGGGTTTATCTTCTGGCCCAAGTCAGGACGCTACGTCAGCGAGCAGCCAGAGTATCTCCCAACGAAATGCCTGCGCGTTGGTGTTTTCGTCGATGAGGATCCTGGACTGGTGAAACGCATCGCCAACGACTATGGCCTCGACTATGTCCAGTTGCATGGCTCGGAGTCGCCGTCATATATCTTTCAACTCGGAGGACTGCACGTCATCAAGGCCTTCAACATCGCCACTGCGGAAGATCTGGAGCAAACGAAAACCTACGAAGGTCTCGTCGATTACTTCCTCTTCGACACGAAAGGCAAGTCCGTGGGCGGCAATGGTGAGAAGTTCGACTGGAGCGTGCTTGAAGCCTACAACGGCTCTACGCCCTTCCTGCTCAGTGGCGGCATCGGCCCTGACGATGCAGACCGCGTAAAGGCCTGCCGTCATCCCAAGTGCGCTGGCATAGACCTCAACTCCCGCTTCGAGATCGCCCCAGGTCTCAAAGACGTCAATAAACTCAAATCATTCTTAGAAAAGATACAGGAATAATAATTCGACCACGAATCTTACAAATAACACGAATTAATCTGTGCGCAGCATAATTAGTGAGATTCGTGTAATTCGTGGTCAAAAATAAAATAAATATATGAATAAGATCAATTCGCTTTTCGCAAACAGTAAGGACCAGAAGCTCCTGTCACTCTACTTCTGTGCAGGTTGTCCGACCCTTGAGAGCACTGCCGATGTGATCCTCGCCATGCAGCGTCGTGGTATCGCCATGATCGAAGTGGGCATCCCGTTTAGTGATCCCCTGGCAGACGGTCCTGTCATCCAGAGTGCTGCCACGCAGGCCCTGAAGAACGGTATGAGTCTGAAGAAACTCTTCTCACAGTTGCAGGCCATCAAAGACCAGGTGGAGATTCCCCTCGTGATGATGGGTTATCTGAACCCCATCCTGCACTACGGCATCGAGGCGTTCTGTCAGTCGTGCGTCGAGGCTGGCGTCAGCGGAGCCATCATCCCAGACCTGCCCTTCGACGACTATCTGAACATCGTGAAACCCATCGCCGACAAATACGACCTGCGTATCATCATGCTTATCACCCCAGAGACCAGTGAGGAGCGCATACGGTTTATCGACGACAACACGGACGGCTTTATCTATATGGTATCTTCCGCTGCCATCACAGGCACCCAGAAGAGTTTCGACGAACAGAAACAGGCCTATTTCCGTCGTATCAACGCGATGAACCTGCGCAATCCGCGGATGATTGGTTTCGGCATCAGTAATGCCCAGACGCTGAAGGCGGCACAGGAGAATGCTGCTGGGGCCATCATCGGCTCGAAGTTCGTCACACTTCTCAACGAGGCGGAAGGCAACGCAGATGTAGCACTCGACAGATTATTCGATGCGCTGAGCAGGTAACTTTTTCCCCTCCTGAGTTAGGAGGGGAGCCCGAAGAGCGGGGTGGTCTGAACAAGCACTATTTCAGACCCCCTCCATCTCCCCCTAACTTAGGGGGAGAGTTCCCAAGGCGGATCAGACCACCCCTACCCCTCCTACTCAGGAGGGGAAATGATTACATCAATAGAGCAGCAATAGTCCGGCCAGGGCCGCATAGCAGATCATACGGATGGGATTGATCTTCAGGTAGCCTGTACCGAAGGCGGTGGCAGCGAAGAGACCAACACTGATCCAGAACTGCCAAGGGTTTTCCATCGGCGTGGAGAAGTTCTCGCGGTTGCAGAGCAACAGTGTGGCAGCAGCAAGGAGTCCCACAACGGCAGGACGCAAGCCTTTGAATATCGATTGTACCAGCGGGGTGTTCATGTACTTCATGAACATCCTGCTGATCAGTATCATCAGAATCAGTGAAGGCAGCACCAGTGCGAAGGTGGCTGTGGCAGAACCGAGGAGAGCCATCAGATGACCATAGCCTGCATTATGGATAGCGGTATAGCCGCAGTAGGTGGCAGAGTTGATGCCAATAGGACCAGGTGTCATCTGTGAGATGGCGACGATATCGGTAAACTCAGCTGTCGAGAGCCAGTGGTAATGCTCCACCGTCTCGTGCTGGATCAGCGACAACATACCATAGCCCCCACCGAATCCGAAGAGCCCAATCTCAAAGAATGTTATAAATAAGTAGAGAAAAATCATTTGTCTTGAACTCCTTGTTTACTTGTATCCTTGTCTCCCTGAATATACTTCCCATAAATATACCCAGCGAGGCCTGCTACGATGATGATATAGATAGGTGAGACGCCGAGGGCCCAGATGAGCAGGGCACAGACTACGGGGATCCAGATGGTGAACTTATTGAGTTTTGCACGTTGGCCTAAACGGAACGTGGGTACAGCGATCAGTGCCACGACAGCAGGACGGATACCACGGAAGATGGCTGCCACCACCTTGTTGTCCTTAAACTGACTGAAGAAGATAGCGATGGCGAGGATAATCAGGAACGAGGGTAGAGCCGTACCGATGGTGGTGGCAATGGCTCCTCGCGTCTTATTCAACTTATAGCCGATGAAGGTGGCAATATTGATGGCGAAGACACCAGGACAACTCTGGGCAATGGCTATCAGGTCGAGCATCTCGTCCTTCGACACCCATTGCTTTTTATTCACCACCTCTTCCTCTATCAAAGGTATCATGGCATATCCACCACCTAAGGTGAAAAGCCCTATGCGGAAGAAAGTAGTAAATGATTCTAAATAAATATTCTGCATAAAGAGTATTTATTTCTCCCCCTAAGTTAGGGGGAGTTAGAGGGGGTCTGAAGTGGCGCTTGTTCAGACCCCACCTAACCTCCCCTAACTTAGGGGAGGAATTAGTTACTTATGAGCCTCCACCCAGCGTCTTGCATTAACGAATGCCTCAATCCAAGGCGTCACCTCGTCGTTGCGGCGGTCAGCGGGATACCACGCGTTCTGCCAGGGGAAGATGGCACGCTCCAGATGCGGCATCATACAGAGATGACGACCGTCAGCAGAGCAGATACCTGCCACATCATAGTCAGAGCCGTTGGGGTTAGCGGGATAGCCGTGGTAGTTGTACTTGGCTATCACATTGTAGCTGCTCTCAGCCTCGGGCAGGGAGAACTTACCCTCGCCGTGAGCCACCCAGAGACCGAGCTTCGAACCACTCAGTGAGCCGAACATCACAGAGTTGTTCTGAGGAATGCTCAGCGTGATGAACTCACTCTCAAACTTATGCGAGTCGTTGTGCAGCATCTTCGCACCCTTGGCACCCGTGAGGCCGAGTTCGACCATCAGCTGACAACCGTTACAGATACCCAATGAGAGGGTGTCCTTACGGGCATAGAACTTATCAAGGGCTTCCTTGGCCTTCGGGTTAAAGAGGAAGGCACCAGCCCAACCCTTGGCAGAGCCAAGCACGTCGGAGTTGGAGAAGCCACCACAGAATACGATCATATTGATATCCTCGAGTGTTTCGCGACCCGTAATCAGGTCAGTCATCATCACATCCTTCACGTCGAAGCCGGCGAGGTAGAGGCTATATGCCATCTCGCGCTCACCATTGGTACCTTTCTCACGGATGATAGCAGCCTTAGGAAATTGAGAATTGAGAGTTGAGAATTGAGAGTTCTTCCAGCGGTCAGGATTCAGACCATACTGTGAGAGTTTGCCAGTAAAGTCCTTATTGAACTTCATCTCCAGCGGCTGCTGCTTATAGTTCTCGAAGCGCTCCTTGGCCTTGCCGTTGAAACTCTGCTTGCGATCCAAGAGATAAGAGGTCTTATACCACACATCACGCAGGGCATCGATGTCGAAGGTCTTCTCTGTGTCGCCAGCCTTTACTACGATGGTGCGAGCATCCTCGACGGGATATCCGATCTTGGCAAAGCCGACACCCATCTCCTCCATGAAATCCTTGAAGTCCTGCTTATACTCGTCGCTCACCTCGATGACCACACCAGGATTCTCTGCGAAGAGGGTCTTCACGATGTCGCCATCCTGACAGATATCATGCAGATTGATATGCATGCCACCCTTGGTGTTGGCGAAGCACATCTCCAGCAAGGTGGTGATCAGACCACCTGCCGAGATATCGTGACCTGCCATGATCCAACCCTTTTCGATCATCTGCTGTACAGCCATGAAAGCGTCGCAGAAATATTCGGGATTCTTCACCGTCGGCACATCGTCGCCCACCTTACCAAGACTTTGGGCGAAAGCAGAACCTCCCAGATGCTGGGTGTCGAAACTGAAGTCGATATGATAAATCGAAGCGTTCTTATCATTCACGAGCACAGGCGATACCACCTTCTTAATATCCGAGACCTCACCACCAGCACTGACAATCACTGTTCCTGGAGAGATTATCTTCTCGCCATTGGGGTACTGCTGAGAGAGTGACAGCGAGTCCTTACCTGTCGGCACATTGATATGCAGGTCGCAGCAGAAATCACTCAGCGCCTTCACACCAGCATAGAGGCGGGCATCCTCACCCTCCTGCGAACGGCAGGGCCACATCCAGTTGGCAGAGAGTGAGATAGAATCCATACCCTCTGCCATCGGAGCCCATACGATATTCGTCAGAGCCTCAGCCACAGAGAGCACTGAGCCTGCAGCGGGATCAGCCAGTCCTGCCTGAGGTGCATGACCCAAGGCGGTAGCAATACCCTTCTCACCACGATAGTCGAGAGCTACAACACCACAGTCGCTCAGCGGTAACTGGATCTCACCCTGACACTGCTGACGGGCAATCTTACCTGTCACAGAGCGGTCCACCTTGTTCGTAAGCCAGTCCTTACAAGCCACAGCCTCCAGCTGGAGCACACGCTCGAGGTATTCCTCTATCTTATCCTGCGAATAAGTGACGTCTTCATAATGACGCTCCACGGTATTGTCGCGCATGATGGTCTTCGGCGAATGTCCGAACATCTGAGCCACGTCGAGGTCAAAAGGCTTCACGCCGTCGCCCTGCTTAAACGAGAAGTGGGCATCGCCAGTGGTCTCACCAACCACATACAGCGGAGCACGTTCGCGCTCTGCTATCTTACGTACATGTTCGATGTGCTTCTCGTCGATCAGCAGCCCCATACGCTCCTGACTCTCATTGGCAATGATCTCCTTGCTGGAGAGTGTCTTATCGCCGATAGGTAACTTCGTCATATCGATCTCACCACCACACTCCTCAACAAGCTCCGACAGACAGTTCAAGTGACCTGCAGAACCGTGGTCGTGGATAGAAACAACAGGATTCACATCCTCCTCACAGAGGGCACGCACCAGGTTGTAGGCACGCTTCTGCATCTCCGGGTTAGCACGCTGAACGGCATTGAGCTCGATACCATTGCTATAGCGACCTGTATCAACAGATGACACAGAACCGCCACCCAAGCCGATGCGATAGTTATCACCACCCACAACGACCACCTTATTACCCTTTTGGGGCTCCTTCTTCAAGCAGTCGCGCTTGGTGCCATAACCTACACCACCAGCCAGCATGATGACCTTATCGTAAGCATATTTCTCCTTACCCTCCTGATGCTCGAAGGTCAGTACCGAACCACAGATCAGGGGCTGACCGAACTTGTTTCCGAAGTCTGAAGCACCGTTGGAGGCCTTAGTCAGAATCTGCTGAGGTGTCTGGTACAACCACTGGCGAACTGGCAGAATATCCTCCCAGTCGCGTGCAGCACCCTCATCGTCGTGCAGACGGGGGTAGGCTGTCATATAAACAGCTGTACCAGCAATGGGCCAGGAGCCGACACCACCACCCATACGGTCGCGGATCTCACCGCCCGTACCTGTAGCAGCACCGTTGAAAGGCTCCACCGTTGTTGGGAAGTTGTGCGTCTCAGCCTTCAGCGAGATCACGCTCTCGATATCCTTCACCTGGAAGTAGTCGCTCGTACTCTGGTCCTTCGGTGCGAACTGCTCAACGATTGGACCCTGTGCAAAGGCGACGTTATCCTTATAGGCCGAGAGAATCTTGTTCTGATTCTCCTGCGTGGTCTTCTTGATCATCGCAAAGAGCGAACTCTCCATCTCTTTGCCGTCGATGATAAAGGTACCGCCAAAGATCTTATGACGGCAGTGCTCAGAGTTAATCTGGGCAAAGCCGAAGATCTCTGAGTCCGTCAGCGGACGACCATTCTGTTTCTCCAGACCGTGTAGATATTCAATCTCCTCAGGACTCAGGGCCAGACCCTCCTGCTCGTTGTACTCCTCCAGATTATCCACATACTTGATGGGCTCAGGTTTGATGTTGATGGTGAAGATGTCTTGGTTGAGCCCGTTATACATGCGCTGCAGCATCTCGTCGTACTCAGCGTCCTTGCTGTCAACAGCAAAGTACTCCTCGATACGGCTGATGCCCTTGAGGCCCATGTTCTGCGTAATCTCTACGGCGTTGGTAGACCACGGTGTCACCATCTCACGGCGAGGGCCAACAAACCAGCCCTCCAACTGTTCTGCGTCCAAGAGCACGGACTCACCGTACAACCAGTTTAACTCTTTGATTTCCTGTTCACTCAGTGCGTGATCGACCTCCGTGGCGATCACCGATTTCTGTGGCGTCTGAAAGTAGCGTATCATACCTATTTAATTATTACTATTTTCGAATTTGCCTGCAAAGGTACGAATAAGTGAGCGAAATACCAAATCTTTTAGGCACTTTCATCAGAATTCCAACTGGTCCTCCCCCAGTCGTCTCAATGGCGTCTTGGGGATTGAGGTCCATGTCTCTTTGGGTTTTACCGTTTCGTCGAAAACATTTCCCTTGACAACCTGGCACTTATGGGTCAGGTAGTTTTTACTGATTGTGGTATCGTCACCCGTCATTCGCGACATACTATACTGTTCCTCACCGATCTTGTAGAAGTCACCATTTTGAAAACGATATGTATAATTGTTGTTAGACACATAGCTGGTGCCTGCAGAGGCAAAGCTGCCAATCGCTATCCTGAGTGCACCACGATCCGTGACACTCAGTTCGATATCGATCATCAGATCATCACCCTCCTCGTCAATGGGCAGGACATTGTCATATTGCTTCCACTGCTCATAGTCGCCAGATGGGGTAGCGAAGTAGATAGCCAGCCAGGGTTGGGCATAAATCACCAGATCACTGAGACCGTCTTTGTTAAGATCACCCTCGGCCTTGACAAAGTTAACGCCCTGAGGCACAATCTCTTCAGCAGCATAGCCTTTTGTTGCCAGACTCTGCGCTGAAAGCAGCATTGGCATGCCGCCCAACAGGAAAAGCAGTATTCTTTTCATCTTCATCTCTTTCGTTGATTTTTCTCTTTCCGATATTGTCTGCAAAGTTAGGAAAAAGAATCGGCTTATTCAAAGAAATGGGTCATAATCTTGAATAAAGGCAGTAGATTGTGTTAAATTTATGTTAAAGTCACATTTTAAGTGTTTCCTTTTGGCTTTTCCAATCTTATATCTACAGAACAGATAATTGTTTAACTCATAAAAAACTAAAAAGGTATGAAAAGGAATTTGTTATTTACGATGGGTGCCATGCTGCTAATGGCGGGCACGGTGACGACGGCTTGCAGCAGTGACGACGATGTAATTACTCCCACTGAGCAGACGGCTGAGCTGGATGCTGCTACTAAAGGGGATGGAACACAGTTGCCTGATGCTGCCGACTTTATCAAGACTGTCTCTGATACGGGCTACGTGCACAGCTATTTCGATGAGGGGTTCTGGTATGTAAAAGCATCTCTCCCTGAAGAACCAGGAGTGATTTATTACGACGGTGGCATTTGCTACTTTATGTACAATCTGCCCGAGGATTTCAAGATTGACGGAAAGAAAGTGAAGTTCACTGGCGATGCCTATGAGTGTAAGGACATCGACAAAAACGGCGATGGTTTGTGTAGCTCATTGGCAGGTTATGAATACTACGATGTGGTGATCAAAGAAATCGAGATCGTAGAATAATACGAACGAACCAATTCGATTCATATATAAATATTTTCTCTCTCGCTGGCTCCTTAATGATTACGTTAAGGAGTCAGTTCTTTGGTGAAAGATTGTTAAATATTTCGTTCCTCCATGCAGTATTTCTCTACTTTGTATGTTATATAAGTAGAATCATTATAATTTTGCAAAACAAACGAATAGTAAGCTAGAGTTATTAAGACGTGAAAAAGTATTTATTGGCATTTGCCTGTATGATGGCTGTCGTACAGAATATAGGGGCTCAGGCGTATTTTTCCTCTGCATCTGATTTTGCCCGCTTGTATGTGGGGGCGATTGAACCACAATACCAGATATCGATGTGGCATGACATCCCTTATTATAATGGACATACAAATATGTACAAAGGCCGTGTCTGCTATTATGGTGTGGTGTATGATAATGTACAACTCCGTTTCGACCAATTAGAGCAGAGAGTTGTTGTTCTTTCTCCTGTAGGAAGTGTTTTCTGTCTGCCTGAGCAAGAACACATCGACTGGTTTGAGTTGGATGGACACAGATATGTGCATGATCCGGAGGACAGTTCTCGCTATGCGGCTCTGCTATCAGACGGGAGCACGAATGGCGTTCGTCTTTACCATAGTGTGTGGAAGGTCTATAGTGGCGAGAACACTTTTGGAGGAAAGAAGCCCCTAAAGATTCTCAGTACCAAAGAGCATTACACGCTTATTACTCCAGACGGAGAAATACATGATGTGAAACGTGCATCGGATGTAGCCAAGCTCTTCCCTGAACAGAAAAAGCAGATCAAGCAGTTTGCAAACAAGAATCGTCTCTCCTTCTCAAAGCGTGAGCGAGAGAATAGCCTGGTGGCTGTTGTTGGGAGTATTTCAGGGACTCCGATGGTAAAAGAGGAAAGTGGAAAGAGGAAAGTGGAAAGAGATTACCTTGAAGGAAATAGGCCAGCAACAGACATTTCTCCTTCCACTTTACACCTTCCTCTTTCCTCTGATTCTCTTATTACAGGCATTCCCGTTCTTGACAGTGATTCTGTGACAGTCGCCCCGTCAAAGACAAAGGTCTATATCATGCCTGGTGTGAAGAAAGCAAGGGCCAGTGTGGCCGACGATCAGGAACTGGCAGAGATTGTTGTCGTGGGTGGCCGACAGTCGGTTGTGAAAAACATGATGATAGGTGCAGAGAAGTTCAAGCCCCAGATACTGAAGAACATCCCGTCAGCCTTCGGCGAGTCGGACATTATGAAGATTGTACTCACGCTGCCTGGTGTCACCACCGTTGGTGAGGCTTCAAGCGGATATAATGTGCGAGGAGGTGCAACAGACCAGAACCTCATACTTTTCAATGGAGGCACCGTGTATAATCCCTCACATCTGTTCGGACTGTTCACTTCGTTCAATTCTGATGCAGTGGAGGATGTGGAGCTGTTCAAATCGAGTATTCCCGTGGAATATGGAGGCAGGATCAGCAGTGTACTGAAGGTGACCTCGAAGGAGGCTAATATGCAGAAGCTGACTGGTTCGGCAAGTATCGGTGCACTGACCAGTAAGGCCAATATCGAGATCCCTGTCATGAAGGATCATGTGTCACTGCTGTTGAATGGTCGCACCACGTATAGTGACTGGATCCTCAAGCAGTTACCCGAGGATAGCGGTTATAAGAACGGTACTGCCAACTTCTATGATTTTGGTGGTGTACTGACATGGAAGCTCAATGGCATGCATCGTCTCAAGGTGTTCGGCTATTGGAGCAAGGATAAGTTCTCGTTCAGTTCGGAGGATAATTATGGCTATCAGAACCGTAACTTCTCTGCCGAGTGGCGCTCTCTCCTGAATGAGAGAGTGACAGCTACGTTCTCCGCCGGATTCGACCACTACGACTATTTCAATGAGGACAAAAGCATTCCCTCGATGGCTGCACGATTAAGTTTCGGCATCGATCAGATATGGGGTAAACTGCATATCCGTCAGCGTCTGTCTGAGAAGCAGGTCCTCTCTTATGGTCTCTCCGTGCAGCACTACAACGTGCAGGCTGGCAAGTATGAGCCAGTGGGTAACAAATCATGCGTTACAACAGACCAGCTACAGAGGGAAAAGGCTTTGGAGAGTGCTATCTATATGGATTATGAGCGCTCGCTCACAGAGAAGCTGTCTGTTTCTGCAGGCCTGCGTTATTCTATGTTCAATGCCCTTGGTCCTCGTGACGTTAATCACTATTATGACGGCGAACTCCCATCAGAGGCGACACTGATAGAGTCGTGTCACGAGACAGGTATTATCAAGACCTATCACGCACCAGAGCTGCGTTTGTCAGCTCGCTATGCCTTACAGGATAACCTGTCCTTGAAGGCCGGCTTCAACACGATGCACCAGTATATCCATAAAGTATCGAACACTTCGATCATGTCGCCTACTGATATCTGGAAACTCTCCGACCTGAATATCAAGCCCCAGAATGGCTGGCAGGCAGCGGCAGGTATCTATCATGAGACAGCCAACAAAAAATACGAGTTCTCTGCAGAGGTTTACTATAAGCATATCAACGACTATCTCAACTATCGCAGTTCTGCAGTCCTGTTGATGAACCACCACCTTGAGACCGATGTGATCTCTACCAAGGGACAGGCCTATGGCATAGAACTTCAGGCGAAGAAACCTACAGGAAAGTTGAACGGATGGATCAACTACACCTTCTCCCGCTCTATGCTCCGTCAGGACGACGAGCGGGTGGCGGTGCCTCTGAACAATGGAGAATGGTATCCTGCAGAGTATGACAGACCCCATGAGGTGAAAGCTGTGCTCAACTATAAGTTTACTGAGAGATACAGCTTCTCCAGCAACTTCAACTATGCCACTGGTCGTCCGACGACGTTGCCAGCCGGCAAATACTACGACTCGTATAATCAGAAATATATGCCCTACTATACAGACCGCAACACCTACCGGATCCCTGACTATATGCGCTTGGATCTGGCGTTTAATATAGAGCCGACCCATCGTCTGACGAGTTTTCTCCACACGTCGTTCTCGATAGGTGTCTATAATGCTCTGGCCCGCAAAAACGCCTATTCAGTCTATTATGTCACTGAAGGGGAGGAGATAAAGGGGTATAAACTATCTGTGTTCGGCACGGCTATTCCTTATGTTTCACTTAATATACGGTTCAACTAAGATTGAAAATTGAAGATTGAAGATGAAAAGAACGCTATATATGATCCTGTGCCTGATGGTTGGTGTATGTTCGCTGTCGGGCTGTATCGAAGAATATGAAGCAGACATCCCTGAAGAGGATTCCGACCTGCTCGTTGTAGAAGGCACCATCTGTTCAGGGAAACTGAATAAGTTCATCCTGTCGCGTACACAGGCGATCAATTCTTTATATACACCTCGAATGGTAACGGGAGCGATTGTCTCTGTTCGAGGGACTGACGGCACTGAATATACGACACAGGCTGCCGATGGTTATTACACCTGCTGGATTGAGGCCCTCGATCCTAATGCAGAATATTACCTGCATATCGAGGCTGATGGCGAGGTGTATGAGTCTGAGCCAACGAAACCGCTTCGTACTGAGAAGATAGCAGAGGTAAAGGGTGTGCAGAACACGCCGGAGAGTGATATCGACGTGCTCGTCACACCTGAAGCTCCTTTCGAGTCTGACAGAGTGAATTACTATTCTTGGACATACGACGAGACATGGGAGGTGCATGCCGACTACTCAACCCACATGTATTTCGACAAAGAGACCATGATGCGCATCTATCAGGCAAACCTGTTTCCTGAGATTGGATGGAAGGATGCCACAGGGTCGACAATCATGGTTGGCTCCAGCGCGAGTTACGAAGGACAGCATATACGAAGTCTCAAAATGTACGACCTTAGCCGCAGTAATGAGCGAGTATATTACAGGTACAGCGGTCTGGTCCATCAGCGTGCCATCTCGAAAGCCGAATACGAATATGAACTGGCACGTCGTCAGGCAGGTTCCGAGATGGGTGGCTTGTTCACTCCGCAACCGTCTGCCCTACCTACCAACATCCATTGTCGCACGTCAGACAAACATGTGATCGGCTTTGTGGGATGTGCATTGAATACAAGCGAATACCGAATCTTCCTCGATGCCGATGACTTCTCCATAGACCAGTATATACCAGAAGATGCCCGTAAATGGCTCGATGGCTGTGACGAGGCGATGTGCGCAAAGATGGTAGACAAGGGGTTCTTCCTGTGCGAATGGGAAGACAACAGAATATCGTTTGGTACGCTGAAAACGGCATGGGCTACCGAGAAACAGCTTGATGTCAGATATAAAGGTACGTATATAGAAGAACCTGAATTCTGGTCATTGACTGAAAATGTTAGTTATTAAGAATTGAAGATTGAACTTTTGGAGCAGCGAAAGCCATCAAGCTTGCTTGTTTGGCCGAGTCGTGACAAAAGTCAACGAAGTTAAAATTGATAATTGATTGAAAATGAAGAGCAGAATAATAACCCTGATGGCTGCGATGGTGCTTTCGCTGAGTGCAACAGCTGTGAATGTTGAGATTGACCGTACATGGTATCTGGCTGGTGAGGCGATGACAGTCAGCGTGACTGCCGACGATGCATTGATTGCCTACGCAGAACTGTGTGATATGTATGGTCTGGCCGCTGGCACTGTGATAAGTATTAAAGGTGGTAAGGGAACAGGCATTATCGAACTGCCCTCCAACCTCCATAGCGGCTACTATGTCTTGTCGGCCTATACGCGTCATGAAGCCACAGCGTCACAACGGCTTGTCGCTGTCGTCAATCCCCTTCACAAGAGTGAAGACGACGATATCGAATGGGTTAAAGCCGAGGAAGAAAGTTATGCTGAGGGGATTAATCTGTCGCAAGACAATTCTCCTTCCTCGAAATCATTTCTCCTTCCCCCTTCCTCGAAAATCATCGATATCCGTGAGACGGAGGGCCATATCATCAAGGCACGTGTTAGGAATGTCCATGATGGCCATACCTTCAAGGGCAGTAATATTCGCCCATCCTTGGCTATCGTAGGAAAGCAGATTCATTATTTCGAGGGGAAGATGGTCAACGACTCCATCGCCGTCTTCTACACCTACGGCATCCACGGCAAAAAACCATTGGTACTCTCCGCCATGTCTTCCTCTGGCGTGAGTCAGCCTATCGAGATGATCAGTCCTTTTGAAACCCTGCTCCCAAAGGAACTCCCGCATCTCGTGTTCCATTACAAGCGGAGTGAGGTGGAAGCCAGGTCCCTTGACATGCAGCGCCATCAGATAGCCATTGCTCCTGCCAAGCGCGAACTGAAGTTGGGAGACCTTTCTGACGACACTGCAGAAGACGGCGTACCCATGGACTATGACGAGACGGTGTTTGGTACCCATCCTGACCTGACGTATAATCTTGACGAGTACCGTCAGTTCTTTACGATCAGGGAGGTGTTGCTCGAATATGTGAACTGCGTCAGCAACACTAAGATCGACGGTGTACCACAACTGTTCGTCCGTAAAGAGCAGGGCTCCTATAACAGTTCCTGGCCAGCAATGGTACTGATCGACGGCATGCCTGTCATCGACATTGAGCGACTGCTGAACTATGACGCCCGTCGTATCCACTATATCAACATCTACAGTGGCCAATACACATTTGGCAATGGCGTATACAATGGCATCCTGTCGTTTATTTCACGCTCAGGGCGACTCACCAACTATCCCACTGAGCCCAACGTGCAGTATCTGGTGTACGAATTCCCAGAATAAGGCTCATCTGACGATGAACCAGAGGTGCATGATGATGGTGGTGAGCCAGCCGTAGTGGCGACCCATCACCTTAAAACGCTCTATCAACGACTCACGGTGATGGAGGGTGGTCTGGCCCTCCTGAGTGTAGTTGGCAACCACCATGTGGAGGTTGTGCAGGGGGACATTCTCCTTGGCAGCAGCCTTCATGATACGGATGCACCAGTCGACATCAGCAGAGTAGCGATATCGCTGGTCGTAGGGCGTGGCGATGGCAAAGTCAGTACGGGCATAGAAGGCCTGATGACAGACAAGCATACCCTGACGGAAGGACTTCCAGGTGAGATTCTCTGGGGGAGCAAGACGACGATGATGAAGGAAACGGCCCTCGCCATCGACGATATCCGTATCACCATAGAGCACAGCGGGGAGGTCTCCCTGTGATACAGAGGCAACAATCTTTGATACCGTATCAGGAGCTGGCAGGAAATCGCCGGCATTGAGGAAACAGACATAGTCGCCATCGAGGGAGCGCAGACCTTTGTTCATGGCGTCGTAGATGCCATGGTCTGGTTCTGAGGTGACCTGGATACGATGCCCGTTATCAGCAGCATTCGACCTTTGAACGTAGTCGTCGATCAGTTGAATGGTGCCATCAGTAGAGGCTCCATCGATGATCAGATGGACGATATCGGGATAGTCCTGCTGGAGCACACTGTCGAGAGTCCGCTGCAGCACCTGAGCAGCATTATAGGTGATGGTGACGTAGGTGATAGTCATGTTTACAGTTTACAGCTTGTAGTGTTTAAAGGCCATCGCCTGTTGGTAGACCTCGGCATAGCGGAAGGCGACGCTCTGTTGGGAGTAGTTCTGGGCCACCTTACGGACACAAGCCTCGCTGAGTTCATCACGATGGACGGAGGTGAGCACCCAACGGATGCCATGGGCAAGGTCGCTGGCACTGCGATAGTCAGCCACATAGCCATTACGCTTGTGATCGATCTCCTCTGGGATGCCACCCACACGGAATCCCACACAGGGCAGACCACAGGCCATCGCCTCCATGATGGTATTGGGCAGGTTCTCCGACAACGAGGGGAGCACAAACACATCAGCAGCCCGATAGATATCGACGATACGATGCTCGTCGTTGACATAGCCTAAGGGAATCGCATCGATCGACAACTGTGACACAACCTCCTCGGCATGGCCCCCAAGGATGAGGACGGTGGCATCAGACAAGTCGTGCAACAGTCGGCATGCCTCGATGAGATAGTCCATGCCCTTGTTTTCGTTGGTGACACGCTGCGATGCAAAGAGGATAAACTGACGATCGAGGGGGAGTCCGAGGCGGCGACGGGCCTCAGCACGATCGCCAGGCTTATAGATATGTGTGTCGATGGGGTTGGGAATGCTGGTAATCTTCTGTCCCTTGAGCAGGGCACTGGCCTTTGCTTCACCTTCGAGCCAGCGACTGCAGGCGACGAAGTAGATGCTCTCGCCATCGAGCATACGTTCCTTCTTTCGCCAGATGCTGGCAGAGAGATCGTTGGCAGAGCCCCCACCAGGGAGTAGGCGACAGTTGTGACAGGCTGTGGTAAAATGGCGACAACCCAGAGTGACATGACAGAGCGCCGTAGCAGGCCAGATGTCGTGCATCGTCCAGACCACGGGTTTACCAGAGCGCAGTATCTTCCGGATAGTACCAAGCGAGAGCATACCCTGATTGATCCAATGGAGGTGGATCACGTCGGCCTCACGGAACTCAGGCAGACTGGTGATATCGGAGCCAGCATTGGCGATGTCGATCTCGAAAAGATGACGACGGGAAAAGTGCAGACGACAGAAGATGACGAAGCGCTCCCAGAGGAAATACCAATGGAGCAACGGTGATTTGGGCAGGGCAACAACGGAGAGCGAGTCGCTGAGCTTGTCGCGAACCAGCATCTTCACCTTGATACCATGGTTGTTGAGAGCCATCATCAGACGGTTGGCAGCTACAGCTGCACCTCCCGTTCTGTCACTGGTATTGACGATGAGCACCCTCATTTTTTCTCTTTCTCACGACGTTTCTGCTCCTTACGGGCTTCCTTCTCGCGACGCTTTTGTTCCTTTCGGAGTTCCTTTTCGCGCTTCTTCTGCTCCTTCTGAAGTTCACGCTCACGCTTTCGCTGTTCCCTCTGCAACTTCTTCAGTTCCTTGGCACTCTGCTTGGCGGTCTCCTTCTCGGTCTTGGCGTCCTCCTTTGCTTTGAGCGCCTCCTCGAGTTTCTCGTGGATCATGTCCTTGTCGAAGGTGTACACATAGCCAAAGAGTCCGAGGGAAAGGGTGTTGTCCTTACCCTTGAGATGAACAGATGTCGTATTGAAGAGATAGTAGTTGTTCTCCTTCAGTTTCGAGTTAAGCACCGTCTCAGCCGTCTTCACCACAACCCCACGGCCAATCTTGGCCAACACGTTGTCGCCCAGACGATCCTTGGCTTCCTCGTCGACATATTCCTCAATGGCCTTCATCATGGCCTCCTTATGCATCTCTTTGTCTGGTCGTGTCTCAACCATGAGTACGGCTATCAGCAACACGATCAACACGGCAATCAGTTTCTTCATATACCTTTTTTATATATTAAATGACGGTGCAAAGGTACGAATAAGAGGGCAAAAAACAAAGCAAAATATGCTAATAATTGTTGTTACCGCACACATTCCATTGATTTATATCAAGAATAAATGGCATTTTTACACTTAAAACACATAAAATATTGCAGGAATGAAAAAATCGTCGTACCTTTGCACTGTCAAAAGGTTAATAGATTGTTTTAGGTTAGTAGTAATATTTATAGTTTTAGGTTTTTAGTTATTGGTAAGAGAAAGTTTTCAACTGGATAACAGGAGGCAATTGTGAA
>Ga0310786_10002224_pt1 | contig 30051 bp, 29 predicted proteins | sample AusTroGonzalo_MG_FD_203881 | JGI IMG/M metagenome (GOLD analysis project Ga0310786, IMG submission 203881) | Bovine rumen microbial communities from tropical cattle in Woodstock, Queensland, Australia - Gonzalo_03 (v2) (version 2) | ecosystem: Host-associated > Mammals > Digestive system >...
GCCCAAACCAAGCATCATTTGTAATATTCACAATAACATCGGCATCTTCCTGAATAAATTCACTTGGAAATATGGCCTCATAACATATTGCGAATGCTATTTTTAACCCTTTCAGCGCTACAACATTTGAATTTTTTCCGATATCAAAATCCCCGATGCTATTCGCAATTGGAGCGAAAACTTTGGGAATAAATCTCCGAAACGGAACATATTCCCCGAAAGGAACCAAGTGTTTCTTATCATAATTTGCGACATTTCTCCCGAATTGATCTAAAACGATCACACTATTATATATACTTCCGCTGGCAGAATCTTTTCGCACTGCTCCAGTAAGCAAATATCCATCGTTTGGAATTACCTCGGCTAATTTCTGACGAAGAACAACTGACTCATCCGTAAATAAATAAGGAATACTTGCTTCAGGCCAAATCACGAAATCAGGAACCCAATTATCATACCTGGATTCCATTCGACTTAGATTCAGATACATATCTAAATTGCGATCTGATAAGTTTTTGTTCATTTTATTCTTTTGAAGAATACTTCCCTGAACACATCGAATCTTATAGTCTGTGTAATCACTTAAATCATGTGAAGCGAAACGCTCAACTCCCGAAATTCTTACATAGCCGAAAATTACCAATGACATCAATGAAACAATAACAAATATTATCGAAAATCTGTGTTTGTCCAAACCTTCTTCACTTAACCTTTTGAATAAAACCTTTTCAGATAAGTTTTCTCCTCTACTGAACTCACTTCTGATTTGCCGATCTACCTCCCAAACTCCAGCAAGGTTTCCCATTAATAAAGTAAAAAAAGTCTGTCCGTAAATTCCCCAAATACTCAAAGATTGCATGCAGAATATATCCCTGCTCCAAACATATCCCGGAAGAGCCCAGGGAAATCCCGGAGCATAATGTCCTTGAAAATACATAACCGAGAAAGTCAGGACAGCAAAAACCAAGGCAGAAATCCAAACATTCTCGCAGAATTTTTTTGCAACATATATCGGTAACAACAACGGAATCGATAAATAAGCGGGAACTGCTATCAACGCAAACGGAATTAACATCCAATGAAGGCTGAGATCTATAGTCAACGGATAAACCAGCCAATATAAAGCTCCCATAAAATAGAAAAGCCAATATACAAAACCGTGAAGCAATAACACTATCGTCGACTTTTTCGTATATTCCCGATAAATTCTTTCAAAAAACGCACCAAAAGAAAAAATGAATATTACGCCAAACCCCAATCCTGCCGTCGGTCGATAAAAATAACGATTTTCGAATCCACTATCAAAAGGCCAAATAAAACTAAAAGCAGAGAATAAACCCAGTATCGCAAATATTAGATATTCTCTATACTTTGGATCTATTTCCGACCATATAACAAAAAATCGCTCTTTAATCGCTGACTCAAATCTGGACATTCAAAACAACCTTCATTTACGGAAATAAGGAAGAGACGAACTCAAATTTCGTTTCGCCCCTCCGTCGTATTATTTCTGAAAATCTTGAAACATCTTTGAAGCAACAGGTCCCCTGGAATTCTGATAACGACCTTCATACTTTGCAACATCTCCGGATATTGCCCAGAAAGTCACCTGTCCGATCTGCATTCCCGAATAAATAGTTACAGGCTGAACAGCATTCAACTGCAAAGTTAGCTGACCAATTGCTCCCAAATCAATCAAATCTGCTGTAATATTGATAAACAATCCTAAACGACCTATCGAAGAACGTCCTCTGATCACCGGGACAAAGTACTCGCTTCCAATCACTTCTTCAGTATGACCAAGGTAAACTGTCCCTGGAGCCAGGGTCAATCCTTCCTCCGGAATTTCTAACTCCCTGAATGAATTCTCTTTTTTAGTATCCAAAACATAATCATTGTAAACTAGCAGCTTCTTACCCAACGTAAAGTTATAAGAATTAGGATTCAAATGACTTTTATTGAACGGCTCAATTATAAGCTTATTCTCCTCGTAATTTTTCAAAATTTCGCTACCGGTTAGAATCATAGCTGTTACTCCTTTATAAACTCTTTATAAATTTCACTGGACTTTGCGGAGGAAAACTTGTCGTATTTTCCGTCGTACATCATTTCTCTGTCTCCTGAAGTCTCCCAAAAAGAAACCTGTCCTATTCTCATCATCGGATAAATCCTTATCGGCTGAACAGCCTTCAACTCCAAAGTCCAACGATGAGCTGGCCCTAAATTTCCAAGATCCGCAGTAATTTGTAAGAACAACCCCAACCTTCCCAACGAAGTCTTTCCGATCAACAAAGAAACAAATTCCCTACTACCTATTTCTTCAAAAGTATTCGCCAAATAAGTCTTATTTGGAGATAACACATACCCATCATCATTAAAGTCTATCTCGTGATAAGATGTTTGTTTTTTCGGATCCACAGGAAGGTCATCTATTTCCAACAATTTCCTGTCAATTCGATAATCGTAGCTATTTGGATTCAGCAGTGCCTCATCGAAGGGAGAAATACAAATCTTCCCGTTGTTTACACTTTCTAAAATCTTTTGACGAGTTAATATCATTAAAAATACCTCTTGACAGTACCTTAAATATATATGAAATTCCGTATTTTTCTATAGAGTTTCGTGAAATTTCTTGAAAATTATTGTGATAATTACTACACTGCACTGTGTAATTGCGAGGTTCTTATGCGTTTTAAGAGTGGTCTTTTTGTTTCGTTGTTATTTTTAGCGTCATGTGAACCGTTTGTTAATTCTAGAGGCAATGTTGTTGCTATCAAACAGGTTGATTCCTTTATAATCGGAAAAACTACTATGGAAGATGTTTTGAGAAGTTGCGGAACGCCATCCTTACATAAAAATAATTTCACATGGATATATATTGGAGGACGTTCGGAAGAAGTTTCATTTAAAAACACCGAGATTAAAGATCGTTACGTATTGAAATTGATTTTCGATAAAAATAAAGTACTGAAAGATAAGATAGTAACTCATCCAACAAAAGAGAATTATAGTTTCGACGAAGAAGTTACTGATCTTATTTCAAACGCAGAAGTAGAAGCTCTCTTGAAAAAAGGTCATGAATAAGAATCCTGAAATAAGTATAGTTTTACCGTGTTACAATGAATCAGAAGTAATCGACGCTTTTTTCGATAGGACTTTACCTGTTTTAAATAAAATGGAACTGAGTTACGAAATCATCTGCATAAATGACGGAAGTACAGATGATACATTGGATAAGCTGATAAAAATAAAAAAGTCAGCCAAGCATCTCAAAATAATTGATTTCTCTAAAAATTTCGGAAAAGATGCGGCAATGACAGCCGGTCTGGACTTTTCATCGGGAAATTGTGTTATCCCTATGGACTGCGATCTTCAAGATCCTCCTGAATTGATTCCCGAAATGGTGAAAATTTGGAAATCTGGAGATGTCGATGTTGTACTGGCGAAGAGGGAAGATCGTTCAGATGATTCCCTTTTAAAAAGATTATCAGCAGGATTGTTTTATAAAATTTTTAACAGACTTTCTGATTTGAAAATCCCTGAAAACGTGGGAGATTTTCGTTTAATGGATCGCAAAGCAGTAGACATCGTTAAATCATTTCACGAAAGAAAAAGATTCATGAAAGGATTGTTTGCTTTAGCCGGATTCAGAACTGCTTACGTAGGATACAAGAGACCTGTAAGAGCTGAAGGACAATCAAAGTGGGATTATTGGAAGCTTTGGAATTACGCTCTGGATGGAGTCACTTCGTTTTCAACTTTTCCCTTAAAAATATCAACTTATTTTGGATTATTGGTGACGTTACTTGCTTTTTTGCACGGAGGCTGGATTTTTATTAGAACATTAATTTTTGGAATTGATGTTCCAGGTTATGCTTCCCTAATGACTGCCATACTGTTTTTCGGAGGAGTTCAGCTGGTCAGTTTGGGAATTATAGGCGAGTACCTCGGACGCATATATCTTGAAACCAAAAGACGCCCTTTGTATATCGTAAGAGAAGTTTTGTAATTCAGGCTATTTTTTAATTTCACACATAATCGGAGCATGATCGGATGGACGCTCAAGAGTTCGAATATCAAGCAAAACTTCGCCACCCTTAAACAGTTTCTGTGAGTGCGAGTTCATATAGAACTGATCTAAACGGAATCCGTTATTTTTTTTGAATCCGCGCTGGCGATAGCTCCACCAGGTGTAGCCTCCGTCTTCCAGCATATCCTTGTAGCCGGCGGCTCGCAGTTCAGCAATCGCATCTCTTTCGCGCTGACTTCCCGCAATACCATCGTATCCTTTTATATAGATGTCTTGCGGATAAGGTCCGACGTTGAAATCTCCGCCTATAATGAAGACTTCATCGCGAAATTTCTCCAAATACTTCACCAAATTTCGCAAAAATTCCAGTTTGTAATAATATTGAGGACAATCCACTTCCTGACCGTTCGGAACATAGATCGATGAAATAAAAATTCCGCCCGTAAATGCTTCTATGTAGCGAGCTTCTTCGCAAAAATCAGAATACACTTCTTCTATAGGGTATTTCGAGCAGATCGCTACGCCGTTTCGTCCTTTTTGCCCTTTGATTGCGAGGTTGTACCCGAGGTCTTCTATCGCCTCACGCGGAAACTGATGATCCTCGACTCGAGTTTCTTGCAACAAAATAATATCAGGATTGTGAATCTCCGCCAGCTTCGCAAAACTCTCCAATCTTGCTCTTATTGAATTAGCGTTCCAAGAAACTATTTTCATCTGATCCTCATTAAGTTCGAACTTATTCAAAGGTATCACATATAAAGGAGGCTTGCACAGCTGTTTTGTGAATTTTCAAGGGATATATTAACGAATTTTTCCGAAAAAAATCGAAAAGAAGGAGACGGGGCTCCTTCGCTACATAAGGTTTCAATTACTCAGACCTTTGATAAAACTTAAAGATTCATTTTTTTTATTTACTTCATAATAAGTTGGTGTAAAATTGGCGTCGCTTGACTTTCTGATTCATTTTCAGAATCAGTGCCTTTTTTGTTCAGAAAGTACCCGAATTCAAGAACAAAATCTTTTGCTATACTCTTCATTTGCTCGAGAATTTCCATTGTTTGTTCTAACTCTATACTTTTTCTTCGATTATCTTCCTCTAAGTGTTTTAACTCGATGACTTTGTCCTTCAACTGATTTTGCAGATCTTTTATTTCTTCTAATAATTCTGTTGTCGTCTCCGTATTTTCCTTTCTCTTATTACTCTCCAAAAATTCGATTTGGTTTTTTAATCCCTTATTTTCTGTTTTTAATTGATCTTCTGATAATTGTTTTTGCGTTAGTTCCTCTTGGAGTTTTTTTATAAACTTACGATCACTCTTTCCGTTGCTCACCATTTCACATTTCAACTTTTCATTCTCTCTTTGTTCTTTTTTTAATTTTTTCTTGTAACATTCACATGTCTTTTTAAGTTTATCGTTTTTTTCTCGTAATGCTTTTATCTCATTATTCGGTTTTGCTTGCGAAACTTTTTCAGCAAATAGATTTTTTTTAACTTTAATATTTTCATCTTTCAATTCTTTTAACGAATCTTTTAATTCAGTTTTCTGATTTTTTAATTCTGCTATTTCCGAATCCTTTTCTGCAGTTTTATGACAAATATCTTGCAAAAAGTTCATTATTTCTTGGCCAGAATTTTTTTCTTCTGTCCCTCCTTGTGAATCGGTGATTCTCCAAGTCTGCTTAGAATAAGGTGTATACAAGAAGTCGTGATATCCTTTTCTATTATTCTCATCGGAGGGCATTCCTAGCACCATCACCGACACCATTGCGAAACTTGCTATAAACAGAGATTTATTCATTTTTGCTCCTTTTTAGTATTTCCAGACGCACACTCGTACCATGCAAGCGCACCCCTCACACATCCGATCGCACCACGCAACCGCACGTCGTTACCACTCATACTAAAACCACAAAAACTACTTAGACTCAGAGATGTCTATCATATGTTTAATTCTTTTACAACATTTTTTTGACTTTTTATTTTGATAATGATTTTTATTGATCAACGATTTCACATTACCGCCTGCAGATATCACCTGCCTTGATTATTCACAGAATATGAGTAACAATTTCGGGTGTAGAGTGCTGGAGAATGAAATGAAAGTCTATCCGTCGATGCTGTCCGCGAATCCGTGTTGTTTGGGAGATGAGTTGCGAGAACTCGCTGAAGCTGATGGCATTCATTGGGATGTAATGGACGGAAATTTCGTTAATGCAATTACTTTCGGCTCTCATATTATAAAAGCTCATCGAGAAATTACCAGCCAAGTTTTTGATGTGCATCTGATGATCGCGAATCCTGAAAAACATATAGAAAACTTCGCAAAGGCAGGAGCGGATGTTATTACTATCCACGCAGAATCAACAGCTCATTTGCACGCTACGCTGAATTTTATAAGATCTTGCGGATGTCGATCCGGAGTTGCCCTGAATCCGTCAACTTCTCCCGATTTTCTGCAATATGTAATGGATGTCACGGATGTAATTTTAGTAATGACCGTAAATCCGGGACAGAGCGGACAGTCTTTTTTATATTCGCAGTTGGAAAAAATTCAGAAAATAGCAGAAATGGTTTCGGATAATATTGAAATTTGTGTTGACGGCGGAATCAATCCCGAAACTGCGCGAGCTTGTGAGCAGATGGGGGCAACTTCTTGTGTCGCAGGGTCTTATATATTCAACAGTGAAAACTATCCTGAAGCTATTCGAAAATTATCGATAAATTACTAGAATATTTTCATTAAAAATCTTCAGATATGACTTGTCACTGTCGTGATATGACTTTTTCTACAGCTTTATAAATTCTGGAAGATACTCGTTTCTCATCTCCGGACGCATTGATCAATTTACAACGGAACGGAAAAGCTTCAGCGATTTTTTTGAATCCATCTCTGATTATGTTGTACTCATCCTCTGACATCATGTCGTAATTATCCAAGCATAACTGACGACGTGTCGTTCTTTCTTTTGCGATATCGGAAGGAATATCCAAAATAATCGTGAAATCAGGTTCAAAATCGCCGAGAGTCATTGTTTTCAAATGCATAATTTGTTCTATCGAAATTTTCTTCAGAATGCCTTGATAAACCAATGAAGAATCATAGAATCTATCGCAAATCACTATATGCCCCTGTTTGAGTCTGGGCAAAATAGCTTTTGCAAAGTGCTCTCGCCGAGCAGCAAACATCAACAGAAGTTCAGTTATTGAATCAATAGACGGAGAAGATTTCAAAATATCACGAATTTTTTCTGAGATCTCAGTTCCACCAGGTTCTCGAGTTATATAGACATGGTCTCCTCGTTCAGACAGCTTGTTCGCAAGCAATCTTACCTGAGTCGACTTACCTGTCCCCTCACCTCCTTCAAAGCTGATGAAAAACCCTTTTCGCATTATTAAACTTCTTTCTCTCCCTCACGATTTGATAACCCAAATAATAAATAATTTATTGAAAATTTCGCTTTCTCAAAAAATTTAGCTTCCTTAACTTCCTGACACGCGAACAAATCATATTTTTTCGAAATAAATTTTCCGTAACGATAGGACAATTCCCCTACTTTTGCTCCCAACTTTATCGGAGCTTCAAGAGGTTCAATCATCCTAGCCTCGACCTTTAATTCATTTTGAAATTTGCGAGGAATCATTACATTTATGTCCTCGTGAGTACAAACATCTATTTCGCTTTTATCTCCCAACCATGTTTTTAATTTCGCAATAGGAATTCCTGCTTTTATCGCTTGAAAATTTGCGAATTCACGATATCCAAGAGCAAGTAAACTATTTGACGCCGTTGCTCGCGATTTCATACTGGAACATCCATTTACCACTGAAATCAATCTCTTTCCGTTGCGAGCAGTAGATGCAACCAAGCCAAATCCCCCCGCCTTCGTATGTCCGGTCTTCAACCCATCGACTCCCATAGAGTTTCCCAACAAAGTATTACGATTCGGTTGAGTAATATTATTTGCAGTAAAAACTTTTTCGGAAAAATAGAAGTAATATTCAGGAAAATCTTCCATCAATCGTTTTGCAATAATAGCTATATCATACACTGTAGAATAATGATTTTTGGTAGGCAATCCGGTTGGATTTACGAAATAGGTATCAGTCAATCCGAATTCCTCTGCTTTGCGATTCATTTCTTCTGCAAAAATCATTGAATCTCCTGAAAGAGCCTCTGCAACAATAACACACGCATCATTTCCTGAATGAACGATTATACTTCTCACCAAATCTTCGACTTTCGCATAAGTTCCCGCTTTAAAAAAACTACGAGATCCTTCCATTCTTTGAGCTTCCTCACTTACCCAAAACTCATCATCCATCGCAATACGACCATCTTTTATCGCTGAAAACAAAAGATAAATCGTCATTAACTTAGTCATAGAGGAAGGCGCACATCTTTCTTTTGAGTTTTTCTCAAATAAGATCTCTCCTGTATCAAAATCCATTAACACTATTTGCTTAGCATCTGATAATCCTGATCTTTTATCAAAGGATTGAGTCGCTCCCCCCCTAGGCAGAGATTTATGATGCCTTATTCTTTTGCAATCAGCATTCAAAAACGCAAAAATGGACAAGATCACAAAAATCTTCTTCATTGAAAAATTCCTTCATGTTGCTTCAAATATAGCTTATAAAGCTCGATTTTTTAATCATTATTAATAAAAAATTTGCAAATACAAATTATTTCCTATCTACGTCTCAATCAAGAAAGTCTTACATTCATCAAAATTTTGAATCTTCACATTTCGAGATGACAAAATTTATTGTATACTTAGTGGTCTTTTAATTTGGAGTTCATATGCAGGAAGATCAAGAACAAAAACGTAATGTGATATTATTCTTTGCGATTTCGCTAATTATTATGTTGGGGTATCCGTATATTTTCAAATCTTCGACGTCAAATCAGGTTAATGTCGCTGATCAGAATATATCAATGGTCTCTCATGTTTCTGAAAATTCTGCTCAAAATTTATCTGGATCTCGTGTAACAATTCAGCAAGCTGAAGTAAAAACAATCGAGATCAAAGCTCCGAGAATTTCAGGGACATTGTCGACAAAGGGATTAAAATTTAACAATATCAATTTAAATGACTATACAAATCAGTATGATAGTTCTGAAAAGGTCTCTGTTTTCGGAAAAGATAATTATTTTGCTTTTTCAGGATGGTCTTCAGATGACAAATCATTGATTTTACCCGATGAAAATTCGTGCTGGGAAACGGATAGTACGGAGTTGGCTCCGCGTTCTCCTGTAGTATTGACCTGGAATAACGGTCACGGTCTGATTTTCACGAAAAAAATCTCTATAGATGACAATTTTGTGTTTACAATCACCGATACAGTTAAAAATTACGGAAATGAATCCGTTAGTTTGAGAAATTCCTCTCGGATCTATCGAGAAGTAGGAAAAGACAAATCCGAATCAATAGGGTTTTATCACGGACCTATCGGATATTTTAATGAAAAGCTGAAAGAAGTCAGTTATGATGACATCGAAAAAGAGAAAAATGTATCTCATCAATCAAAAGGGGGATGGTTTGGTATCACCGATAAATATTGGCTAGTTTCCTTTATTCCTGAACAGAATTCCTCTTATTCTGTAAACTATAAGTTTCTTGGAAACGCTACTTATTCGTTAGAAAGCAATGATAATTTGTCAATAATTAATCCGTCTGCTGAGCTTTCAAAAAAGCATCATTTGTTTATCGGCGCGAAAGAAATAAACACTCTCGATATGTATGAGAAAAAATTAGATGTTCCTCATTTGGATTTAGTTATTGATTTCGGATATCTGTATATCCTCACAAAACCGTTGTTGTACGCGATGTCTTATGCCAAAGATCTGGTCGGCAACATGGGATTTGGAATCCTTCTGATAACTTTGTTGATAAAATTGATTTTGTTCCCTCTCGCAAACAGAGCTTATCGTTCAATGAACAGAATGAAAGTGATTCAACCTAAAGTTAAAGCATTGCAAACTAAATATGCGGGAGATCAAATGAAATTAGGTCAAGCTGTTTCTGAGCTGTATCGAAAAGAAAAGATAAATCCGATTGGAGGATGTCTTCCGATGTTCCTACAATGGCCTATCTTATTTGCGTTATATAAAGTTCTGTATATTTCAATTGAAATGAGACATGCGCCGTTTATTTGGTGGATTCACGATTTGTCCGTTGCCGATCCCTGGGCAATTTTAAACTTGGGCGGATTGATTCCCGTGTCATTGCCGGGATTTCTTCAAATTGGAATTTGGCCTTTATTGATGGGATTGTCCATGTGGTTACAGCAGAAAATGGGACCTACTCCGGCAGACCCTGCTCAAGCAAAAATGATGTTGCTTATGCCGGTAATGTTTACGCTAATGTTCTCTCAATTACCAGCCGGGTTAATCATATATTGGACTTTCAGCAACTTATTTGCGATAGCTCAACAATACGTGATTATGCGAGTCGATAAAAGCAATTCTTCAGAAAAAATTAAGGTAAAAAGTTGAGTTCGATAAGCTCTTTGTTCAGCTCCGAGTGTAAATTTGTCGCCGGAGCTGCTACTTATAATCAAATTCCATATTTAAAACAGCCGGAAGTCGCTTTTGTGGGAAGATCCAATGTTGGAAAATCATCTCTTATCAACTCATTGATAGGAAAGGCGTGCGCTCGTGTCTCGAAAACCCCCGGAAGAACTCAGCAAATCAACTTCTTTTCTTTAGGGAATAAAATCTCTCTTGTAGACCTCCCCGGTTACGGATATGCTGCGGTTTCAAAACAAACTCGAATGCAGTGGGATGATCTTATTCTCAACTATTTAAGATATCGAAAAAATTTAGTCAGAATATTTCTGCTAGTCGATTCTAAGTTAGGTGTAAAACCAAATGATGAAGAAATAATGAAAATATTTGATACCTTAGGTTTGATATTCCAAATGATTTTAACAAAGTCGGATAACAAATCTGAAGGAATTGAAAATTCAGTAAAAGAAGTTATCAAATTACACCCGGCGGCTTTCCCTGAAATCATACTGACAAGTTCAAAAAAAAGAGACGGAATAAAAAAACTACAAGCGGAAATTTATCAACTAATCTCGTAAAGTTCATATTACCATCTCTCACAAAAAATTCATAAATACCCTTGGAAAAATACTGATGTCATCGTAAATTAATACCTGTAGAATTTAAATAGGTGTTTTATGAAAATCAGCGCAAATGAGCTTAGAATCGGAGCGTTAATCGAGCATAAAGGAAAGTTGTGGACTGCATGTAAATTGCAACACGTAAAACCGGGAAAAGGCGGAGCTTTCGTTCAAGCTGAGCTGAAAGAAATCAAGAATGGAACAAAATTAAACGAAAGGTTTCGTTCTGATGAGACCTTGGAAAGGGTTTCGTTGAATGAAGAGGAATATCAGCTACTGTTCCGGGACGGAGATGTTTTCACATTTATGAACAACCAAACTTTCGATCAGATTCAAATAAACAAGGATATCATCGGAGAGCCGGCACGATTTCTGCAGGATGATATGATCGTTAAAATTACTTCTTATGAAGGAGAGATAATTGGTGTTATGCTTCCTGATACTGTAGTAATGGAAATCGTTGAAGCAGATGCAGTAGTTAAGGGACAGACTGCAACAGCGTCTTACAAGCCTGCGGTTTTGGAGAACGGCGTACGTATTTTGGTTCCTCCTCATATTGATGCAGGTACCAAAGTTGTGGTAAATACGAGTGATGGTACTTACGTAGAAAAAGCGAAGTAACGTGAGGCGCCCAGATGGCGGAATTGGTAGACGCGCTAGGTTCAGGTCCTAGTCCGCGCAAGCGGGTGGAAGTTCGAGTCTTCTTTTGGGCACCATTTTCAATAAATTCAGAAAAAGTTCGGAGATGTATCAATGAATCTTTACAAAAATGATTTACCTAATGATGTAACTTTCGGGGACAGTGTCGCCATCGATACGGAAACTATGGGGCTGGTAACCAAGCGCGATAGATTATGTTTGGTTCAAATGTGTTCAAAAGACGGCGAAGTTCATATGGTACAAATCGAAAAAGATCAACAACACAAAGCAGTAAATCTCAAGAGGATGTTGGAAGATCCAAAAATTCTAAAGATATTTCACTTTGCAAGATTTGACATCGAAATATTGAACCATACTTTCGGAGTTCGTGTTAACAATATCTATTGCACAAAGATCGCGTCTAAATTGGTTCGTACCTACACAGATCGGCACGGATTGAAGAATTTAGTGAAAGAAATTCTGGGAATCGAAATTTCGAAGCAAGAGCAGTCTTCAGATTGGGGAAAGGAAGAACTTTCCGAAGAACAATTGAAATATGCGGCAGGAGATGTTCTCTATTTGCATGATCTTAAGGAAAAACTCGATTACATGTTAGCTCGAGAAAGCAGAACTGAGCTTGCGAATAGATGTTTTGAGGCTTTACAATTGGTCTCCGATTTGGATCTGCTTGGTGTGTGTCCTGAAGAACTTTTTGTTCACTAAAAACATTTCGATTTCTAGATTTGGATAAAGGAATCTTTTGATGATCGAGAAATTAAAATACAAAGTATTTCAAGGAGAAGAGATAACGAAAGACGAAGCCTTGCAATTGGTAAGGGCAGATCTCGAGGAATTATGTGAAGCAGCAAACGAAATTCGTAAGAAATTTTGCGGAGACAAATTCGAAATTTGTACAATCATAAATGCGAAAAGCGGAAGATGCTCCGAGAATTGCAAATTTTGCGCCCAGTCAGCTCATTATAAAAAAGTGGATATTGAAAAATATCCGTTAATGAACAGTGATGAGATATTGTCAGCAGCAAAGCACGATGACGTAGCAGGAGTTCAAAGATTTTCGCCGGTGACTTCAGGTCGTAGGCTTACGAAAATTGAGGTAGAAAGTCTTTGTAAATCTATGAAAAAAATAAAAACAGATACAAATTTGAAAATTTGCGCTTCTTGCGGATTGTTAAATTATGAAGATCTGCAAAAGCTCAAGGAAGCTGGAATGTCTCGATATCATAACAATTTGGAAAGTTCCGAGAATTTCTTCAAAACAGTTTGTTCGACTCATTCGACAGCGGATAAAATCAGAACAATTAAGACAGCTAAAAATCTTGGATTGGAAATTTGTTCTGGAGGAATTATGGGATTAGGAGAATCTTGGGAGGATCGTATTGATATGGCTTTCTTGATTCATGATCTGGGAGCAGTATCAATTCCTGTAAATATGCTCAGTCCGATAGTTGGAACGCCTTACGAGCACAACAAAATTCTGGATATCGACGAAATGAAACGCATTTGCGCAATATATCGTTTTATAAATCCTAAGACTTTCATCAGATTGGCAGGAGGTCGTGGCTTGCTTAAGGACAAAGGTCGTAGCTGTTTGCAATCAGGAGCAAACTCTCTGATTTCAGGAGATATGCTGACTACGTCAGGTATTACCATCGAACGAGATCTGCAAATGATAAAGGAATTAGGATATTATATCGAGAAATAAATGAGGAGAGCATCAAATTGTTTGTATATTATAACTAAAAATAAAGAGCTTTTTGTTATAAAAACAATCTTCCAAAAATATGATCTGTTTTAATACTTAATTGAATATCGAAAAAGAGAAAATGAATGAGCTGTTGGAAATCATATTTTGATATTTGTATAGGATTTGAAAATCAAAAAAAAATAAAATATAATCGCCCAGTTGGTGGTTAGGAGTGCTGATGAAAATAAAGTTGCCTTATTTCGACAGAGACGGTTGGCGTGCTGCTTTTGTAATTTGGCTTGTTGCTTTTATTATCGGACACGTTAGCGAACCTGTTTGGTGGATAGGTGTTGCTATAGGGTTTGCTTGTTTGTTGTTTTTTAGAGATCCGGAAAGAATTCCTCCGAGTAAGAGCCACGTAGTAGTCAGTCCTGCTGATGGTATTATTTTGAAAATTGCTGATGTAGACCCTCCTGCTGAATTGGAGTTAACCGGGAAAAGAAAAAAAATTAGTATCTTTATGAGCATATTGAATGTTCACGTTAACAGAACTCCTATTGCAGGAACTGTAGAAAAAATCCTTTATGTTCCGGGAAGATTTTTTAATGTTACCTTGGACAAGGCCAATGAATACAATGAAAGACAGGCTACCTTCGTAAAAAATGATGACGGTATGAATTTAGTATTTGTTCAAATTGCCGGACTTATTGCTCGCCGTATAAGATGTGATATTAAAAAGGGCGATACATTAGAAAGAGGTCAGCGTGTCGGAATTATTCGTTTCGGTAGCAGAGTTGATGTCTATTTACCGTTGGATGTTTCGGTGTTAGTAGAAGAAGGACAAATTACTGTTGCTGGTGAAACAATTTTGGCTAACTATCATATAGAGGAGAAGAAAAATGAAAAAAAGCAGAGGAACAAGTAAAGAAGATAAAAAAGTATCTTCGAAAGTTGAGAAGAAAAGCGTTGCGCAAGTTAAAAATGAAGGTCAAGTAGTAACCCCTTCGGTAAAAGCCGCAAAGAGTCCCAGAAAATCAAGAAAAAAAGTCAATGAAGCTTTGGACAATCTCGGATCAATAAAGACGGAAACTTCTAGACTATCGGGAAGAGAAGTATTGAAAACATCTAATTTAGCAAAATTCTTACCAAACGCTATTACCATTACAGCAATGTGTTTTGGGTTATCATCTATTCGGTTTGCCCAATGCAACGAATGGGAGTATGCTGTTCTTTGTATCCTGGTTTCCGCACTACTTGATATGTTCGATGGAAAAATCGCCCGATTTTTGGATCAATCTTCGTCTTTCGGGTTAGAATTGGATTCTTTATCAGACTTAGTGTGTTTTGGAGTTGCTCCGTCAATAGTTTTGTACTTGGCCACTATGCAACAAGTCGGGAAGGTCGGTTGGGGAATCTGTATGTTCTATACGGTTTGCTGCGCGTTAAGACTGGCAAGATTCAACATTTCTTGTACAGATTCGGAACAAAATTCAGATTTGGATCGCAAATATTTTGTCGGGATTCCTGCTCCGGCAGGCGCAATTATTGCGTTATTTCCGATGATTTTATTCTTCGAAACAGAGAGTTTCACGATTGTAAGACCTTTCTATGTCGCTTTCTTTTTGATATTTTCAGGATGCATGATGATAAGTACAATTCGCACTTTTTCGTCCAAGATAGTTGAGATAAATTATACAAATTCTTGGATTGCTTTAGCGATTATCGCTTGTTTGATTATTTGTTTAACGACTAGAATCTGGCTGTCTTTATCCGTTCTTGTTACTTTCTACCTGGTGTTGATTCCTTACGGAGTACATAGGTATTCTAAGGCGTTAAAGTCCGCAAAAACAAAAGAATGAAGAAGTATTTTCTATTTATCATAGGATTAAGTTGTTTTTACGTATTTCGCTCTTCTTTTTTAGAAGAGCGTGATTGTTATAAGTCACCTTTGTATCAAGAGTTAAAGAAAGAAGATTTCGGGCGTCTTGATCGTGAAAAAAAGCTCAATATTATTATAGGAATAGATTATCTGCCTTATGAATTTGTCGAAATGTTTGAACAATTAACAGGAGTACGAGTTCACGTCGACATTTTTGATTCGAATGAAATTCTCGAAGCGAAATTATTGGCAGGAGGAACTCAATACGATGTCGTCTTCCCTACAGCTTGGCCAAATCTCGCACGGCAATTATCCGCAGGGGTTTATCGAAAAATCGATCATAAAAAAATCGATTTTTCTAAGTTCAATCCTATAGTTTTGAAAAAACTGAACATCTATGACAAAGGCAATCTTCACGGAATACCTTATCAATATGGTATTTCAGGAATGGGTATGGATGAAGATGCCATAGAAAAAGTATTTCCGGGAGCGGATAAGCACGATCTGGGGCTGTTTCTTGACCCCAAAAACGCAAAGAAGTTAGCGAAAGCGAGATTCAGTGTTTATGATTCCGCAGGAGAATTGTTTCCGATGATTTTGTGTTATCTCGGACTGAATCCTGAATCCACTAACGAAAAAGATATTCAAAAAGCTGCCGATCATTTAAAAAAGATTCGTCCTTACATATATAAATTTACGGAATTTGGATTTGAAGACCTTTCTTCCCAAAATGCTACTCTGACACTGGGAACTTCCGGTGATATTATCAAAGTCAGAAAAGATACAGGACGAAAAAACATAAAATTCTTCTATCCGAAACAAGGAACTGCTCTTTGGGTCGATGTAGTAGCGATTCCAAGAGGAGCGCGACATATCAATAACGTTTACGCTTTTTTTAAGTTCTTGTTTCATCCAAAAGTGATAGCAGCGATCACAAATCGTACTCATCGAGCCAACTGTGTAACTGAAGCGAATAAGTATGTAAGCGAAAACATCTCAACCGATAAAAATGTTTATCCGTCACTGGAATTCACTAAAAAATGTTACATAACAAAACCTGTTCCTACAAATATTGAAACTTTGAGAACAAGGTTGTTAACTAAAATTAAGTCGGAAAAATGAAGAAAATTTTCAGATATTTTTTATTTATTGCGTTATTTGGATGCGAGATTAACACCCCGCCCCTTCCCCCATTAGATAAGCCTTCTTTTTCTTACGAAGAAATCATGAAACAACAGAAGCAACTGGAACAGGAAATAGAGGAAAGTCTTCACGGAACAGAGAGTATTCGGAAAAAATAAAAAACGCCGACCCCACGTCCCCCGCCCTTTGGGAAAATATCAGAAAAAAGTTAAAAATCCGTTGGTTTAAGATTTTGTTAACAAAAAAAATACATACATCACTGTTAGAAACATAACATTGTGTTCAAAATTATCTTATTTGTTACAATTCCAAAAAAATTTCAAAAATATCTGTTTAACGATCGAATTTTAATTAAATTTTAAAAAATTTTTTTTATGATTCATCCTAGATGAAAACTTTGGAGGTTTATATGAAGAAAGTAGCAGTGGTTGCTCTTTGTGCGTGTTTTTCTGTTCAAGCTGAAGCGTCTGTCAGCGCCTATTTGAGAGCGGCGGCAGTCGGAGTGTTGTCCAATTCGGATTTTGATATGAATTATTCCGTTGATACGGGAAATTTCCCTGGCGCGAATCCCTCGGCAAACAACAATAAACATTCAATTGGCAACGTTGGAGGAGAATTTGCTCTTGGGTTCAGGACGAAATTTAAAAATGATTGGTTTTTGGGTGGAGAAGTCAATTATTGTCTGAAAAAAGTAAAACATAATCATGATTTTACCGAAATTGAGGATAACGAAGGAATAACTAACGTCGATACCGATAAAATGTCCAATATCGATCTTAAGTATCAGCATGAATACGGTTTCTCTTTTAGATTCGGAAAATATTTCAACGGATACGATGTTTACGGAATCTGCGGAGCCACAACAAAGAATGTGGATATTAACTACAGTTTGAATGGTAGCCATCCGCATTTTGTTCCAGCAAAAAATGATTTGACGACCAATTCCAGTAAGAGAATATACGGAATGGTTTTCGGTTTGGGTGCCTCTCGAAAGGTCAATGATAATTTCTCTTGTTCTATGGAATACAAATACAAGGTATATAATTCAGCAACGAAATCCATTGATTGGAGAAAGGAGACAGAAGACTTCTTCGACAATAGACGACATGATACATCTGACAGAAATTTCAAGGTGAAATCTGATAGTCATGAATTGTCGCTTGGATTTGTGTTGAGTGTTTAAATTTTTATGGGAAGATTGCGTGAGCAGTCTTTCCGATTTTTGTGATAAATATTTGTTTAAAAAAGGAGAAAATAATGAAAAAAGTTATAGTTTTATGTTCAGCTTTGGTATTTGGATTGTGTTCGGAATCTTCTGCTTGGGAGGTAGATTTCACCGAAATAGATCAAGGATTAGAAACTTTTACGCCCAAGCTTTCTCTAGTGGCTGTTCGAGAAAGAGTGGCAAAGCTGAAGTCAGTCTCAGGAGATACTGGTATAGTTCAAAGAGAGTTTAGACGTTTATACAATGATTGGCTTAGTAATAATACAAAATGGACAGGACAAGGAAGAAACAGTACCATTGATAACATCCAAGGATACTGTAGTTCAAATCCAGAAATATTAACTGAATTTGAAAAAGTTCTGAAAGGTATAGAGGAAAAAATTAATGCGGCTACGGGTGAAACAGCTGAAATAGAAGGGGAATCTACCAAGGAACAACAAGAACAAGCGATAGATTTTACTGATGCAATTAAAGAAAATCCGAAAATTCAGCGCAATGCCTTGGAAACTGCTGTAAATGCTATGGAAACAAGCTTATATGATGACCTGCCAACCATTGATATCAATTATACCTCCTTTGGTCTGGAATCTCTCGCTAAGCTTTGGGGGCAAGATGACATCGGCGTTGATGTAGATGAAGATTTTATCGTCAGTCTTAGAAGAGCTTGGAGCATGCAGGCTTTAGATATGTCTGAAGACGCAATTGATGAAAGAGTTGGAACGGGAGATGAAGGACGTACATATAAAAAAGTAGACCCAAACATTTTTTCAAACTCAGATATTGCTACTTTTTTGTTAGATCATTTTGAAAGAACAGATACAGGAAGCAATAAAAAAATTCCTGGTTCTAATCCTGAAAAAAATACCGTATGGAACCTTTCGTCCGAAGGGCATCCGAAAATAGAAGAATTACTGAAATATGGTCGTGATGATATACAACTAACGGATGAGGGGGTCTCGAAAGAGATCAGAGATTCCTTAATGAGAATCTTTGATGTCAAATATGAAGGCGGTGGCGATGACGATGACGATGTCAATGACGCAAAATACAAAAAATTAACTAATCTAGGAATTGAAAAGAATGGTAAAGAATTTAAAATATTCAAAAATATGAAATTTCACCTAAACCTCGTTGCTCGTCTGTTACAAGAGATAGGAAAGGAAAAGGATAAGATTAGCGAAGATGTTGATGAGTATAAGGTAGATGGAATAGTTTTCCATGCCTTCCGTCAATACATGACGCAGGCTTTTAGGGAAGCGATATCTTTGATAAAAGCTTCTGAAGAAATTTAGAAAATAGATTTAACACCTGATCCAGAGCCATAATTTCACATACAAAACTTACAGAAAAGCGACCTTTTCAGGTCGTTTTTTTTTACGAGAAGATAGAAAACTCAACTCCCCCGTCTCTGCGAGAGCGGAATATCTCGAAAGCGTAAGTTTTTTTATATAAAAAACATAGAAAAGCCACAAAAACCTGGTGAAGCGAGTCATACTTAAAATATAACTTTTCCTATCTCTGTACGATTGAAAAAGATAATGATATAATTTTTCTAAAGTATTTATGATGAGAAAAGATATGAGAGTTGGAAAATACAAAACTCATAAAACGGGTTCGGAGTCGTATCGTTCTTATATTCCTGTAAAATTGCCTATCCAAATTCATGCAGATTCGCGATTAATGGAAAAAGCTTCAGCTGTTTTGTCTGAGTTAGGGCATTTATCTGTTCCGAGTCTGGACTTGTTCCTGTATATGTATGTCCGAAAAGAGGCAGTTCTTTCTTCTCAGATCGAGGGAACTCAGAGTTCATTAAACGATCTGATTTTATTTGAAAATAATCAAAAGCCGAATACAAAAATATCCGATGTTGCTGAAGTTTCAAGATATGTTGAAGCACTGAATTATGGAATTGACAAGATCAAATCAGGATTTCCTTTATGTTTAAGGCTATTGCGAGAAATTCATGCGATACTTTTACATGATACACGAGGTCAGGAATATCTGGCGGGAGAATTTCGCGTTTCACAGAATTGGATTGGAGGAACTCGCCCAGGGAATGCGGCTTTTGTACCTCCTGAACCTCAGATCTTGGATGATTATCTGTCGAATTTAGAAAGTTATATCAACAGTGATGATATTCCCGTTCTTTTGAGAGCGGCTGTTGCTCACGTGCAATTTGAAACAATTCATCCCTTCCTTGATGGAAATGGACGTATCGGGCGTTTGCTGATAATTCTGATTCTTTTCAATTATGGTATGCTGAAAACTCCGCTGTTGTACATAAGTTTGTATTTTAAGGAACATCGATTCGAATATTATAAACAACTCAACGACGTGCGAGAAAAAGGCTCTTGGGAAGATTGGATTAATTTTTTTCTGAACGGGGTGATTTCTGTGTCGCAACAAGCTATTTCCGTAATACAAAAAACAACGATGTTTTTTGAAGAATGTGACGAGCAAATTTCAAAAACAGGTCGACAACGTTTTTCTGTAAAGCAGCTTTTCGAATATCTGAAAAAACACCCGATTACATTCGCACCAAATGCTGCGAGTGATTTAAAGATATCTGTTCCGACTGCCAGGATAGCACTCGAAACTTTAGCTCAACTCGAAATAATTGACGTAACACAGCTAAATCGCAAACAAAAAGTCTATACTTTTCAAAAATATTTGGATTTACTGAATGAAGTGGAGTAATCCGAAAGATATATATATAAAATCTTTCCCTTGAACATTAAGTGTTTTTTGAAATTTAAATAAGTCTACCTTAAACTCAAGACAAAATCGTTGTCGCGATATGGAGTCTTCAACGAACTTTGGTGGGCCCGGTAAGATTCGAACTTACGACTACCCCGTTATGAGCGGGGGGCTCTAACCGCTGAACTACAGGCCCACTGCCAGTAAGATACTACTCTGATGCCATGTTAAAGGTCAACAACTAATTTAGGAAAATCGAATAAATGTGTTTTTGCAAAAAAATAACCCCACTACAGGGGCTATTTTCTCAAAAAATCCGTTCTTATCAATTTCTTCTGTTACCCAAAAATCGTAATAAGTACAGGAACATATTGATAAAGTCCAGATACAATCGCAACGCACCCATAATAGATTTCTTTTCAGAAGCTTCTTGTGATTCTCCTTCAAAATACAGACTTTTAATCACCTGAGCATCCCAAGCGGTAAGTCCGGTAAAAATAACGATTCCGATTATCGAAGTTACAAAATGCAACGCGGAATTTTGTAAGAAAAAATTCACTAACGTCGCGATAATCAGACCAAACAAACCCATCATAAGAAAAGATCCCATACCGGTCAGATCTTTGTTAGTCGTATATCCGTAAATCACCATCGATAAAAATGTAGCTGAAGTTACAAAGAATGTCGTCGTGATACTTTCTCCCGTAAAAATAAGAAAAATAGGAGCTAAAGATATCCCCGACAAAAGAGCATAAGAATAAAAGCACAATTGCGAAGTTTGCACAGACATCTTATCGATTCTGGTTGATAAGTAAATAACAACTCCAAGTTCAGCAATGAGCAATCCCCACATAAGCCCCGGCGAAGAAAATACAGATTGCATGAAAGTCGGAGATGTACTTATAAAGTAAGCGGCTATCGCAGTAACTGCTAACCCTAAGGACATATGCGAAAAAACTTTAAGCATGTATTTCCTGAGACCGGCGTCCACAACTGCTGCAGCGTCTTTGTAAAATGATGAAACCTGATTTTTCATGTCAATCCTCCCTAATCCATCGTTTTAGTTTACCAGAATTTATAATTTTAAACTAACAAAAAATAACAGAATCAAATACATCAAATGATACTGTATTTTTATAATTTCTTTTTTTTGTTTTCAGAAATAAAATTTATCTATTGGCACAAATTTTGTTTACAAAAACTATTTATTTAACCTTTTTTTAACAAGTTATAAATAAAATTTAAAATAGAAAGAGAGAAGGAAAAAGGAGGAAATTATGACAAAATATATCCTACTATTATTGCTTATCGTTTTCGACATAACAAATGCTACAGGCACTTCGATTTCCGGACAATTTGAACCTGATCGAGATTTAATGTTTTTACAAGATAACAGGACAAAATCCAGTATATTAACTGTCCGACAAAGCAATTTAGAATTATTCGAAGAGGTTGCAACTAATTCTAAATTAGCAAGAGTGCTTTCAATTGACGGAGGTGGAGTGAGAGGAATTGGTCCGGCTTCATGGTGCGCAAGTCTGGAACATATTACTGAAAAATCAATAGCAGATATGTTTAATCTTCTTGCTGGAACTTCAACCGGAGGTATTATAGCTTCGGGACTAGCGATGGAAGATCCTAATTCACCGGGCTCTTCTTTATATACAGCTGACGATATCGTAAATTTCTATAACATCGAAAGTAAAAAAATTTTTAAGCGCAGATGTTTGTTGGGATATTTAGCTGTTTCTAAATACAAAAGCAAGCCCATGTATGCTGTTTTTAATAAATTATACGGCGATACAAAACTCTCACAAATTAGATCGGATTGTGACCTTTTGGTGCCTTATTATAATTTAACCAATAACCGACCGGGTTTTTTTAAAAGTCATAAAGCAAAAAATCCCTCTCTTGAAAGAAATGAGGATTTTTACTTGAAAGACGTAGTCGCTTCAACAACTGCAGCTCCTACTTATTTTAGAAGTTTTAAATTGTACACAGCCTACAACAAAGATCGTCCTGATTTATTTAAAAATACCTATATATCAGCAGTCGATGGATGTCTTGCAACAAATGATCCAATGGCATGTGCAATGACTCAAGCTGAATCATTATATCCTCGTTCAAATTCGTTTTTGCTAGTATCTATGGGAACAGGACAGTGTATCTCTGAAGTAAGGCCAAAAGGTTTGCTGACCTGGGCCAGGCATATTTCAACTATTTTAATGAGCAATTCTTCTGAAATGTCTCGTCATATATTTCAAAAATTTGGAATGTATTCAAGCGGTGCAATATTTTGTTCCAGATTACAATTCGATATTTCTGAAGCTCATGCAGATATGGATAATATAAATCCGGAAAATCTTTCGTACCTAGAACATCAAGCACAAACTACAATTCCTGTTATGAATAAAATACGAAATCTAGGAAGGGTGCTTCGAGTAACTGACAAACCGAAAAGAGAAGAACTGTCCATGGATAATCATAATGCAAAAAGCATGTTTATGGAAATTTAATATTTTTTGTCTGAAGACTAGCTTTAATAAAAGCAAATCTTCAGCCTCTTTTCTAACATATGTAAATAATAATTTGATAAAATTAAAAAAACATTTTCAAAAAATTAACTTATAATTAACGATTATTTGATAAATTGGCTTTGAATACATTAGGAAGGAGCTTTATGATGAAAAAAGTTATTTTTGCATGCTTAATTGCCACAGGTATATTTGGAAATTCTTACGGATCAACAATAAGGGAGGCCTATTATTCCGGTGAGTTGGAAGAAATAAACGATGATCTTTCTGCAAAAAAATTAATAGATGAAGGTTATGTGAATATTGATCATGAGCACAAAGATGGAAGAGTCGCCACTCACGATGCAGCTCAAATTAACAGTGATAGATTTTTACGAGTCTTAAAAAATAATTTCGGATACAATCTAGAGGAAAAAACGTTATTTAATGAGACCCCTTTGCATTTAGCTGCATATGAAGGAAACACAGAAGCCGTTGATGAGTTGATCAATTTGGGTGTAAAGACCGACGTAAAAACAAAATTTCCTGTGGATTCGAAATGGAACAATAAAACTCCATTGGAATATGCTCAAATGAGACAGTTGCGATATTATCATGATAAAGAGCAGGCTGAAAATTCGAATTTAGATGATAAAGTCGTGAGATTGAATGAAAAATTCGCAGATTCGATAAAGTAATAGAATCTTTGCAAAACGCCCAAGCGGAAAAAGAGTAAATTGTTGTGAATTAACTTGTTAAATTAAGCACACTTAAAAAAATCGAGTGTGCTTTTATTGTATTCAGAAAACCATCATATTATCTAGTGGTTTTTGAATACAAAAAGAGCCCAAACCTGTAAGTTTGAGCTCTGTTTTATGCATGATCTTTCTTACTCATAAGAGAAACTTGCTGACACACTCATCTTTACCTTTTTCGTAGGAGAAGATTCAGTACTTTCCCAACGACTAATAGCAGTCTCTTCCTTTACAGATAGATCTGAAGAACGGTTATGTATGGATAAAAGCTTCTTTACTTTTTTGTTGAATGGAGCGAGCAAAATATTCGCATTCTTTTCAGAATTCTTCGCAGCATCCGCCAGTAATTCGGCTTTTATGTCTTCCAAGTTTAGTATTTTGTAAATGCACTCATATGAAACAATTATCCCTTTAGAAGCCAAGTGAATAATCTGATTTTTTATATTATCAACACTTTCAAAGTTTTTAGTTCTAATAAATATTGTATCTTCTGCGGAATAAGCCTTTTCTTTATGAGAAATCTTCACACCTCCCCAAGAATTTGCTCTTTCACCTCGATTTTCGCTCTTTACTGTCACGGAAATTACATCTTTTTCATCTAGACCGCAAGTTTTCAGAAAATCTAAGACCTTCTGTTTGTCCGCAACTCTTTTATCGTATAATTTCGAAAAATTCTCGTCTTTATTTTTTATAACAATTTTCACTTCGGCTATATCCGCTTTTACTGTTTTCTCTGCGGAACCCGAAATTGAGATATTAATAGGTTGACCGTTGCTCTTTATTGCCCTGCTTATAGTTTTAAATCCATAAAGAAATACCAAAGAAACAAATAATCCCACCACAAAAGTGATCTTTACCGTTCTATCCATAGCTAATCTCCTAACATCATCCCAAGTTTAGAAGAAAAACATTAAAGAAAAGTTAATTTACCATTTTTTTCAAATCAGATAAAAAATTCAAAGCATCCAATGGTGTTAACTCATTTACGTTTATACTTTTCAATTTTTCTTCTATTTCTGAAGTTTGATTATAATTAAACTCGATTTGATCTAGAGATTCTATCGGCAAATTCTTAGAACCATTTTGAGATTCTAATTTAACAAGAAGATCTTTCGCTCTTCTTATAACATTTTTCGGAACTCCTGCTAAACTCGCAACATGTATACCATAGGATTTATCGGCAATCCCATCAATTATACGGTGATAAAAAATTACTTTTCCTTCCCATTCCTGAACTTTTAGCGTTTTGCATTTTATATCCCGAAATTTCTCACTCAAGGCTGTCAGTTCTCGATAATGAGTTGCGAATAATACGCGACATCTATTGTTCTTGTACAAGCTTTCAATCACAGCCCACGCAATGGATAATCCGTCATAGGTAGATGTTCCCCTTCCGACCTCATCAAGAATCACAAACGATTTTTCTGTTGCTTGATTTAAGATTGTCGCTGTCTCAATCATTTCAACCATAAAAGTTGATCTTCCTCGAGCTAAATCGTCAGATGCACCTATACGAGAAAACAATCTATCAACTATTCCTATCTTTGCTCTCTTTGCAGGTATATAACTTCCAACTTGAGCCATCACGATAAGCAAAGCGTTCTGTCTTAAATATGTACTTTTTCCGGCCATATTCGGACCAGTCAATAAACAAACCCTCGAATCAACCGTTAAATCGCAATCGTTCCCTGTAAAATCATCTTGAAGTAACTCCAATACAGGGTGACGTCCATTCTCTATATCCAATACCGGCTCAGAAACGATTTCGGGACATACATAGTTGCGATCTATCGCAATCAATGCAAAGTTCGTATAAACATCAAGCAGCGCTAAAAGCTTTATCGTCTCAGAAATCGTTTCATAATTCAGTAAAACAACATTGACCAAATCATTGTATATACGACGTTCCATTTGAGAAAAATCTTCCGATGCTCGCAATATATCGTCTTGTAAATCCAAAATTTCCTCAGTCGTATATCTAATATTGTTAACGAGAGTTTGGCGATGGGTAAACTTCGGTAATATCTTACTTTTCTGAGAAAGCGGAATCTCGATATACCATCCGATTATGGCATTGTTTCTGATTTTCAGCGTGTTTATTCCTGTCTGATAGATATACTTCTCCTGAAGTTTTATCATAAGATCTTCACTGTGAGTTTTCGTATATCTAAGTTTGTCCAGCTCAGAAGAACATCCTTCAGCAATTAAATCACCGTTCGGCTGATATTTATCTACAAGTGACTTTTGAAGACGATCTCTTAATTTTGAAAAATCATGCAAAGACTTAAAATCGTGATCTCCTTCAAAAGGTATATCTCTAACTGAAACAATCTCCCTTATTTGCTCACTCACAATCAGAGCATCACGAATATTTTCCATATCCCGCGGAGAGAATTTATTAAATCTTATTCTGTTGATAGATCTTTCAAAATCAGGACATTGTGATAAAATCTCTCTTAAGTTATTCAATAAGTCTTTATTTTCAATAAAAAATTTCACACATTCTTGTCTTTTTTTAAGTAGATTAACATCGATTATCGGCATAGCTATACGAGAAGCAAGCATTCTTGCTCCGAAAGCCGTTTTTGTCTTATCTAACGCTTGAATAAGGGTATATTTCGACTCCGATCCGTTAGTGCTCATGATTTCCAAGCTTTTACTGGTATCCGAATCGATGACAAGATAATTATTCATCAAAATCTTCTTTGGAATCGGCAGAACACTCAAATTATCTTTTTGTGTGATAATCAAATATTCCAAAACAGATCCGCAACATGCTAATTCAGATCCCAAACTTAATTCAAAACTATCAAGTGTTGAGACATTGAAATATCTCTCCAATCGAGCTTTCTCAATAGTCGGATTAAACTTAGAGGAAGGTAACTTCGTAATAGTAGCATCCGTAAATTTATTAATGTATTTCGCTAAATCCTCAAAATCCGAAGATACTAAAATCTCTTTCGGAGCATAATTTTCTAATACAGAACTGATTTCCGAATAATCCACGGTATTAACCAGGAAATCACCGGTAGAAATATCAATAAGAGCAAAACTCACCTGATCGATTTTATCCTTTTTCTTTTTACAAATCGGAACCACTGACATCAAAAAATTATTTTTGTTATAGGTAAGCAAATCATCTTCAATCAAAGTTCCGGCAGAAATAATTCTCGTAACAGCTCTTTTTACAACGGCTTTATATCCTCTTTTTTTCGCGTCTTTTGGATCTTCCAATTGTTCGCAGACGGCAACCTTATACCCAGCCTTGATTAACCTACTGACGTAATTATCAACGGTAGCGACAGGAATTCCACACATCGGAATATCCTCACCATCTTGTGTTTTACCCCTGTGAGTCAGCACAATGTTTAATGCAGAGGAAGCAATTTTCGCATCTTCGAAAAACAATTCATAAAAATCTCCCAACCGAAATAGCAACAAACTATCCACACATTCTGCTTTAGCCTTGAAATACTGAGACATCATCGGAGTTGATTCTTTTAATGCTTTATAGTAAAGGAGATTATCTTCCATGATTGATACCTAACTGTGAACACACTAAGTATAGGAGAAGTACTCTCGATTTTAAAGTTGATTTTTTAACGAATATCACTTACCGAAACTCAAATTCTGCAACAAAAATCTTGTTGACTTTTTTTACGAAATATATTAGAAAGTAACACAACGTCCCCGTCGTCTAGAGGCCTAGGACATCGCCCTTTCACGGCGGCAACACGAGTTCGAATCTCGTCGGGGACGCCAGTTGTGCTTAGTAGCACATCACTCTTGTTATTAACGTGTATGTTTTGTAATCTGTATCACTTTTAATTAATGCGTAAGGAATCTTTGAATAAATCCGAACCGTTCCCGGGCAGTACTTTCACCCGGAAACGTTTATTGTTAAAAAAAGATAGATTTAATACATTTCGAAAGTCATTGCTACTCCCTCGCCTCCTCCGACGCAGAGCGTTGCCAGACCCTTTTTTGCATTTCTCATACGCATTGCATTTAACAGAGTTACGACAATACGAGCACCGCTTGCTCCCAAAGGATGTCCTAAGGCACAAGCTCCCCCGAAAATATTTACTTTATCAGGATCAATTGAGCAATCTTTTATCGCCGCCATCGAAACTACAGCAAATGCTTCATTTATTTCGAAAATATCTACATCGTTTACAGACCAATTTGACTTTTCAAGAGCTTTTCTTATTGCTCCCACCGGGGCTGTTGTGAAACGACTCGGCTCCTGAGAATGACTTCCATGAGCAACAATTCTTGCAATCGGCTCAAGATTTAACTTTCTCGCAGTGGATTCTTTCATTATCAGCATAGCAGCCGCTCCATCAGAGATAGAACTCGCGGACGCCGCTGTAATTGTTCCGCCTTGCTTAAAAGCAGCTCTCAATTTCGGCATTTTTTCAAGATCAACTGAGAAAGGAACTTCATCCGTATCAACAATAATGTCTCCTTTTCTGTCTTTTACGGTAACAGGAGCTATTTCGTTCTTGAACCAACCGTTTTCAACAGCTTTTCTCGCTTTCAAGAAAGATTTTAACGCGTATTCGTCCTGCTGATCACGGGTAAATCCATATTCCTCAGCGGTTTCCTCAGCGTAAGCACCCATAACACACTTTCCATAAGCGTCCAGCAATCCATCACGGACCATATGATCAATGATCTGACCATCTCCATAACGATATCCCGAACGAGCCTTTTCCAAAAGGTACGGAGCCTTTGTCATATTCTCCATTCCTCCTGCAACAACGATTTCATTTTCACCTGCAAGAATGGCATTCTTTCCGAACATTATCGCCGCCATTCCCGAACCGCAAATTTTGTTGATATTCACGCAATTCACAGCCTTATCTAAACCGGCACTCAAAGCAGCCTGCCTCGCCGGAGATTGTCCCAATCCTGCCGGCAAAACACAGCCCATATAAACACTGTCTATTTTTACATTAAAATCTTCAACGACCTTTTTTATCACAGTTGACCCCAACTCTACCGTGGAAGTCGACTTAAACTTACCATTGAAAGCCCCTAACGGCGTTCTCGCAGCGGAAACTATTACTATAGGATCCATTCTTATCTCCTTATCAGATTATCAAAAATAAAACACATATTAACTAATTAATACAATTTAATTAAATAATAGTTAAAATCTTAATAAATGTAAATTTATTGAGGTGCATTCGTATTAAATACCCCACTTTTCGGCTGAAAAATCACAACTGACGAAAAAAACGGAGGACGAATCATGTGACAGAGAAATACCCACAAACAACCTCCTAAAAATCAAGTACCAAGTACAGGAGGGTTATCGGGGTCAAATAAACCTTTTTTCGGTTCAAAAATAACAACAGAATGAAAAAAATACCAAATGTTTGAATTTTCATCCAAATGTTTAGGATCTACCAAGTATAAACCAAAAGCTTGCTTATTAGATAAAGATTTTCCGTCAGGTTTGGTGAACGAAGATTTTCGATATAGATCTGTAACTATAATTACTTTATCGTGTCCCGGTTCGATTTTTAGAGAGGGATAAATTTCACTCGGAGTTACGTCGGTCTTATATCTTACCGGAGAGCCCTTGTTATCTGTATGATAAACACCTGCACCGTTAGTAATTTGTTCGTTTAGAAGAAATAGTCTCCACCGACAAGATGCTGTGCCATCATTATTCGCTTGTACATAATAAATCATGTTTTGCCCGGTGTGTCCGAAATGGTAAATATTGGAACTTCCTTGACAGAATCTTGTATCTCCGGGATAAACAGATAGCCACGCCAGCAAAGAAATACGGACTAAATCTTTTTTTGTTATCGCCTTATTTTCACGATTTTTTGAAATATTCTGAATCATGTTAGCCATTTGCTACCCGACGAACTCCGTCTGCGAATAATATCGCTTAATTTTTATCAGGTCATGAATATAAAACAACAAAATAATCAAAATCGGCATACAAATTGCGAATTCAATCAGGATTGCACCATAATTTGCTGAATGGAAACGAATTTTGCGGAAAGCTTCCGCGGGCTGTATTTTTTCTATACACCTATCCGACCGTATGCGTTTTGATGTTGCAATGGTTTTTTTATTTCCCTGCATACCGTAGTCAAGGAGTACTTAAAAATATTGGCTCCATGACCTTCCTGAGCGCGAGGTCCTGCCTCTCCGATTCTATCATATCGAAAAGAAATTAATTTTTGGTAAAGATTTCTGATTTTTTCAAGAAATTTATTGGCAAAATATTTTGGATTTTTAAAGAATTTAGATAGATAACCACATGATTTATAACAATTTTTTAGGTCCTTACCCCCCCCCGTCAGATATCAG
>Ga0310786_10002225_pt1 | contig 30044 bp, 29 predicted proteins | sample AusTroGonzalo_MG_FD_203881 | JGI IMG/M metagenome (GOLD analysis project Ga0310786, IMG submission 203881) | Bovine rumen microbial communities from tropical cattle in Woodstock, Queensland, Australia - Gonzalo_03 (v2) (version 2) | ecosystem: Host-associated > Mammals > Digestive system >...
TCGCCGCCAAGAGTCCATATCGACGCGGCGGTTTGGCACCTCGATGTCGGCTCATCACATCCTGGGGCTGTAGAAGGTCCCAAGGGTTTGGCTGTTCGCCAATTAAAGTGGTACGCGAGCTGGGTTCAAAACGTCGTAAGACAGTTTGGTCCTTATCCACTGTGGGCGCAGGAGATTTGAGGAGAACATTCCTTAGTACGAGAGGACCGGGAATGACGCACCTCTGGTGTTCCGGTTGTCGCGCCAGCGGCATCGCCGGGTAGCTATGTGCGGAATGGATAAGCTCTGAATGCATCTAAGAGCCAAGCCGACTCCAAGATCGGATCTCCCTTGCTGGTTCGCCAGCACTGTAGGCAGGTCGAAGACGACGACCTTGATAGGGCGGAGGTGTAAGTGCCGCGAGGCATTGAGCTAACCGCTACTAATCAGCCGTGAGGCTTGACCTTATTTTTCTTTTGCTTCGCCGGCCGGAAACGGTCCGGCAAGCTGTTCGTGTTTCCTATGCCTTTTTTTCCGGTGACCATGGCGCGAGGGCAATACCTGTTTCCATTCCGAACACAGAAGTCAAGACTCGTAGCGGCGATGGTACTGCCTCACTTGGGGGCGGGAGAGTAGCACGTTGCCGGAATTTTTCTTCGGGCCAATCCGTTTTCGACGGGTTGGCCCTTTTTTTGTGTCCCGGCGAAGAGGCGGAAAGGGGATTGCCGGGGTGGGTGGGCTGGTCGCTTGTCGGGGGAATGGGATGACCGACGGCGCGGGCGCGGCCAAGTGCAGGTGTTTGCGGCACCAGAAAGTTTGCCCTTCCGGACGCCAGCTCCCGAATGAGGCGGTACACGCTTTCCCGGAACAACGCCTGCAATGCTTTGGCGATTTCGTCGACTTCCCGATTGGAGAGCAATTTGCGCTTGGCGATATACTTGACGAGATAGTCGTCCTGCTGAAGGTCGACGACCGTGTTCAAATGAGGTATGACTTTGGCCATCGGGAAAACAAGAACGGGTTTTATGAAGATATCCCTGTTGAGGAGAGCTTTGAGTTTTTCGTGGAGGTTCCAAGCAGTGGCTTTTGCAGCTTTTGCCGAATTGTCTTTCGGCTTCCCGTTCAGCAACAAGCCTTTGCCGTCCTGTGAACATTCCACGATGCCGCGCCAGTTCTTCGTGTCCAGCACGAACACACCGCTCGGTCCGACCACCAAATGATCGATGTTATCCACGCGTCCCGGGAAGTGGACGTCATTGAACACCTGATAGGTGTCCGGCAATTCATTTGCCAAAATGCCGGCGACAACCCGCTCGCCCTCAGAACCCCGCCGCCATGCCTTGGCATCACGGAAACGTTTTTCAAGTCCGGCATCCAACTTTCCCTTTATTGAGAGTTCCAACACGAGAATCAAAACCAGGGCAAGTACGGAGAGCCATTTCCAAGGTGATGTTGCCGCATAATACCATCCAAGCAAAAAGCTCACTGTTGCAGTGAGAATGACTCCAACAAGCAGTGTCCACATGAGGGTGTTCCGGTGATTGTCCAAGGCCTTCGCCAATGCGTTTTCACCAGCTTTTCCATGAATTTTGGCCATAAAACGGCTTTCGGGCTCAAGATGCGTGATTGCCGTTTCCCGTGTGGAAAGGGGGAATCATGGCAAGGAGTGTAGCGGATGATGGCGCGTAACGGAAGTGCCGGGATGCCATGAGGCGTCTTTTCGTCTGCCGGCTTTGGGGTGGATGCCTTGCAGCGAATTTATTTGTTGTTGGACAATCCGGGCGGCGCGACGGACGGGCGGTTGACAGGGGGACGGGGGGCGTGTAGCGTCGGGGCATGGCGAATGTCGAAGAATTCAAGGGGAAACGGCCCGTTTTCGGGGAAAACTGCCACGTCGAGGCGGGGGCGCAGGTCATCGGCGACGTCGCGATGGGCGACGGGTGCTCGGTCTGGCACGGCGGGGCAATCCGAGGCGACATCAATTCCATCCGCATCGGGAACCGCGTCAACGTGCAGGAAGGGGCGTCGCTCCACGTCTCGCGCGGGCCGGAAGGGAAACTCGAAATCGGCGACGACGTGACAATCGGCCACAACGCGACGGTCCACGCCTGCCGCATCGAGGGCCGCGCGCTGATCGGCATGGGGGCCATCCTGCTCGACGGATGCCGCATCGGGCGCGGAACGGTGGTGGCGGCGGGTGCTCTCGTGAAGCCGGGGTGCGTAGTGGGGGAAGGGGAGCTTTGGGCGGGCATTCCGGCGCGTCGGGTGAGGGCGCTCTCTCCGGAGGAACAGGAGCAGCTGATCGACGAAGGGGTGGCGGAATACGGGCGGTTGGGAATGGAACGCACGGCGGAAACCGCGCCTCCGCGCGGCGGCAATCCGTTCCGCGCGGCGCTGGCGGGCGTGCGGGATGCGTTTTGCACCCAGCGGAATTTCCGCATCCACGCGGCGGCGGGAGCGGTGGTCGTCGCGGTGGGGGCGTGGCTGGGGCTGGAACGGTGGGAATGGGTGGCGGTGGCGTTCGCGATGGCCCTGGTGCCGGTCATGGAATGCGCGAACACGGCAATCGAAGCGGTGGTGGACTTGGCTTCACCCGCGCGGCATCCGCTCGCTAAACGGGCAAAGGATTGCGCTGCGGGTGCGGTGCTGCTCGCGGCGGCGGGCGCGGTGGCGGTCGGGGTGCTGGTGTTCGGGCCGAAACTGGTAGCGTTGCTCCGCTGACGGCGCGGGAAGAAGCGGGGAATGCATGGCCGACCGACGGTCGGCCATCCGGAAGGGGAAAGACCAGGAATGTTTCGCTTCTTGGATTTCCGGTATCGTTTCGCCTTGCGAAGGAGCGGGAATCAGGAAGGCGGGAACTGCGGGGGATTTGCCAAAGCTTGGCAAAAAAGGGGTGTTTTTGCCAAAGGTTGGCAAAGCGGTTCGTCGGGCAAAGATTGCCGAGGGGGGCAGACTGACGATGCTTTTTTCCTGCAGGGACGGGGTGGGAGTCGGTCTTGGCAAGGGGGGGGGCGGAGGGGTAGGATGGGGGCATGGGTTGGTTCCGCCGGTTGCGTTTCGCTTGGGTGGCCGCCGGGTGGCTGGCGGCGGGGGCGGTGCGTCTTGCGGCGGAGCCGGTGCCGCCGGAACTGCCGTTCCCGGCGGGATTGCCCGCGGGAATGGTGCGGGGGACGCTGACGGTGTGGACGGAGGAATCGTTTTTCCACCGGGTGTCGTTGTCGCGGGCGATGTTCCCGGGGGAGCTGGACGAGCTGGCGGAGAGACTGAGGAAGGCGGGATGGAGCGAGACGTCGCCGGAGACGGATGCGGCGGCGGCGGAGCGGCTGGCGAAGGCGCTGGCGCTGGCGCGGGCGGCGGGGGCCGGGGACGCGGCGCAGGCGGTGCTGGAGTTTTTCGCCTCGGGGAACCGGTCGTGGTCGCTGGGGACGATGCAACTGCTCTATCTGGCGGGGGAGGGCGGGGAGCTGCTGGTGTCGTTCCCGTTCGGCGGGGAGCTGGCGTGTCCGACGGCGGCGCCGGGGGAATTCGCCGCGGAGGCGTCGCTGCCGCTGGCGGAGGCGTCGTTCGTGCGGCGGTCGCTGCAGGCGGAACGGGCAATGACGGTGGCGACGGAGCAGTGGGCGAGCGGGGATCCGCCGGAGCGGTTTTTCGACCGGGCGAACGCGCAACTGCTGGGGGCGGGATGGCGGGGCGGGGTGGTCGGGGGGGAGGCGCGCGGGGGGAAGGGGAGTCCGGACGCGGCGTTTTCGGCGTTGCTGGGGCGGTGGGTGCGGGTGTACGAGCGGCCGGGGTGCCAGCTGACGCTGCTGCGGACGCCGGGGGGAGAGGGGGAGCCGGCGGGATATGCGTTCATCGCGCGGTTCCTGGATGCCGCGGCGTTTGCCGCCGGGGCGCAGGCGGTTCCCTGAAAACGGGATGGCGTTCCGCGGCGGATGCCGCTATCCTGCGGGGAAACATGCAACGAAAGGATTTTCCCATGGCCAGTTCCGTCCCGTCCATCGTCAACATCATGCCGTGCCTCGACATCCGCGGGGGGCGGGTCGTGAAGGGCGTCCACTTCGTGGACATCGTGGATGCGGGGGATCCGGTGGCGTGCGCGGCGGCCTACGAGGAATCCGGGGCGGACGAGCTGGGGTTCCTGGACATCACGGCGACGGTGGAGGGGCGGCGGACGCTGTTCGACGTGCTGGCGCGTGTGACGGCGGCGGTGAAAATCCCGGTGACGGTCGGGGGCGGCATCAAGTCGATGGCGGACATCGACGCGGCGTTCGCGGCGGGGGCGGCGAAGGTGAGCATTTCGACGGCGGCGTGGCGCAATCCGGCGTTCGTGGAGGAAGCCGTCAAGGTGCACGGCGGGGAGAAAATCACGGTGGCGATCGACGTGGACGCGAACGAGGCGCTGCCGTCGAAGCGGGAAGTCTACGTGGACGGGGGGCGGACGGCGACGGGCGGGGACGCGGTGGAATTCGCGAAGCGGATGGCGGGCATCGGCGCGGGGACGATCCTGCCGACGAGCAAGGCGGGGGACGGGACGCGGAGCGGCTACGACGTGGAGCTGATCCGGATGCTGGCGGACGCGACGGGCAAGTCGGTCGTGGCGTCGGGCGGCGCGGGGACGCTGGAACACTTCCACGAGGCGGTCGCGGAAGGGCACGCGGACACGCTGCTGGCGGCGAGCGTCTTCCACTTCGGGACGTTCACGGTGCGGCAGGTGAAGGCTTACCTGGCGGGGCGGGGCATCCACGTGCACGGGGAGGAGAAGCTGCGGAAGTTTTCGATTTGAGGGCGGGAAAAGGAAGATAAGGTTTGATTTCCGGGGCGGAAAGGGCTTTGATGGGGAGCAAACGCATCCAGGAGGATTTCCCATGGCCAAATTGATTGGAATGTCCGGCGATTTCCAGAATCGCGAATACCCGCTCGACAGCGACGAGATCACCATCGGGCGCAAGGCGGACAACGTCATCCTGCTGGACAATCCGACGATTTCGAGCCACCACTGCCGCATCGTGCGGGCGGACGGCACCTACACGCTCGAGGACCTGGGGTCGACGAACGGGACGCGCGTGAATTCGCGCGACGTGAAGTCCGCGACGCTGAACCCGAAGGACCTGCTGCAGATCGGGTCGCTGGAATTCATGTTCGAGGCGCCGGAGCTGGGCACGACCACGGGGCGCTACACGGACGCGGAGGTCGAAATCGCGACGGAAACGATGAGCGCGCCGGAGAGTTTCGCGAACATTTCGCCGTTCGGGGCGCGGCCGAAGTCGAAACTCGGGACGTGGTATTTCGTGCTGATCCTGGTGGGCGCGGTCACGTTGGCGATGCTCCTCTTCTTCCTGGTGACGCTCTACAGCTGATGCGTCTCCGTCGTTCCGGCGGCTTCACGCTGGTGGAGCTGCTGCTGGCCATCGCGCTTTCTTCGGTCGTCGCCGCCATCCTGGCGGCGGCCATCCACGCGCTCGTGGTCGCGAACCGGACCGAGGCCGCGCGGCAGGCCGGTCCCGCGGCGGCGCACGCGGCGCTGCTGCGGGTGGCGGAGGAAGTTTCCATGGCCTACCGTCCGCCCGTCGCGCCGGGGGGGCGGCCGGTGTTTTCGGTGTCGCGGTCCTTGGATCCGGCGGAGCCCGAAACCGTGCTTTCCTTTTTCGCGCCGGTGCCCGAGGGAAACGCGCCGCCGCCTTTCCTCTACGACATCGCGGAGGTTTCGTACGCCGTCCAGATGGTCCGCCCGCACGTGCGGGAACTCCGGCGGATCGCGCATCCCTGTTCCGGTCCGGAGGTGGAAATGCCGCGGACCAACGTGCTGCTGCGGGGGGATTTCCGCTTCGATGCGCAGGTGCTGGCGGAGGGCGGGGCGCACGAAACCTGGCCGCCGGAGGGAAAGAGGGGGGCGGAGGAAGGGGACGATGCGCCGGCGGAGCTGCCGCCGGCGGTCCGCCTTTCGATCGCGGCGGGCGGGGAAGAGGCAGCGGCGTGCGACGTGCTGATCCAGGCCGCGCACGGCATCCGGGCCATCCGGGAAGAAACGACGGGAGGCGAACCGTGATCACGTGCCATCTGGAACCGGAAAAGTGGGAAGCGGGCGAGGCCGAGCTGGCGCCGGACGAGGCGCACCACCTGCTCCACGTTCTCCGCGCGGAGGAAGGGGCGGAGCTGCGCGTGGTGGACGGGGAAGGGCACGCGGCGCGGGCGGAACTGCTGCGGGCGCACGGCAGCCATGCGTGGATCCGGCTGGAGGAGCGGCTGGAACCGGCGCCGCTGGAACCGCGGCGGATTCTCGTGCAGGCACCCGCGCGGGGGCAGCGGATGGATTGGCTGCTCCAGAAGGCGACGGAAATCGGGTGCCACGAAATCTGGCCGATGATGACGGAGCGCGCAGTGGTGAAAATCGCGCCGGGGAAAGATGCCGCGCACAAGGCGGCGCGCTGGCAGGCCATCGCGCTGGCGGCGTGCAAGCAGAGCGGGAATCCGTGGATGCCGCGGATTGCCGCGCCGCGGCCGTTCGCGGAATGCCTCGCGGCGGCGGCGGGACGCCCGGCGGTGTTCGGCTGCCTGACGCGGGAATCGGTGCCGGTGCCCGACGCCCTGCGGCGTTTCCGCGCGGAAGGGGTGCGGGAAGTGCTGGTCTTCACCGGGCCGGAAGGCGATTTCACGCCGGGGGAAACGGAGGCGATGCTCGCCGCGGGGGTCGTGCCGGTGACGCTGGGGCCGACGGTCCTGCGCGTCGAGACGGCGGCCCTTTACGCCTTGGTGGCCATCGCCTGCGAGTGGAGTGCAAGCCGTCCCGGGTGACGGACGGGGGAGGGACAAGCGTTTCCGGCGGGGGGGGCGGCCCGGACGGATTTTGACAAAAAGAGGGAATTTTTGCCAAGGATTGGCAAAACGGGGCGGATGGGCTCAAGATTTAGGAAAACAAAGGGTATTTGCACGAAAACCACGCGGGTCGGCGCGCGGTTCCCGGAGGGGAAACGGGGGGGAAGGGGAGAAAATCAGGGGGCGCGGACGAGGGCGCGGAGGGCGAGGCGGACGAGAATCCAGGAGAGGAGGAGCCAGAGGACCGGGATGGCGAGGGCGTAGGCGATGGCCCAAGGGGGGGAGAGGGCGCCGAAGAGGCCGAGGAGTCCGATCTGGATGGCAATCGGGTTGTGGGCGAAGCAGAGGACGGTCAGAAATTCGGGTTCGCTCCCGCCGGACGTGGCGGCGGCGACGATGGCGGCGAGGATGCCGAAGAGTATCGGGAAGAAGACGAACCAGACGAGGTAGGCGACGCCGAGGCGGAGGAAGGCGTGGAGGGCGCGTTTGGAGCGGGCGGAGACGGAGAGGGCCACGAGGGAGAGGTAGAATCCGGTGGCGAGGTTGGCGAGGGCCATTCCGGCGATGTAGCCGGGGGTGGCGGTGCAGAAGAGGGCGTTGACGGCGATGAACGGGAGGAAGAAGCTCCAGAGGAAAAGGTCGAAGACGAAGGCGCCGGCGAGTTTGCCGAAGAATATGGAGGCGGGGGAGGCGGGGGAGTTCAGGAGGGCCGGGAGGGTGCGCTGCTCGGACTCGCGGGAGAGGCGGTCGGCGGCGCCGAAGGGGGCGAGCATGAACATGACGACGCCCTGGAGGACGAGGAAGACGTGGACGAGGACGTCGGAAAGGGAGGAGGGGTTGGTGAAGTCGGAGCCGAAGAGGGGGATGACGAGGGTGCCGATGGTGAAGACGGCGAGGATGGCGAGCAGGACGATCCGCAGGACGAGGAGGGAACGCTGGCGCTGGCGCTGGTGGAGGTCGAGGTAGACGAAGGGGGCGATCATGGGCGGTCAGGGGTTAAGGGATGGAAGGGACGGCGGGGACGGCGGGAGAGGGGGCGGGGAGGTGGGGGATTCGAGGAGGTCGAGGAAGAGGCGGTCGAGGGAGGGGGAATCGGGGCGGAATTCGGTGAAGGGGATGCGGGCGGCGAAGAGGGGGGCGAGGGCGTTGGAGGGCGGGGTGCCGGCGGGGGGACGGATGCGGAGGGCGTCGGGGGCGACGGATTCGGCGGCGGGGAGGAGGGGCGCGGCGCGGGTGGCGTCGGCGGGGTCGGGGAAGCGGAGGAAGAAGGCGCCGGTGGCGAGGTCGGCGGGTGAAAAGGTGTCGCGGCCGGGAATCGGGGAGCGCCAGCGGCCGCCGACGAGGACGCCGAAGCGGGTGGCGATCCGCTGGAGTTCGGGGAGGATGTGGGAGGAGACGACGATGGCGCGGCCGCCTCCGGCGAGGGAGCGGATGCACTGGAGGAGGTCGGCGCGGGCGGAGACGTCGAGGCCGGCGGCGGGTTCGTCGAGGAGGAGGAGGGGGGCGTCGGACAGGAGGACGCGGGCGAGGGCGAGGCGGCGCTGCCATCCGGCGGAGAGAGCTTCGACTTCGCGGTCGAGGAAGGGGCCGAGGGCGAGGAAGCCGACGACGTGGCCGATGCGTTCGGGCGGGGCGCGGAAGAGGCGGCCGAAGAAACGGAGGTATTCGCGGACGGAGAGGTCGGTGTAGACGCCGATGGGGTCGGGCATGAGGCCGACGAGGGTGGCGGGCCGGGGAATGGAGGCGAGGGGGCGTCCGGCGACGGCGATGGAGCCGCCGGTGGGGGCAAGGAGTCCGGCGGCGAGGCGCAGGAGGGTGGATTTCCCGGCGCCGTTGGGGCCGACGAGGCCGAAGATTTCGCCGGGGCGGACGGCGAGGGAGACGCGGTCGAGGGCCAGCGGTCCCCTGGGGAACTGCATGGAGAGGTCGGCGATGTCGAGGAGCGGGGTCATGGCCATTCGGTAATCCAGAGGGTTTGTTCGGTGGAGCGGCCTGCGGGGGTTAGCGCGGGGCCGGCGGGCCAGGGGTCGATGGTCGGGGCGCGGGCGACGGTGATCCAAGGGGGCGGGGGCGAGGATTTCTTCGGTTTCTTGGATTTTTTGCCTTTCGCGGGCTGCGCCTCTCCGGGCGTCCCGGCGGATTCGGCGATTTCGGCGGCGGGGGGGGCGGGGAGGGTTTCGCCGTCGGCCGCTTCGAGGGTTTCGAGAGAGACGAGGATGGCGGATTCGTCGTCGTCCTCGTCATCATCCTTGTCGGGGCAGCCGCAACCGCCGGAGATGGAGGGGAGGCGGCCTTCGAAGGGGGCGGGGAGGCCGGGGATGACATCGTTGGTGGTGGCGAGGTGGATGGGGAGGGGGCGGACGGTGGTGCCGGCGGCGACGGGGCCGATGTGGTAGCGGTTGGTGCCGATGACGACCCAGAGGTCGTCGAGGTCGCGGACGGGGGTGATGGTGCGGTAGGCGCCTTCGTGGGCGAGGACGGAGAGGAAGTCCTCGGCGGGGCGGACGAGGAGGGGGAATTCGGCGGGGGCGAACCAGGTGCCTTCGACGGTGAAGGCGGTGGAGGGGATGCCGCCGGGGAACGAGAGGCGGGTCGCGTCTTCGCCGCCGGGGCCGCGCCGGAGGATGCAGGGGGCGTGTTCGGGGAGGTGGGTCGAGGCGGCCACGCCGGCTTCGGCGGAGGGGAAGGCGAATTCCCAGTCGGTGCGGCGGAAGGAGAAGCAGCGGATGGAGGCGCGGCACCATTCTTCGGGGGAACCGGCGTAGCCGACGCGCAGGAGGACGCGGTCGGCGGACGGGGTGCGGGGGAGGAAGAGGGCGCCGGCGAGGAGGAAGAGGAGGGCGAGGGAGAAGGCGGCGGCGGGGAAGGCGATCCAGAGGCCGGTGCGGCTGGCGGGGGCGCGGCGGAAGACGCGGACCAGGAGCACGACGCCCGCGGCGGCGGCAATCAGGAAGGCGAGGGAAATCCAGGCGGCGTACACGGGGTAGGCGCGGCGGACGGTGGTCGGCGGGACGAGGAAGGCGGTCGGGTCGTCGTGGTCGAGGAGGTCGGTGTCGGGGCGGGAAACGTTCTTGGCGGAAGTGGAGGGAGCGCGGAAGAGGACGGAGTTGTCGGGGAGGGGCGGATCGGCGGGAAGGCTGGGGGAGCGGACGTCGTGGGCGGCGACGGGGCAGGCGGCGAGGGCGAGGCGGCGCGCGAGGACGGGGCGGTCGGCGAGGGCGGCGAAGTCGTCGGCGGAGAAGATGGCGGTGTGGGGGAAACGGGCGGGGAAGGCGTCGGGGATGGTCGCGGAGTAGGAGACGGGGGTCCAGGGGTGCCAGGAGTCGGCGGACTGCCAGACTTTGGCGGGGAGGTTGGTTGAAGCGAGGATGTCGGCGCGGGTCTCGCGCTCGAAGGGAGGGAGGACGGTCGAGGCGAGGGGGACGGGGGCGGTGCCGGGGCGGCCTTCGGTGGCGAGGGTGGCGCGGACGACGAGGCGGTCCGTGTAGTTGCGTTTGGAGTAGGCGGGAAGGAGGAAATCCTCGCCGGGGATGCAGGTGGGGAGGAGGACGGTGGCGGGAAGGCCGCCGGGGATGCCGACGATTTCTGTGTGGAAGGGCGGGCGGGCGAAGAGGGGGTTGGCGGGGTCGAGGCCGGGGAGGGCGTTTGTGGGGGCGAAGTAGAAGTCGAAACGGCAGAGGAAGGGAGGGGGGATGGCGGCCTCGTCGAAGCCGGGGGCGGGGTCGATGCGGAGGGCGAGGTAGGGAGAGGGCCGGACGAAGTGGGACGGATGGTCGCCATCGCCGTCCTTGTGCTTGGCGAATTCGGCGGCGAGGGCGGGGTCGGATTGGGCGGTGGCCCAGAAATCCCATGTTTTGCGGGCCAGGTCGGAGACGGCGGAATCGGCGGAGAGGGAGAAGGCGACGGCGGGAGCGGCGGGCGTTCCGTCGGCGGCGGCCGGACGGGCGGGGAGGATGGAGGAGAGAAGGAGGAGGAGCGCGGCGGGGCGGAAGGAACGGCGGTAGAAATGGCTGTTCATGGGTGGAATAGAACAGAATTTCCCGCCCGTGGCAAGAGTCGATTCCGGATCCGGAAGGAGGGATGGCGATTGCGGCTTGATTTCCCGGAAAGGGAATTGTATTGGAAACAACGTAAACCGAGGCCATGACATGCACGGGTGCATCGATGGTCCGCCAACCCCACGGGAGATTCTTGCATGAAGGAAAGATACACGACAGAGTTGGAGCCTGGCTTTACGCCGGTGACCATTGCGGGAGAGACCGCGCGATGCCTCTTGTGTCATGATGCACCCTGTTCCAAGGCCTGCCCGGCGGGGACGGATCCCGCGAAATTCATTCGGTCGGTCCGGTTCAGGAATTTCAAGGGAGCGGCGGAGACCATCCGCGAAAACAACATCCTCGGAGCGGTTTGCGCGCGGGTGTGCCCGCAGGAGAAGTACTGCCAGCAGGGCTGCTCGCGAAGCGGCATCGACCGGCCCATCGAAATCGGCCTCATCCAGCGGTACGTCACCGACCTGGAGGCGGCGTTCGGGATGAAGGTTCTCGAAAAGGCCGGGCCCAACGGAAAGAAGGCCGCGGTCATCGGCGGCGGGCCCGGCGGACTCGCGGTCGCGGCGGAGCTGCTCAAGAAAGGATGGGCGGTCGAACTCTTCGAGAAGGACGCGAAGCTCGGCGGGTACCTGCGGTACGGCGTTCCGGAGTACCGGCTTCCGACCGGGGTTCTCGACCTTGAAATCCAGCGCATCCTCGACTTGGGGCTCGTGGCGCACACGGGCGTCAAGGTCGGCAAGGATGTCGCGTTGGACGACCTCAAGGCGAAGTTCGACGCGGTGGTGCTTGCCATCGGCCTTGCGGCCGGGAAGTGGCTCGCGATGTTCGAAGGCAATCCCGCGGTGGAGACGGCGGTGTCGTTCCTGCGCCGCGCGAAGGAAGCCGGCGGCGACATCGACATTCCGGCAAACGTGCTGGTGGTCGGCGGCGGGGACGTTTCGATGGACGTCTGCACGACGCTCAAGCTGCTGGGCGCCAAGAACGTCACGGCGGTCGTGTACGAGGAGCTTTGCGAGTTCAAGGCGAGCCGCAAGGAGCTGGCCGGGGCGCGCGCGGCGGTCGTCTCGCTCCACGACGGCTACGTGCCTACCGCGGTCGACGGCAACAAGGTCACGTTCCGGCACCGGAAGATCGACGCGGAGCTGACGTACACGGCGGAGAAAATCATCCTCGCCATCGGCCAGGAGGTCGACGCGGGCGGGCTTGGCCTCGCGTTCGAGCGCAACCAAATCGGGGACGGGACCCTCAAGGCCGGGGAGAAGCTGTACGTCGTCGGCGACGTCTCGGCGGACCCGGAAAAAACCGTGGTCGGCGCGGTCGCGGGCGCGAAGCGCGCGGCGGCCCTCATCGACGAAGAGCTGGGAGGAAAGTGAGATGATCAAGAAAGATTTGTCCGTCGAGTTCCTGGGGGTGCGTTTCGAGAACCCCTTCTGCCTGTCGTCCTCGCCGGTCGGCAACTGCTACGAGATGTGCAAAAAGGCCTACGACACCGGCTTCGGCGGCGTGGTTTTCAAGACGATTGGCCCCAAGAGCTACTTCATCGACGAGGTCTCGCCCCGCTTCGACAAGCTCGACAAGGAGACGACCCCCTTCGTCGGCTTCAAGAACATGGAGCAGATCGCCGAGCATCCGCTTGAGGAGAACCTCGCCGACATCCGGCGGCTCAAGGCCGAGTACCCCGGCAAGGTCCTCATCGCCTCCATCATGGGCAACGACGAGCAGACGTGGGAGGAACTCGCCCGCCTCGCCGAAGAAGCCGGCGCCGACATGCTCGAGCTCAACTTCTCCTGCCCGCAGATGACGTCCCACGCCATGGGATCCGACGTCGGGAGCAACCCCGACCTGTGCAGGAAGTACTGCGCGGCCGTCAAGCGCGGCTCCAAGCTGCCCGTCCTCGCCAAGATGACCCCCAACATCACCGACATGGTCCCCGTCGCCATCGCCTCCCTCGAAGGCGGCGCCGACGGCATCGCGGCCATCAACACCATCAAGTCCGTCTGCAACGTCGATCTCGCCCGCGAAATCGGCATGCCGATCGTCGACGGCAAGTCGTCCATTTCCGGGTACTCCGGCAAGGCCGTCAAGCCGGTCGCCCTGCGCTTCATCCAGCAGATGCGCGCCGACCCCCGGCTCAAGGACCTGGCGATTTCCGGCATCGGCGGCATCGAGACGTGGGAAGACGCGGCGGAGTTCATCCTCTTGGGCGCCACGACCCTGCAGATGACGACCTCCGTCATGCAGTACGGATACCGCGTGGTCGAGGACATGAAAAACGGCCTGATGCACTTCATGGAAGAGAAGGGCGTCGACCGCCTGCAGGACTTGGTCGGCCGCGCCACCGCCAACATCATCCCGGCGGAGGAACTCAACCGCGACTACATCGTCTATCCCGAAATCGACTCCGACGCGTGCGTCGGTTGCGGCCGCTGCTACATCAGCTGCTACGACGGCGCGCACCAGGCGATGAAGTGGGATGACGCACTCCGCCGGCCGGCATGCGACCACGAGAAGTGCGTGGGGTGCCACCTCTGCGCCCTCGTCTGCCCCGTCGGCGCGATTTCCAAGGGCGAAATCAAGATCAAGCCCGGCCGCTCCACGAAGGCGGAAAACGTCCGGGTGTAGCTCTCAACCAAGCCCGCAAAGCGGTGGCGGCCTTCCAAGGCCCCGCCGCTTTTCTTTGGGGATGCGTTGCATGGACGCATTTGCCGCGTCCGTGAAGAAACGGGATGGACATGACCGCCGGGATGGCGGATTTTGGCGTTCCCCGGGTCAGTCGGAACCCAGAGGGCATGCCGGGGGCACGTTGGAGCGGAAAAATCCGAGGGATTCGAAAATCGGGGGAAACGCCAAGTCCCACAAGGGATGGAAGGCCAGACAAGAAAAATCCGGCGGATCGGGCGCTTTCGTCGCAACGGGGACCGCCGCAAGGCCGTCGCATCCATCGAATGCATGGGGGTGGATGTGCGACACGTTGGCGCCGATGATGGCGTTGGTCAATCCGGAGCAACCGTGAAACGCCCCGTAACCGATGGACTTCACGCTGTCGGGAATCGCCACGCTTTTCAAGGCGCGGCAATCCCAGAACGCCTCGTCCCCGATGTTTGTCACGCCGTTTCCGATCGTCACGTTCGCCAATCCGGTGCAACCGAGAAACGTGGCGAACCCGATTTCCGGCACACCATCGGGAATCGAAATTCCGGCCAGCCCGGTGCACTGGCGGAATGCCGCCACCCCGATTGTGTCCAATTTTTCGGGCAGAATCATTTCCGTCAGCCCGTGGCAATTGAAAAAAGCGTAAAATCCGATGGTTCTCACGGAGTCCGGAATCGCCAGCCCGGTCAGTCCGGCACAACCGTCGAACGCATGATTCCCGATGCCCGTCACCGGATGCCCGCCCAAGGCCGCTGGAATCGCCAAGTCGCCCGTGGTCGAAAGCGGCACCGCCGGAATGCAATGCCCGCCGGCGTCTTTTCCACCGCCGACGGATGCTTGCCCATCCGCAACGACATAGGTCCATTCCACCCCGTCCACGGTTTCCACCTCCGCCAACGCCCCGTGCGAAAAACAAAACACCAAGACGCATCCGGCCAAAACCGCCGTGTGCCGTTTTCTCCAAATCCTGTCCATGATGCGTTTTCCGTGCGAGCGCCGGATTCTTCCGGCATGCCGATTCCCCGCCATCCTGTCCGCCCTTGGCGCCCTTGTCAAGGTTTGGCGGCGGGCCTTGGGGAGCGGGGAAAGGCGTGGATTGCGTGAGGAATGGGCAAGCAAGGAAAAGCGGCGGGTGTTCCGCGGACGGGCCACCCGCGCTCCGGCAGGAGAAAGGGTCAGGCGTTCGGGCGGGAGAGGGATTCTTCGAGGAGTTCGTCCACGAGGTAGTCGATGCTCATGCAGTGCATGTCGGAAACGCCGTCGCGCATGAATGCATAGGTGCGGGAGGTGTAGAAGACGTCCAGGGCTTCGTCCAGCGAACAGCCCGTCCGCGCGGCGTAGGCTTCGATGACGCGCGCGAATTTCATCCGGAGGAGGTTGCGGTTCGCGGTCACAGCCAGTCGCCTCCGAGGAATTCCAGCGTGCGGAGGGCGGCGGGTGTGCGGAAGCACAGCTGGAGGTTCGGGGTCTGCATCCTGAGGCGGTCGATGGTCCGGGCCTTCGTGGCGAATCCGTCGAAGAAGGCTTCCAGCGTGTCGAAAACCCGGTCGTTGGCAACGCCGCCCGCGACGATGTCCCAGTCGGTGCCGTCGCAGAGCGAGCGGCACTTGACGATGAAATCGAGCCAAGCCTCCGAATAGGAGTCGAAGCGGAGGGTTTTCAGGGCGGAAGCGGCGCGTTCGTCGAACTCGTAGCGGGATACGGCGGCACGCCCGAGGGCGCGTTTGCGTTTTTCGGCCCAGCTGCGGGCCTGGGCTTCCAGCGGGGTGACATGAAAACCCGGTCCGAAATCCACGGCCTTGCGGGAATGCAGGGCGTCCGGCTTTTCCACGATTTGGGCGCCGCCGTGGAAGACGATCATGCGAGGACTCCCTTTTGGGCCATCAGTTCGCAGATGTCGTTGACGATGTAATCCTTGCCCTGGGTGTGGAGGACGTCGTAGCTGGGGATGATGTAGCGGTGGAGGAGGCCGTCCTCGCCGGCGAGGGAGCGGTAAACGGCATCGGAGGGCTTGCCGAGGGCCTGCGCGACGCTCTCGATGCAGAAGACGGCGAACTCGAGTTCGCGGTTGTTTTTGATGTTTCCGTTCATGGCGGCAGGAACGTCGGCGGTTCGGAAACCGACACGGGGGACAATGGCAGATGGATGGGGGGGGGCGCAACCGGAAAGTTGGGGAGGGAAATGGGCGGCACGGGAGGCGCCCGGCGGCAGGGCGCTGAACAAAAAAGCCCCCGCCGGGGGGCGGGGGCTGCGGGCCGCGGGATGCGGCCATCGTTTGCGGGGGATGGCTCAGTACATGCCGTCCATGCCACCCATGCCGCCGCCGGGCATGGCGGGGGCCGCTTCCTTCTTCTGCGGGATCTCGGCGATCATGGCCTCGGTGGTGAGGAGCAGACCGGCGATGGAGGCCGCGTTCTGGAGGGCGCTGCGGGTGACCTTGGTCGGGTCGATGATGCCCGCCTTGAGCATGTCGACGTATTCGCCGGTGGCGACGTCGTAGCCGTAGGAGGCCTTGCCGTTGCGGACTTCCTGGACGACGATGGATCCATCGACGCCGGCGTTGCCGGTGAGCTGGCGGAGCGGGGCTTCGCAGGCGCGGCTGATGATGTCGACGCCGATCTGGGCTTCGCCGCCGAGCTTGACGTCCTTGAGGGCCGCCTGGGCGCGAATGAGGGCGACGCCGCCGCCGGGGACGATGCCTTCCTCGACGGCCGCGCGGGTCGCGTGGAGGGCGTCTTCGACGCGGGCTTTCTTCTCCTTCATCTCGCTTTCGGTGGTCGCACCGACGTGGATGACGGCGACGCCGCCGGCGAGCTTGGCGAGGCGTTCCTGGAGCTTCTCGCGGTCGTAGTCGGAGGTGGTGTCCTCGATCTGCTTGCGGATCTGGGCGATGCGGGCCTGGATGTTGGCGCTCTTGCCGGCCCCTTCGACGATGGTGGTGTTGTCCTTGTCGACGGTGACGCGTTTGGCGCGGCCGAGGTCGGAGAGCGGGAGGCTTTCGAGCTTGATGCCGAGGTCGTCGGAGATGAACTTGCCGCCGGTGAGGATGGCGATGTCTTCCATCATGGCCTTGCGGCGGTCGCCGAAGCCGGGGGACTTGACGGCGCAGACCTGGAGGGTGCCGCGGAGCTTGTTGACGACGAGGGTGGCGAGGGCTTCGCCTTCGATGTCCTCGGCGACGATCAGCAGGGGGCGGCCGCTCTTGGCGACGTTCTGGAGGATCGGGAGGATGTCCTGCAGGTTCGAAATCTTCTTCTCGAAGAGGAGGATGTAGGCGTCTTCCAGGACGACTTCCATGGATTCGGCGTTGGTGACGAAGTAGGGCGAGAGGTAGCCCTTGTCGAACTGCATGCCTTCGACGACGTCGAGGGTGGTGTCGATGCCCTTGGCTTCTTCGACGGTGATGGTGCCGTCCTTGCCGACCTTGTCCATGGCCTCGGCGATGATTTTGCCGATGTTGGTGTCGCCGTTGGCGGAGATGGTGCCGACCTGGGCGACTTCGGCGCTTTCCTTGACCTTCTTGGACTGCTTCTTGAGGGCGGCGACGACGGCCTCGGTGGCGGTGTCGATGCCGCGCTTGATTTCCATGGGGGAAGCGCCGGCGGTGACGTTCTTGAGACCGTCGCGGTAGATGGCTTCGACGAGGACGGTGGCGGTGGTGGTGCCGTCGCCGGCGATGTCGGAGGTCTTGCTCGCGACTTCGCGGACCATCTGGGCGCCCATGTTCTCGAACGCGTTTTCGAGTTCGATTTCCTTGGCGACGCTCACGCCGTCCTTGGTGATGGTGGGGGAGCCGTATTTCTTCTCGAGCACGACGGTGTGGCCGCGGGGACCGAGGGTGGACTTGACGGCCTTGCTGAGTTTTTCCACGCCCTTGAGGACGAGTTGGCGCGCTTCGGCGTCATAGACGATTTGTTTTGCTGCCATGGGATGTTTTCTCCTGTTTTAGATGGGTTCTGCGGTGGGTGCTCAGGCTTCGAGGATGCCGAGGAGGTCGTCTTCGCGGACGATCTGGTAGGTCTTGTCGCCGAGCTTGACTTCGGTGCCGCCGTACTTGGGCATGAGGACCTTGTCGCCCTTCTTGACGTTGAAGGGGATCTTCTTGCCGGAGTCGTCGAGCTTGCCGGTGCCGACGGCGATCACGGTGCCCTGCTGGGGTTTTTCCTTGGCGGTGTCGGGGATGATGATGCCGCCCTTGGTGACTTCGTCTTCCTTGGCGGGTTCGACGAGCACGCGGTCGGCGAGGGGTTGGATTTTCATGTATGTCTCCTGTTGGGGTTTCCGGGCGGTGGCCCGGGTGGGTTTTGTTTAAATCGGCGGGGGGAGGGGCGCCCCGGGGGGGGGCGCCCCGCGGGGCGTCAGGCTTTCTTCTTGTCGTCGTCGACCATTTCGAAGTCGGCGTCCATCACGTCACCGTCGGGCTTGGCGCCGCCGCCGGCGTTGCCGCCGGGGGGCGGGGTCTGGGCGCCGGCGGAGGATTGCTGCTGGGCGCGGGCCTTGGCGTAGAGGTCGGAAGAGATGGCCTGCATGGCGGAGGTGACGGTCTCGGAGGCGGACTGGATGCGGGAGGCGTCGTCGGCCTTGAGGGCGGCCTTGAGGGCGTCGAGCGCGGTTTCGAGGTTCATCTTCTTGTCGGAAGGAATCTTCTCGCCGTTTTCCTTGACGAACTTCTCGGTCTCGTAGACGAGGGATTCGCCGCGGTTCTTGGCGTCGATGGCTTCCTTGCGCTTGGAGTCCTCGGCGGCGTGGGCTTCCGCGTCGCGGACCATCTTTTCGACTTCCTCCTTGGAGAGGCCGGAAGAGGCGGTGATGGTGATTTTCTGCTCCTTGCCGGTGCCGAGGTCCTTGGCGGAAACCTTGAGGATGCCGTTGGCGTCGAGGTCGAAGGTGACTTCGATCTGCGGGGTGCCGCGCATCGCGGGCGGGATGCCGTCGAGGTGGAACTTGCCGATGGTCTTGTTGTCGTTGGCCATCTTGCGTTCGCCCTGGAGGACGTGGATTTCCACGGTGCTCTGGTTGTCCGCGGCGGTCGAGAAGATTTCGGACTTGCGGGTCGGGATGGTGGTGTTGCGCTCGATCAGCGGGGTCATGACGCCGCCGAGGGTCTCGATGCCGAGGGTCAGCGGGGTGACGTCGAGCAGCAGCACGTCCTTGACTTCGCCCTTGAGGACGCCGCCCTGGATGGCGGCGCCGACGGCGACCACCTCGTCGGGGTTCACGCCCTTGTGGGGCTCGCAGCCGAGTTCCTTCTGCACGTCCTGCTGGACGCGGGGCATGCGGGTCATGCCGCCGACGAGGATGACCTCGTTGATCTGGCTCTTGGAGAGGCCGGCGTCGCGCAGGCAGTTCTCGACGGGCTTCATCGAGCGGGCGATGAGATCGTCGACGAGCTGTTCGAGCTTGGCGCGGGAGAGCTCGACGTTGAGGTGCTTGGGCCCGGAGGCGTCCGCGGTGATGAACGGGAGGTTGATGGTGGTCGTGGCGGCGCTGGACAGTTCGCACTTGGCCTTTTCGGCGGCTTCCTTGAGGCGCTGGATGGCCATCGGGTCCTGGGAGAGGTCGATGCCGTTGTCCTTCTTGAACTCGGCCACGAGCCAATCCATGATGCGCTGGTCGAAGTCGTCGCCGCCGAGGTGCGTGTCGCCGTTGGTGGCCTTGACTTCGAAGACGCCGTCGCCGATTTCGAGGATCGAGATGTCGAACGTGCCGCCGCCGAGGTCGTAGACGGCGACCTTTTCCTCGGTCTTCTTGTCGAGGCCGTAGGCGAGGGAGGAGGCGGTGGGCTCGTTGATGATGCGGAGGACTTCGAGACCCGCGATCTTGCCGGCGTCCTTGGTGGCCTGGCGCTGCGAGTCGTTGAAGTAGGCGGGGACGGTGATGACGGCCTGGGTGATGGGTTCGCCCAGGTAGGCTTCCGCGTCGGCCTTCATCTTCTGGAGGATCATCGAGGAGATTTCCGGCGGGGAATAGACCTTGCCGTCGATTTCCACGTGGGCGTCGCCGTTGGGAGCGCGGACGACCTTGTAGGGGACGTGGTGGATTTCGTCCGCCAGCTCGTCGTATTTGCGCCCCATGAAGCGCTTGATCGAGAAGATGGTGTTCTTCGGGTTGGTGACGGCCTGGCGCTTGGCGGCGGTGCCGACGAGGCGCTCGCCGTTCTTCGTGAACGCCACGATGGAGGGCGTCGTGCGCCCGCCTTCCGCGTTGGGGATGACGGTGGGCTGGCCGCCTTCCATGATGGCCATGCAGGAATTGGTGGTACCGAGGTCGATGCCGAGGACTTTGGACATGTTGGACTCCTTTTGTTCGGATGTTCGTGATGCGCGCCACGGGGCGCGGCAGTTGTCGCATTCCATGAAGCAAGCCCCGTGCCAATTCGTGGTCCAATGGATGCAAGATGCATGTCTGCAACGATTTGCGCATTTCAAATGCGGACGGTTGAGGTGTGACGCTCCGGATGTGACAGGTGTGACAGGGATGTGACAGTGGAGTTGGGCCTCATGAATGAGGAGTCATGGGGAGGAAGCGCGAAGAAGCGCGAAGGGGAGGGGGCGACCGTCGGTTCTGCGGAAGGGTTCGGTTCGGAACGGGAAAAACCACGAGTGGACACGGATGGACGGGAATGGGAGGAAATCTACAGGAAAAACAAAGAAAGCCGCTTCGCGGACAAGAACGGAATGATGATTTTGGGAAAGGAACCTCGAAAGAACGCGAAGGAACGCGAAGGGGAGGGGTCTGCTTGCCGGGACCGTGGAAAATATTGAAAACCATGAAAACCGCTTTGCGGTTTGGTTTGTCAACTCAACCCTTCCGGGGGTTCCGCTTCGCTCCACCCCCGGCTGCATTCTTCCGCCCCTCCGGGGCGGTTGCGGACCTGGCTCGGCACGCGGAATTTTCCTGTTGCGGGGGAGAGGGGGACTGAGGCAAGATGAAAAAGTCGAAAGCGCAATTCCGCGCAGTGAATCCACCCCCCCGGAGAACCGCCCCCGCCCGGAATCCCATCCTGACAACCGATTTTTAGCGTAATCTGCCAAACGACGCCACTCTGAAAACCTTCCACATTTTCAACGTCGTTCTTCGAAACAAGGGTCGAACCGTGGCCTTGTGTTTGTCCATCATGCAGACCGCGCCCCACCGGGCGCGTTCTCCCATGCGACAAACACGGGCCTGTGGAAGGGCCTTCAGAGTGGGCATGGATTTCGGGAACGCGCTTTTCGTTTCCATGCAGCCGCGAAGCGGACGCGCCGCAGACCATGGAAACCGCCCCGACAACAGAAAAACGCCGAACAATCCCCCGCCAAAACCGCCTTCCGCGGGGGCGGGAGAAAAAAAATTCGGATTTTTTGTCAGATTCCGGAATCGGCGGCAAGTATGGAGTAGGAGGAATGAGCCTCCGACCCACGAAAGGCACCCGCATGAAACCAACGAACCGGACATCCCGTCCCGCCCCGCCCGCCCCGCGCGCGGGTTAAATCGGAGATTGACTTGACACGGAGGGGACGCGAAACTTGGACCCGACGCTTGAAAGGTGCGCTTTCCGTGCCGGGAGAGCGTCGACAATCCAATATTCCGCATCTTTCGTAAGATGTGCCGTTTGGTTGAAACCTGAGAATTTCAAAGATAACGGGCACTCGACAAAAAGGTGCGCCGCAAGGCGCGCCCCCTCCGTGTCGTTATCGGGCTTCTCAGGGCCTCAACCAAGCACGCATGGCGGGCGCTTTCGGACTCGGGACGCGAGCCGTGGAAGAGAACCCCTCCCGGGTCCGGCCACTCCGACCCCATGCAAACAAATCCACGGCAACCTTGCAAACGGCGCAATCGACGAAAAGCGCCCCGTGCCGCGGTCTCATGGTGGCGGGAGAAAGATAATTTGCCGCCGGAATCGTCCGGTGCGTGCCGGCAGCGGCGGCGAAAACAACAAACCAAAGAGGCAACAGCCTCGGAAAGAAGAACCCATGAAATACCAGAAGCCCAAAGTCGTCGCCAAGAGCGCCCCCAAGCAGTCGTTCGCCGCCGGTTGCCCGACTAAAACCCCCAAATTCCCCTACTGCACCGGTGCCAACAAGGAGTGCCTGTGTGGGGCGCTGAACTAAGCGACGGCAACGGCTGATACCACCTCCTTCCCCCGCACGGGGATCCATGCGGGGGAGGGAATTCAGCAGCAAGCATAAAGCATGAAAATCTAACAATGAGCAAATACAGATTTGCGGGAACAGTCAAAGAGATAGTTCTAAGGCCAGGCGAGAAACTTCTGCGGCTTTATCCCGACCGGGAATACATATCGTCATTCAAAAAGGACAAGGACACGACAATCACGTATGCAGTTCTTCAGGCAGAAGACCCGAAAGTGCTTGGATATGCATTTGCATTTGAAAACGCCGTAAGTTTGGAATGCGACGTGAAATCATGCCTTATGAGCATCGGTACACATTACGTGTTGTCCCTGACGACGGATCTTGGCAAGGGGATTGTCGATGTGACGTTCCTGGACATTCCGGATGCTGACAAAGGCAAGTAAACAATCGAAGTAATCCGCGTTGCGTGAATGGATGAAAGAAGCGTCATGAGCAAGAGCAGCAACCTCCATCCCGAAACCATTCTGTTCGTTGGTGCTGGGGCGACGCAAGCGCTTGCGATGCCGACGACCAACGAACAGGCGAAGTTCCTTTGGGAGGTCTGTGACGAAAAACCGTTGCGAGTTGACACGATTGAAGCTTCCGCGAGGTGTTTTGAAGGATACGGAGAGGCCGTGGCACTCATGGTGTTCGTTCTGGATGGAGGCGCGGACGGGAACGGGCAGATTGATTGTGATGACAGGAGGTGTGAAGAGGCGTTTCCTGACGTTCCCAAGGGGGATATCGAGAAAGTGGTGCGCAACTTGCGGAGGCATTACGACTGGCCGGCGTTGAAGCTGATTGCCAAGGCGAAGAAAGGGGCGACAAGCGACGACATGCCGCGCGCGGAGTATCTCCAGGAAGTTTTCACCTTGATGGATGTCTGCATGAGAGACGGGCGGGGGTTCGAGGTTGATGAGGGCGGAGAGATGGTCTTTCTCCCGGTCGAACGCATCCAGGCGGCCTACGAAACGTTGATTCTCTTCGTCAACACGATGTTCGCCTGTGCGTGGCAGAAACTGATTGCGAAGGCGGACGGGCAACGCACATTGGAACCCTACCGAATATTCTTCCAATCGCTTGCCTCGATTATGCAGAAGGAGGCGCGCTTGCTCGAAGGGCAGAGGTTTGCCTTGAACACACGCGCATTCTACCAGTTTTCCTATTCGCTCGTCACCACGAACTTCGAGCCGTTGTTCCTGTGGTTCATCTGGAAGGCGCACGACGAGGTGAACCACGGCACGGAGGTGAGGATCGGCAATTCTGGGCGCATACTGAAGCTTTTGATGAACTTCCCCAATTCCGTTGGGATGCGGAAGCCTGCAGACAAAGGCGAAGAGCTGTCAACCGACATCTGGTTCCCCTGCACGGAGGCCGTTGCGCAGAACGTGAACAGCGAGAAATACACCGACAACAGGGTGTTCCGCCTCGGAAAGTATTTCCCCGTCCACGGCATGAGCGTGACGCGCCATTGTCCGAAGTGCGGACGCCTCAACCTCTACATGGGCGACACGTGGGACGAGAATTCCATGACACTTTTTCCGAATGGCATCATTGAACCGTTCAACTGGGGTCAAAAACCGCGAACGGATGAGGAGAAGGCCGCGCACAGGCGGGGCGAATACGATGCGCTCGAATGCCATTTTTGCGGTGCGTTGACGCATGCTTACGACAATTTCATGTTCATGCAGACGCAGCTGAAGTGCCAGCCCCCATCTTTCATCCGGGAGGCGACGGACGAAGCGTTGGCGGACATCACGCACGCCAAGCACATTGTCCTTCTCGGCTACAGTATGCCGCTGGACGATGCCATCTGGGGTTCGCTGCTATCGATGATGTCGCGCCGGAAAGGGGGCGAACGGTTGTATTGCTCCGTTGTTGCGACCTACGACGAGAACGGCCCCAAAGGATGGCTGTGGGGGAGGGAGTTGGACGATTATCTGGAAAAGAAAGGGAAACTTGTTGACGACAAAGAGAAGGTGCGCGCCATCAAGAACGCCATCACCGTCTTCGGCAAGGAAAACGTCCGGGCGTTTGTGCAGGGCATCCCGAATGTTTTCGGCAGCGGCACGGAGGCCGAGGTGAGGGATTTGCTCTATCCACATGACCAGCCGGGATGGAACATCAAGGGCTTCACGCCGAATGGCATCATCCGGGAGAAGCCATGAGGGTACGGCTTCACAATCGTGTGTTCATCCGCCATGCGGGGGAAGAGAGCGTGGTGTGGTGTCCGAACACGGGGGGGTGTACGGTGATGGAGAATGCGGGGGCGATTCTGGACGAGGTGAAGCGGGATTGGCGGGACGTGGAGGAGATTGCCCGTGCCGTTGCGAAGAAGTTCGATTGCGGAGCGAACGAAGTGCGGGAGGGGGTGGAAGCGGTGGTCGGAGAGTTGGCGGGCCAGTGGTTCGCGGAAGTGAAGGCAACGGAGGAAGCGGGCGCGGACGGACAGGAGGGGCGTCTGGCGGCACTGGCGGTGGGTCTCCCCGATGGGCAGGATGATGACTGGACTCCGCTGGGCGATTTCTGCCGACGGCACGGGTTGCCGAGCGAGCTGCACCTCGACCTGACGGACGGGTGCAATGAACGGTGCGTGCACTGCTATCTGCCGAAAGGCAGGGCGCATTATCTCGACACGGGAATCGCCATGAAGGTGCTGGAGGAGTTCCGCGAGGCGCAGGGGCTGACGGTTTTCGTTTCCGGCGGAGAGTGCATGCTACACCGGGATTTTGGGGCGATTCTGAGGCGTGCGAGAGAGTTGGAGCTGAACATCGTGGTGATGTCGAACCTGACACAGTGCGACGGGAAGATGGTCGAGTTGCTGGCGGAGGTCGAACCGCAGTTCGTGAACGTTTCCCTTTATGCGGTGACGGACGCCATCCACGACAGCATCACGCAGGTGCCGGGGTCGTGCCGGAAGACGAAGGGGGCGATCGACGCGCTGCTGGCGGCGGGGGTGCCGGTACGCATCGCCACGCCGTTCATGCGGGAGAACCAAGGATGCGTGGAGGAGTTGAAGGCGTTTGCGAGAGAACGGCGCATCCACTTGATTCCCGACGCGGAGATTTTCGGCCCCATCGACCACTCCTGCTCCAACCGGGACCATGCGCTTCCGTTGGACGAGCTGGAGAGGTTGGTTTCGGGGCACAAGGACGTGTTCGCCAAAGAGCGCGCCGAGCCGGAGCGGTGCCTTCCGGACGCTAAGGTCTGCGACATCGGGGATGCGCGGCTCAACCTGGATGCCGCGGGTCGGTACTATCCGTGCGACGGGTTCCACGGGGCGATCATCGGGGACGCGCGGAAGGATTCGCTTTGGGAGGTTTGGACGGGGGAGGCGCTGAACAAGCTGCGGGCGCTCAAGAACCGGGATTTCGGCTCGTGCGCCACGTGCGGGGACCGGGCTTGGTGCAAGGTGTGCCCGATGCGGAATTTCAACGAAACGGGGGACATGTTCACACATGCGCCGTGGCGGTGCGGGGCGGCACGGGTTTGGCGGCGGACATACGAGGAGAAGACATGACCTTTTTGCGACTTTCGAAGAATGCGTTCGTGCGGCAGTACGGGCCTTTTACGTACGTGCTGGAACGCATAAAAAGCCGGGACGAGATGTTCATGGATGCGGAGCCGTTCTTGCGGTGGATCACGCGGGAGGCGAGGGAGAAGGGGGAAATCGTCGAGCGGATTTGGGGGTTGTTCCAAGGGGTGGAGCGGGAGACGGTCGAACGGGATTTCGAGGAGTTCCTCTCTCCGCTGGTGGCGGAAGGAGTGGTGCTGGAAGGGGAGTCGGAGGAGGAGATGGCGGCGAAGGACCCGGTGTTTTCCTACGACGTCGAAAAGCCGAAGACGATGGACACGCACCGCATCGACCCGTCGGAGCGGCCGGAGGGGGAGGTGCCGCAGGAATTGCTGGAGGCGTGGTTCGCGGAGCATCCGACCGTGTTCCAGTTGCAGATGGACATCACCCAGGCGTGCACGGAGCGGTGCATCCATTGCTACATCCCGGAATACAATCCGGTATTCTTGTCATTCGACGACATCCGGCGGGTGCTGGACGAGTTCCGGGAGCAGGGGGGAATCGAGCTGACGATTTCGGGGGGCGAGTGCATGTTGCACCCGGACTTCGAGCGGATTCTGCGCTACGCGCGGGAAAAGGACCTCATCGTGGGGGTGCTGTCGAACCTGACGCTCTGCACGGACGAGCGGGTGGCGCTGCTGCGGGAGCTGGAGGCGACGGTGCAGGTGTCGCTCTACAGCATGAATTCCGAAACGCACGACGCCATCACGAAGCGTCCGGGGTCGTGGGCGGCGACGAAGCGGGCCATCGAGAAGCTGCGGGAGGCGCAGGTGCCGTGCCGGATTTCGTGCCCGACGATGAAGCCGAACTACAAGGACTACCTCGGGGTGCTGGAGTATGCGCGGAGTTTGCGGATGGATGCGCAGACGGACTTCATCATCATGGGGAAGCAGAATTGCGACACGAGCAACCTTTCGTGCCGTCTGGATTTGACGGAGACGCGGTCGATCCTGGAAGACATCGTCTTCCGGTCGGTGCCGATGCAGAGCGAATACTTCGACCCCACGAAAAAGGAAGAGATGCTTCCGGCGGAGGAATGGAAGAAGCGCAAGGTCTGCGGCGCGTGCGTGAGCAGCGTGTGCCTCGAAGCGAACGGCGACTACTATCCGTGCCCGGGGTTCGGCGGGGTCGTCCTCGGCAACTGCCGCGAACACGACTTGAAGTGGATTTGGAACGAATCGCCGGAGACGCTGCGCATCCGCGCCGTCACCGGCGCGAGCTTCCCGAAGTGCGCGGCGTGCGGGGACCGGGACTACTGCTCGACGTGCATGTGCCGCAACTTCAACGAAACGGGCGACATGTTCAAGCCGGCGGAGCACTTCTGCCAGGTGGCGAAACTCAACCACGAAATCGTGGACGAAAAACAACGGTTGATGCTGGAAGCAAGAAAGGACCCATGATTTGCGATGCACATGTCCATGTGGGAACGCCGGGAGATGGCAACATTCCACCGGAGGCATCTCCCCGTTTTGTCGCCAATTTGCTCAAAACGTGCGGTGTCGGCGCATTCATCTTCTCGTCGCTGGATGCACAGATGGGGGTGCCGTTTGAAGTCGTCAAGCGGTCCGCCATGGAAACAAGGGAAGCATTCAGGGCGGGAGCCCACGCCTTTCTGTGGCTGACGGGGCGTTATTACGACGCCGATCCGGACCTGAAGGCATTGGACGACGGGATTTGGGAGGGGGTCAAGCTGCACGAACGGGAAACGGCTTGGGTAAAGGATCGTCCCAAGGACCTCGAACGGATTCTTAGCATTCTGGAAGAACGCGGAATTCCGATCCAGGTGCATGGGGGCGAAGATGCCGGATGCCGCCCGAGCGATCTCTTGCCGTTCTTCCTGAAACATCCCGGCCTGCGCGCGGACCTTTCCCACTGCCGGCCGCTGGACGACGCCATCCGGGCCTTGAAGGAATGTCCGTGGCTGTTTGCGGACACGTCGTTCATGCCGCCGGAGAACTACGCGGCGCTGGCGGCGGCGGGCGTGGTGGAACAGGTGATGTACGGAACGGATTTCCCGGCCCCTCTCATCTGTTATGAAGGAACGGCCGGGGAGTTGTACCGGAACGACCTCGAAGGGGCCCGGGAATACGGGTATTCGGAAGCCGTGATGTCGGGGAATTTCCTGCGGTTTCTTTCGGGCGTGCCGAATTGAGAGGTTGGGGACGTGAAGCGCATCGCATATTTTCCGCAGGACCGGCCCGGTGACGCGCTGGTGGACATCGGGCAACTTCCGGCATTGCGACGGATTTACGGGCCGTGCGAGATCGTCGCGTTCTGCACGGAGGCAAACCGGGAGCTGTTCGGGGCCCTTTCGTGGTGCGACCGCGTGGAGGTTTGCGAGCCGGGGCGGGCGTGGACGGAGGAGGAAAGCGCGGCCTTCGGGGAATTCGAGGCCGTGTTCAACACCCGGCACGACCGGGACGCATTCGACAGGACCCGCGCGTTGAAGACGAAAGCCCGCTACGGATACGAAACAAACGAGGTGCCGGAGGCGGTGTGCCGCGAAGGATACACGGCGCATCTGCCGCTCGCGATGTGGGACGACGGGGAGTTGCGGTGGAAAACGGGCGTGTGCGAACAGGGGGCGGCCTTGGTGCGGCTGGTGGACCCGGATTTCCACATCGATTTTCCGCGGCTGGGCAAGGAGGATTTCCGGGAGGACGTGCCCGAGACTTGGTCGGGGGCTTGGCGGGAGGCGGGGAAAACGGTGCTGTTCGTGCCGGGCGCGGGGGCGGAGGAGAAGCGCTGGCCGATGGAGCGGTTCCTGGCGCTGGCCCGGAAGGTGCGGGAACGGGGCTTGGAGGCGGTGTTCCAAGTCGGGCCGTGCGAGCGGACATTGGGGAAAGAGGCGGAAACGGCCGGATTCGAGGTCTGCGACACGCCAAGTTGGGGGCGGATGGCCGCGCAGATGCGGCGGGCTTTGGCCGTGGTCGGGAACGATACGGGGCCGATGCACTTGGCGGCGATGCTGGGGGTCCCGACGGTAACGCTGCATTTCCACGGGAGCGAGGGGACGTGGTTCCCTTACGGGGGAGACAAGCGGGCGCGCCATGTCGCCTTGCACCCCGATTGTTCAAGATCGCGTTGCCTCGACAACTGTCCGGAGGCGGCGGGGTGCGGGAGAAAAATCGACTTCGGGGCGGTGGTGGCGGTCTGTGAGGGGCTGCGTGACAATTTCAAAACGGAACATTCGTTCCACCAAAAACACGACAAACCCGAACAAAGGAGAAAACACCACGCCGACAAGCCAAGAACAAGAAAATCCCGAATGCCATCCGGAAACACCCGGACGGCAAGCAAAAGAAAACATCGGACCGAATGTCCGACAAGAATCGAAGAAATTAGCGAAAGAGGCAAGAAATGGACAGATATGAAAAAGGGCGACTCATTGGAATGGTACTAGGTGTCATCATCGCTTTTATTTTGTTCACCTACGTTATCAAGTGACACGGATATCCCGTTCCATCCCATTGAACACGCGGCCGGGGGGCGTGTCCAATGGGATGGGCGGGCATTCCCCGGACGAACAACCGGGTGCCGACCTTTATCTTTTGGCGGCGATGCCGGGGGTGCCGACGGTGACGTTGCATTTCCACGGGAGCGAGGGAACATGGTTCCCTTGCGGAAGCGACAAGCAGGCGCGCCATGTCGCCTTGCACCCCGATTGTTCCCGGACGCGTTGCCTCGGCAACTGCCCGGAAGCGGCGTCGTGCGGGCGGAAAACCGCGTTCGGCCAGGTGGCGGCGGCGTTGCGGACGGTGGCCGCGGAACGTCCGGAAAAATCCCCTTTTGGCGCCGGGATGCCCGGTGCGTGCCGGAAACGGCAGCGAAAACAACAACCAACAACAAAACAACAAACAAGAGGAGTAAACCATGACGACCAAATGCAGACATTGCGGATCGTGGAGCTATGGCCCCGGCTGTCCCTTCGGACCGGATGGAAAGCACGAGCACCGGGACGACGACGGCCATTGCGAGTGGTGTGGGTCGTGGAGTTATGGCCCTGGATGTCCTTTCAGCCCGACGGGGAAGCATCGGCACGGAATCGGGAACAAGTGCATTTGGTGCGGGTCGACGGGCACCGGCCCGGGCTGTCCCTTCAGTCCGACGGGGCGGCACGAGAGGTAGCCAGTATGCTGTAACACACTGGTGCGGCGGGGACGCTTGTCCTCGCCGACCCGACAAGCAGCCCAAAACGAAAGAAGAAACGGACATGAAGAACGAAAAGAAGGCGGGGACATGCAAGACGGTCCACTTGGGGGCGAAACGTGTGCCGATGGCTTTCCATGTCCCGCCTCTTCGCGGCCTTGGCGGACTTTGCGCGAGGTGGTTTTCCCGCGGACGCGACAAGCGCGTCCCTCCCAACACGGACACGCGGCTGGAAGGCGCATTCCCCCACGACAAGCGCGGCCCAAGGCGGGATGGGGGCTACTGCATGTTTTCTTCGCGCCAGTAGATGGGGAGGATTTCGTTGGGGGCGACCTGGAAGACGGCCCAGACGCCGCTTTTGACGCCGCCGGATTCGCCGACGGAGACGACGCGGACGTATTCGCGGTCGGAGACGGAGATCTTGTCGGCGAGGGACGGGTCGAGGCCGGCCTTGGAAATGGCGTCGGCGACGGATTCGAAGCCGTCGTCTTCGGTGTTGGGGAGTTCGTCTTCGCCGAGGCGGGCGGAGAGGAGGTCGTCGACGACCCAGTCGTCGATGAGCTTGCCGGAGGCGGCGGTGAGGGTGAGGAGGACGTCGCGGGAGGCGGTGTTGATGTTGACCTTGCCGGAGCCCCAAGTGGTGAGGAGGCGGGCGATGCCGGGGTAGGGGGGGGTGTCGGGGGAGGCGTCGGGGGGGCGGCCGCCGTAGACGAT
>Ga0310786_10002226_pt1 | contig 30031 bp, 24 predicted proteins | sample AusTroGonzalo_MG_FD_203881 | JGI IMG/M metagenome (GOLD analysis project Ga0310786, IMG submission 203881) | Bovine rumen microbial communities from tropical cattle in Woodstock, Queensland, Australia - Gonzalo_03 (v2) (version 2) | ecosystem: Host-associated > Mammals > Digestive system >...
TTTTTGGTATAAAAAAATTTTTAGAATACCGTCAAAAAAATAAAAACCGAAACTCTTAATGCCGAATATGGGTCCGGGCAGGCAAACCTCGCCATATCAAATGATGCTTGTGGGTATGGACTTGTGTATAACCTTTGTAGTGATGTGAACTGCACAAAAAACTGCCATAATAACGCTTGTGATACGAATTATTTTAGTTCCACAAATGCATTTATAGAACTTCGGCAATCATTAGCATCACAATATACAAATGTAGATATGAGTTGCGTTACTAATTTTGCCAAAAATTTGAATAACATTGGAATGTATCGAGCTGTGGTACCATTGAGTTATAATAATGGCGAATGTAAATGTCCAGATTCCATTGAGATTAATAGTAATACATATAAATTCAAACAAGTAATCTACACCACCCCATTTGGTTGCTTGAGCGATAAAACAAACAACAGTCGAATAGGATGTTATATTTATAAAAGTGAAGGTTATGAACAAGAGATCTAAAAGCAAAATCCCCGCTATTTGGCGGGGAATATGTTTTCTTGTTACTAAGATTCATTTTGAATCAGGCACAATATATGTTGGCTTATGCTAGGGTCAAACGTATCAGATACAAAAGACGCAAAGCCAAGTGATGTATCAGAATACAATGATTTTATATCATAGTTCTCAATTTTTTCTGGACACATGCACCTACCCTGTTCATCACTAAATTTTAATGGTATTACATACATATATTCGCCAACAACAGCTTGCCAGCTAGTTTTGAAAGTACTTCCGCTTATCCACTCTAAAGAAGTAACCCCTAATTTCCGTACTTCGGTTGTACTTTCCATTATGTTCTTTATATCAACATTAATTGTATAAGGATCAAGTACCGCATACCCACAAGCATCATTTGATATGGCGGGGCTTGCCTGCCCGGACCCATCATTTACACAATAATGCTTTTTATTGTCTGTATATTCAAAATAAGTGGTGCCTGACTGTGGTTGAGTATCTGTTGTTGTATAACCAGCTGGACATTCACACATTGTTGCCTGACCACCAGAAGATGTTGTTTGTCCTATATTTGTATTGGTTGTTGAATTTGTTGCCATTGGACAAGCCGTACATTTAACATTATTCATAGAAAATGTTGCTGGTGACCCTGTGTCGCTGGAAGCCTTATATTCTAAATAATAATTTGAATCACAAGACAACAGTTTGCTGCCAACCCATTCAGTCATCACAGCCAATGTAAGAGTATCATTATCACTTGGATGATAACCCGTCACAGACATACATGTTGCAATTTCACCACGACAAGCATTCACAGCAGTTCTTGAAACCATACTTTGAATATATGCATCATCATAGTTATTTGTTGATAAGCAGGAATACACGTCATTCCAACAACTTTCCGCATAATCTGATAATATTTCATCTTGTTTTGATTTTATTTTACCCAATGCCAAAGCTAAATACTGACGAACAACTTCGTTGTCTGGCAAAAACTTCTTGTTAGATTTACCGGTATCAAATGTATAATCCTGACATTGCTTCATGACGTCCGCACACATACCATATGATTTATCTTCTTTGGTATCAATGTACCCAACACGACGTAATAGGTACGTTGCAATATCATTTTGTTCCAATGTCCCCCATTTTTTGTATTCGTAATTCTTGCTCCACGTATTCATTTTACTGGCAATATATTCATTCAGATTTTCTGTATTGCCACCCCAAGCGTTTGTACAACCTTTTTTGTTTTCTGTTTTACAATTATCACCGTAATCCCACACAGAATACAATCCATACATACCATCAGATACCCATTTTAGCATTGTACCTTGTTGCAAAGGTGTTTGGTTTCTAACAGAGCCACCAGCAATACCAGGTGTTCCACCCTTTACAATTTCGCCTTTGGCCAGATATTTGCCAGTTGGGTCTAAACATAATTCATATTCATCGCCACAAACATATTCGTCTTGCATACATTCGTCCAAAGCAGCTACGCATCCACGCAAATCATAAGCATTTTTCTTTTGCGCCAACAATAAACGTGCCTGTTGCAAGATTGTCTGAGCATTTCTGACATTGTTGCGCATTTCTGTGTTTGCTTCGTTCAAACTGCGTTCATATTCAACACATTTTTTATCAATCGCTAAATCATAAGAATTTGTAATAACCTTGGCATCAATACCCTGAGTCACACAAGAATTCAACACAGCCGTTTTGCAACGCTGTGTCGCAGTATTAAACAATGTTGTTCCACGTTGGCTGGACACATTATTAGAAGTACCCAAAAATGAATTTAAATCAAATGTGGCTGAAAAATCTGTATCTAGCAAACCTGACATATCAAAAGACAAGCCATCAGTCAAACTGTTTGTCGTTTTGCCTGCAGATACATCTACGATTTTTTTCTTGATTGCATCCAAACTGTTTTTTAACTGAGATGAATCAGTATTGGATTTCATTGCAATTTCCGCTTCTGTTTCTGCGAACAAAGCTTCTATTTGTGCTGTGGTTAAACCAATGTATTTAATTTTTTGAACAACATCTTGGAAATTTTCCGTTATTGTTGCCAAAGATTGTTCCGTCTTTTCATATGTTTTTATGTTTGCAGAACAAGAACATCTACCCTGATTTTCATCCAGCACATTACAATAATTATCCATACATTGAGCATACTGAGCCTTGCAATATTCGGTCAATTCAGCCAAATTCGTCAAAGTTGATGTCGTTGATGAAATATCTTCGTCAGTAATAACAGGTGTTGTCGATGTCGCAGTCAAAGATGCATTCCGAGAGCCAGACCGGCGATTACCGGTGCCTACGCGCGCAGAAATGTATAAAGGTTCCCCTGAATCAGTCAAAGTCTTAGCGGTTGTGGAATTGGTATTTCTGATACCTGGAATTACATCACCCGTTGCGCTGACACGTGCCACCACAGGTTTGCTTTTAGTGCTGGTGCGGGTTGCGCCAGTTGCTGAACGTGAAGTGACATTTGTACGAGAACGTGATACCACATTAGTTTTAGTAGCCCCAGTCTTGCCTTGCGTTTTTGTTGTTCTTGAAACTGTTCCACGTGTTGTTTGCTGTGCATTTCTTGGAGAAGATGCAACTGCACGAGTATTTGTATTCACACGTGAATTAGAACTATTACCACCAGCAGATGTCACACGCGATACCGAACGACCAGCTACTTGTCTTTGTACAACATTTGGCTTTTGCTGTTGTTCTGATGATTCTGCAACAAATTCTTCATCAATAATATCTGATTCATTCAACATATCATCAGTGTATTCAACGATTTCATCGTAATACGCAGGTGCAACCTCTGCAAAAGCAGGCAACACCAATAATCCACTCAATACAGCAATAAATCTTTTCACGGGTAAATCCTTCCTTGTTGCTATAATTTTATCACAGCGCCTTAATTTTTACAAGCAGAAAAAGTGGTTTATAAAGTATTTTTTTATTGTTAGAAAACTATTATAAAAGCCTTTGAATTCCGCAATTTTTTAAAAAACATAAAAATAAATGAATTTTATACTTGACCATCGATTCGTTTTTGTTCTAAGATGTTTGTATAGACAAGGAGAAAGTAAAATAAACCCGCGGAAATCTGAATAAAACCGGAAATCTGGCGAAAAAATAAAAAACAGAAAAAATTTAAAACTGAATTTGTAAATACACTGGTAAATACAAAAATTTGAATTTTTTCTATTAAACAACAAAGAAAGGGGGGAAACCACATGCCAAAAAATATCAAAGAAATAATGATTGCCCTGAATAAAGTTCTAACTACAACAGTTTGGGTTAATGCTGACCGTCAAATTGTGTCGTTAAGTGATGAATTGCATATCGGCAAAAACAATGCGCCACGTTCAATCGAAGATTTGTCTAGACCTGCTTTGATTGGTGCGTACGTCTCTTTGCAAATCAGAACAGATAATTTCGATGTTGCAGCAGAAAGTTTGGAAACATCTGTTTTGGCTTTGCGTGTGAAAGAAATGGTTTTTGCAGAAGCTAAAAAAATTATGGATGCGGAAGACGCAAATTCAAAATCAACAACGCGTATGGCCGCATAAACACAGTTTCCGAGTAATCGGAAGGAAGGGAGTCCCGCCACAAGTTTCATCTTGTGGCGGCACTTTTTTATCGACCACTGTTTAACAAACGAACATCATCAAATTCTGGATGTTTTTTAAATATATCTAAAATATATGGACAAATTGTTATAACTTTGCGATGTTGGGCACGCGCTATATTTATAACTTGTTCGATTAAAGAAAATTCTATACTTTCGGTTTTATAATCTGGTTCTATTTCAGATTCTGAAATCATGATTTTATCACTGCCTATTTTAAGAAAAAATATGCTACCGATTTTCCTGCCGTGACATATCGCATATATATGGCAACCATCATCTGATGTTTTAAAAGTTATATCTTGAATTGTCATGAAAAATCCCCTGATACTATTTGTCTAACATAATATCAGGGGTTTTGTTTTATACCATAAGATTGATTTCTTTAAATCAAATCAAAGTTTTTACGAATAATCTTGGCGCTTTTGCGCAACCCGTTTGATTCACTGGTATCTAATTTAGAACGTAAATTCACAACCACGCCTTTGTTGCCGATAATACGCGGCAAAGACATAGCAACAGCATTTTTACCAACACCATCAACAATCGAAACGGTTAATATGCGTTTTTCATCATTTACAATTGCATATAACAAATCTGCAACCGCTGCACCTATGCCATCCCAAGTTGCACCGCGTCCTTTGATAATTTCGTATGCAGCATTTCTAACGCGATGTTCAATAGTTTTACGTGTCGTTTGTGGCAAAGATAATTTCGTCTGTTTGCAAAAATCATCCAAAGCAATTCCACCTATGCACACAGAAGACCAATTTATTACAGAAGAATCACCATGTTCGCCTAATACGTATGAGGTTATAGAACGTGTTGAAATCCCCAATTGTCTTGATAATATAATTTTGAATCTTGCAGAATCCAACATTGTACCAGTTCCAATTACACGTGAAGCCGGTAATTTTGATAATTTCTGAGCCAACATAACCATTACATCTAATGGATTAGTTAATACAATAATTTTAACATTTTTTGCATCTACATTTTCCATAACTTTTGGAATAATATCAGAAATAACCGCTGCATTTTTATGCAATAAATCGTTGCGTGTTTCACCTGGTTTTTGATTTGCACCAGCAGCAACAATAACTATTTCTGAACCACGAATTGCGCGGTATGTGCTGACAGCACTGATTTTAATGTCATATGAAAATGCAGATGCGTGTCCTAAATCTTCTGCGGCGGCACGTGCGCGCACACCATCACGATCATACAAAATAATTTCATGTGCAAGCCCTGTATTTTGCACAGCAGTGGCAACAGCTGAGCCAACAGACCCAACACCAATAATTGCAATTTTCATTTTATTTTCTCCTAATTTTGTTATGGTAATTATACCACAAAAAAGTGTTTGATAAAAACGTTTATATTTTGCTAATATTATGGCAACACAAAATTAGGAATAAAACGATGAAAAAAATTTTATGCTTTGGTGATGTGACCGATAAATATAAAAATGCAATAGAAAACGCTATGCAAGCGTGCCCAAATATATCTGGTTGGGAATATGCGCCAGATGATGATATTTTGCCAGAAACGCAAGATGAATATATTTTGATGAAATGTGATATTCATTCAGATGATTTCTTACGTCATGTAATTGCGATTAATAAAAAATTAAATGGTGGTGAAAAATTTTATTTAACACATTGTACTGTGTTGTTTGATAAAACTGAACAACGTCCACCGTTTATTCTAACCGATGCAGCATGTATTCCGATGCCAGACGAAAATCAATTAACACATATTGTGCAAAACGCTGTTTTATTGTTTAAGCAACTTTTTGGTGACGTGCGTGAACCTTTTATTTCATTAATTTCTGCTGGTGGTGATACAAATGTAAAAATATCACCGTTATTACATTCGTGGTATAACTTGCATGTAAATGAATTTCCAATAAATACTTTACGCATAGAACAATTGGATGTTGCGCTGGATTCTGTCGTTCGCGCAGAAAAACATTTAACTGGTGCATTGGCAGATATTATTGTTGTGGATAATATAAATGCTGGTAATGCAATATTTAAATCTTTATCAGTATTAAGTAATAATTGGAAAGCGTTATGTTTTTTAATGGGTGCAAAAAACACAGTTTTATTAAATTCGCGTGGGGCGCCAGAACAAACAATAACAGATAATATTATTTTGGCGTGTAGATAATAAATAAAACCGCCATTTTGGCGGTTTTATTTTTGGTTAATAAGATTTTGCAACAAATACATAATCTGTATCTTTGCTGTCTAAACAACGTCTGCTGATTTTGTATTTTTCCATCAACCTATCAAATTCTTCGTTTGTTGTTTGATTGTATTTAATACGGAAGAAACCGATTTTTCCAGATTCTAAAACAGCTTCTAATTCTTTCAAATCTGCAACCTGTGTAATCATAGTTTGGTTTCTTTTTTCAGCAGCAACAAACATATCTTTTTGCATTGTTTTCAATGTTTGTTGTACAGAATTAATAAAATCTTGAACAGACAAAGTAGTTTTTGATGATTTACCCAAATCACGTCTTGTCACTGTCAAAGTATTTTCTTGCATTTCGCGTTCACCGATTTCAACACGCAAAGGTGCACCACGTTTAATCCATTTCCACATTTTGTCTGGTGCGCGCATATCAGAATCATCAACCAATACACGAATATTCAAATCGCGTAATTTATCAGCAATTTGGTGAGCAAACGCATTTAATTCTGTTACGTTTTCATCACGAACGATAGGGATAATTACAATTTGATGTGGTGCAACCATTGGTGGCAATACCAAACCATCGTCATCAGAATGCATCATAAACATACTTCCCATCATACGAGTTGTTGTTCCCCATGATGTTGTCCAAGCATAATTCAATTTGCCGTCTGGTCCCAGATATTTTATATCAAAAGATTTTGCAAAATGTTGTCCCAAATCATGAGATGTTCCAGCTTGTAAGGCTTTTCCGTCTTGCATAATATGTTCAAGTGTATATGTATGATCTGCCCCAGCGAATCTTTCTTCTGGTGTTTTTTCACCAATGATAGATGGTGTCGCTAAAACATTTTCCATGTATTCTTTATACATGTTTAACATTTTTATTGCATCTTCATTTGCTTCTTCATGTGTAGCAAAAACATTATGTCCTTCTTGCCAGTTAAATTCAGAAGTACGCAAAAATAATCTTGGACGCATTTCCCAACGCAACACATTTACCCATTGATTTAATTTCAAAGGCAAATCACGATGAGATTGAATCCATCTGGACATTGCTTCGCCAATAATTGTTTCAGATGTTGGACGAATTATATATGGTTCAGTTAATTTTGCTTCTGGATCTGGTTGCAGTGTTCCATTAATCATCTTTAATCTGTGATGTGTGACAACTGCACATTCTTTGGCAAAGCCAGCAACGTGTTCAGCTTCTTTATTAAAGAAATTAATAGGTATCAACAAAGGAAAATTCGCATTTTGAACGCCGTTTGCTTTGATACGTTTATCCATTTCATCACGCATCAATTCCCAGATTGCCCATCCATAAGGTTTAATAGTCATACAACCGCGTGTTGGAGAATTTTCTGCCAAATCAGCGGCCATCACCATATTTTGAAACCATTCACTGTAATTTTCTTTTCTTGTTGGTGTTATAGCTGTTTTCATTTTTATAACTCTTTTTATTTTAATAATTATTTATTTTTCATATATTCTTTTGACACTATGTTATGGAGTGTCTCTGCCATTTGTTTTCTGTCCATACCCGATAAATCGGGAACGGGTAATACTTTTACTTCTATCAAGAATCCACCTAAAACCATAATATGAAAAATTTGTGACAAAGCGCTACGTTCCCTACAACATAACGGTCCCATATCCATCTTGCAATTACAAAAATATGCAAAATGATTTGCCATATCTTCATCAATTATTTTTGTGCCGTCTTTCAAACGATAGTGAATTACAATGGGTTGTACAGTGACACCAGTTTTTTCAACAACATCAAACAACGAGCTTTTAAATTGTTTTACATATGCACCATTTGTGGTTGTACCTTCTGGGAATATAACCATTGGATAATTAACTTTTTCCATTTCTGCCTGAATAGCATTTAATGCCTCTAATGCATGTGAAGGACGTCTATCTATAAAAATTACACCGAATTTTTTTGCAATCCATCCCACCAAAGGCCATTCTGATATTTCTTTTTTGCCGAAAAACGATGCACCAAAAGCAATTGGCATAGAAGCTAATTCAAAAATAGAAATATGATTGCAAACACAAAGCAATGGACGTTTTGCTGATAATTTACCATCGACTTTTAAACGAATCCCTGTCATAAACGCAAAACCTTGCATAAAAATACGCAATAGCTTAGCAGAACCTTTGCCTGTTGGTATAAATAACAACACAAACGCGTATATAAAAATCAACATAAAAGATATAATTAGTTTTATAATTGCCCACGTTGTATTAAAAATATTTTGTTTGCGAATTTTCATTTTTATTTACCTGATTCTTCAGATTCTTCTGAATTTTCCTTGTCTATATATTCAATATCATCGGCATCTTCACGCATGAATAATTCGCCAAATGCACGAACTAACTTAGCTGTACCTGTGAAAGGTGACATGACTATTTTACCCAACATTGATAAAGGTCCCATTTTTACACCTAGTTCATCAAAAGCATTTTCAGAACCAACAAAATGTTTTTGATACGTTCTGTCTATATTTTTGGTCTGAACCAAAACAAAAACATCGTATGTTCCAAAAGCTTTATCAATAAATATACCACGCCCAAATGTTGCCCCCAAACGCAGATACCCCTTTACCAACGGGGTCATTTGTTTTTTTGCTTCTGTTTCATCGACAAAAGCACGCGGTAAAATATTCATTTGTGTCATACCAGGATTTACACTGGGGTCTAATTTTTCTTTCAATACAGTTGCACGCAAATGCAAAGGCGATAAATGATTATAGTATAAATAAGATAATGCTTGGGCAGATTGCGCTGGATTTGTTCCAACAAAAGACGGTACACCAAACAATAGCGATACTTTGCGTTTAACAACATATTCGTATAAACCAGCCCACAACAAACGCAAAACCAAACCATTTTCACGATATTCTTGTTTTACACAAGCACGAGACATTTCCGCAATATTGCTTTTTACTGCTTTGATTTTAGAAATATTAAATTCACTTTCGGTATAGAATCCACCCATTTTATCAGCGGCTTCGCGGTCAATAATCCGATAAGTTCCGACAATTTGGTTATTGTGGAATACTGCCATATAATCAGCATATGTGTCATATGCATCATATTCTTCACCAAGATTTCTTTGTTCTTCTGTTGGAGTTGCGTTTTCTTCTAAACAGAATACTTCATAGCGCAATTGACGGACTTGCTTGCGTTCTTCTTTTGTTCTTGTCAATCGGACTTCGTAATCACGAACTTTTATTGCCATAATATATTTCCTTTATAAAGTATATAGGGAAATAGTATCAAAGAAATCCTGCATAAGCAATATTTTTATTTATTTTAAAATTTTAGTATTTATTTTAATTTTTCAGATAACTCTGCAATTGCTATGGCATACCAAGAAGAATTGTTCCATTTTTTAATTCTGTAAAAATTTGGGTATGTTAAATACGCTGTTATGACTGGCGCAGGTGCTATATCCACATCTGGGTTATCATCGGTCTTGTACGGTTGATACAAATCACGTTTTGCAATTTCTTTGGTATCTGCAACTAAGCCAGCAACCATATCAGAACTTAATAATGCTGATCCATCTGGATTAGTAATCCCCATTTGTGCCCACTCAGATACAGTTTTTTTCGCATCACCATTAAGCATTGTTCTATCAAAATCAGCGGGTATGACAACCTTTCTTACAATTTTTTCGTGTGAATTCCAACCCAATTTCTTCAGATAATTAGCAGCACTGTGCATAGCATCACCAACACTATTTATAACATCAATAGATTTATCATTATTACCATCAACACCATATTGCGCCAGTGTAGTAGGAATAAATTGAAAATGTCCCATAGCGCCAGCCCAACTGCCATGAATATTATTTATACCCAGCTTATTTTTATCAGCAATTTTCATCAAAGCTAATAATTGTTTAGTAAAAAATTCTGCACGTCTGCCTTCGTAAATCAAAGTAAAAAAAGCATTAGTTAATTTATGTTTTGATTTAACTTTGCCATAATTAGATTCCATACCCCAGAAAGCAAGGATAACATTACTTGGGATATCATACTTTTGTTCTATGCGATGAAGTAATGTTGGATATTCTGCTTTTTTCTTGCGTCCTTGGGTGACTCTATCATTGCTTACTGTGCGGTCAAGATATTGTTCCAAAGTCAAAGTAAATTCAGATTGGTTTTTATCAGATTTAACAATCCCAGGAATAAATACCGGATTTTTCAAAGCTTCATCAATAACAGGTTTACTGATATTCTGTGAGATTGCTTTTGTCCGAATATCATTTAACATACTGTCCCAACGTTCAAAATCAAATGCACCACGATTTGCGAGTGCAGGACTTAAAAATACACAACAAAACAGTATCGTATTACAAAATCTAGGTAACTTATATTTCATAATTGCCTGCATTTTTCTAGAAAGAATATTTTACACCCAGATGCAAAGCAAACGATTGCCATGTTGCCTTTTTCAAAGATTCAGCAACATATTCTGTATGCGCATCATCTGTTTGTATAATCCAATTACCGTCCGTAGCATCTTCTACGTAATAAGTTTGTTCAGCAACATACAATTCACCAGGAATTGAACCAATATGAAAATAATCCGTACTTGCTTTCAAAGATAATTGCAAACGGTCGGATATCTGATAAGAATATTCCATTTCTGCTTCATATGCAAATGCACCATTTGTCCCTTCATCCAAAAAACTGGGGTTTTGTTGCCAATCATCACGATTTGGCCAAGTCCCTTCGGCAGAATATTTCGGCATACTGAATTGAATATAAAAACGCAATTTATCAGCCAAAGTCATTTGCTTTTCAACCTCTAAGCCAAGATAAAATCCAGACCAAGTAGTATTATAAATATGCGTTGTCCCATCAACCTTTACCATGCCATCTCCACCAATGACGACACAATCGCCTTCTCCGACCCCCCATGGCAAATCCCCCAAACTGGAATTCCAATCAGCTGGAGATAAAGTCGTTCCAAGATATGCACCAGTATTCGGCGCAGTTGCAGCTGTATAAATAATTTTTATGTCTTCCGGACTCATACAAATCTGGTATAACCCAGTATCTTCATCTGGAACAGCAGTTTGTGGAAAAACGTAAAAATTGCCCGCAGTATCACCAAACACATAATCGCCAGCACTGGTCATCAAAGGCAGATATATTCCAGGATTTGGATATATATGATTATCCATCTGTAAATTATGTTTAAATATTTCATACCCAACATGTGGTGTAATTTTCCAACCATTAAAATTCCAAATATGATGTGCGCCTATACCTAATTTAAATCTGGTTGTGTCGCCACTTTGCCCACCAATGGATACTGTAAATATTCCATCATATGGATATGCATAATCGTACGGATCCAGGTCATAATCCATAGACAAACCACCACTGGACATTTTACCATAAGTATAATCACCATAAGCCAGCAAATCAAAACCATGTATATCAAACACATGTCTTAATCCGACATTTATTTCATTAAAAATCATGTCGTCCCATTCCAAAATGGAATTTACGCCCGTTTCAAATTCAAAATCAGCAAATCTTCTGGAATAATTTGCGTGCATAGTCGTTTTGTAATTGTTAGCAGCAGCCACACCATTTGGTGTCATAAAACCATTGTATATATCATTTTGCTGACGCGGAACTTTGTAAGAATAACTTTCCGAAGAAATTACCTGTTTTACACCATTATTTCCAGCATAATCAGTATATCCATACTTTTGATATTTAGCATACGCATTACGATTTGCATTTTGGGTGGTGTTTTGATTATAAAATACGGGCACCCCTTCGTTAGATGCAAATCCAGCCAAAGGCGCTATAATTGTGCATAAAAAAGCCCAAAATTTTGTTTTCATCTTCCCTTCGTACGATTTATTATATCATAAAAACAGATTTAAAAAAAGCATTAGTTTATATTGAATTTTATTTTTCGTGTTATATTATGATTTTTATGAATTGTCCGCATAACATTTATATACATGTTCCGTTTTGTATGTCAAAGTGCAATTATTGTGCGTTTTATTCGTTTGCCTGTAATAATCCTGATTGGCAAAAATATGCAAACGATATAATTACAGAATTACGTTTTTGGGCTGATAAATTGGGACGCATCAGTATTCCAACAATATTTTTCGGTGGTGGAACACCTTCTTTGATGCCACCCAAAGTATTTGAACAAATTTTAGATTGTATAAACACACATTTTAAAATTGATAAAGATTGTGAAATTACTTTGGAATCTAATCCTGGAACATTGAATACAGACAATTTAATAGCTTTTAAATCGGCTGGCATGAACAGATTATCAATAGGAATTCAATCTTTAAATGATACCGAATTACAATTCTTAGGACGCAGACATACTGCAAAAGATGCAATAAACCTGTTAATTTCTGCGCAAAATATGGGATTGCGTGTTTCAGCTGATTTTATATATGGTCTGCCAAATCAAGATGTAAAATCTGTCATAAATTTATGTCAATCCATAAACAAATTGGGTTTAAAGCATGTATCGATGTACGAATTAACAATTGAAAAAAATACACCTTTTGGAAAAATGAATTTGCAAATACCAAACAATGAAACAATGGCTAATATGTATATTGCAATTTCTGAAAATCTGAAATTACCTAAATACGAAGTTTCAAATTATGCAATTGAAACTGAACATTGTCGGCATAACGAAAATATCTGGGCTGGTGATGCATATTTGGGTATTGGTAGTGGTGGTGCTGGTCGTCCGTATATTGATGATATTTGGTACGACGAAATAGGTAATTTTGAACGGTTTGAGCAAATAAATGAAGAAACCAGAAACACTGAAAAAATTATTACTGGCATGCGAACGGTTCGTGGTGTAATGTTGTCAGGTGACGTGGTTAAACAGATTAATTTTGATTGGGTAAAAAATCATAATGATTTGGTTATTCAATCAGATAATTATTTGCATGCCACACCAAAAGGCATGTTATTACTGGACAATATAATGTTGGATTTAATAAAATGAAAGACAAACTATTGAATATTATTGGGATTGCAGCTGTTGTTGTTATGGCGATAGTTGCTGTGTTTATGACAAAGGAGAAAATTATGCAAGTTGGTATTAAACCTGAAAATATGGATTTTACGATAAAACCAGGAAATGATTTTTATGATTTTGCAACATTAGGCTGGCGAAAAAGCAATCCTATACCAGATGATTATACCAAATATGGTTCTTTTGATATTTTAAGAAATACAAATCTAGAACGTGTTCGTGAAATTGCAGAAACAGATGATGGCAAAATTGGTTTGCTTTATAAAATTGCTATGAATAAAGAAAAATTAAATACAGATAAAACACAACCTGTACAATCTTATTTTTCAGAGATAGATAACATCAAATCAATTGAGCAATTGCCTGAATATCTAGGTAAAATACATAAATTTTCAACTTCTTTTTGGGATGATGGTGTTTTGCCGGATGAAAAAGACAGCGAACATTATCTTTTAAATATCGGTCAAGGTGGTACTTGTTTGACACGTGATTATTATTTTGATAACGATGAAAAAACCAAAGAAATTCGTAAAAAATATAAACAATACATCAAAACACAGATGGATAATTTTGGAATAACTGTTGATGCAGATAAATTATATGCACTGGAAGAACGTATGGCAAAATCTTTTTATAAAAAAGAATTATTACGCGACCCATTTGCTAATTATCATAAAAAATCTATAGCCGAATTAAAAAATGAATTATCAGGTTTTGATTGGGATACATATTTTAAATCACGTGGTATTAAACCAGAATATGTAAATGTTGCGCAAATTGAACCAATCAAAGAATCAATCGCAATAATGCATGATACAGATTTAAATCTGATTAAAGCATATTTAAAATTAACAATAATAAATTTTGCAGAATCTTTATTAGATGATAAAACCTATGACATAGCTTTTGATTTTTATACTCGTACATTGTCTGGTCAAAAAGAACAAAAACCACGTTGGAAAAGAGCTGTTGCTAGATTAGATGATTCTTTGGGTGAAGAAATAGGACGCTTATACGTGAAAAAATATTTTCCAGAATCTGCAAAAAAACGCATGCAAGATTTGGTGAAAAATTTACAACGTGCTTATGAAATACGCATACAAAATTTAAACTGGATGACAGAAACAACTAAAAAACGTGCGCTGGATAAATTGCATACGTTCAAAGCAAAAATCGGATATCCAGATAAATGGCGTGATTATTCTGAACTTGAAATCAAAGATGATTCTTTGTTTGCAAACATGGTGCGTGTTGCGGTATTTGAAGATGCGTTTTGGTTAAACAAAGTCGGCAAAAAAATAGATTCAACTATTTGGTATATGAATGCACACGAAGTAAATGCGTACTATGACCCTATGTCAAACGAAGTATGTTTTCCTGCGGGTATTTTGCAATATCCATTTTTTGATATGGATTCTGATGATGCGTTTAATTATGGTGCAATTGGTTCTGTAATAGGTCATGAAATAACACATGGTTTTGATGACCAAGGACGCCATTTTGATTACCAAGGTAATATGAAAGATTGGTGGCAAGAAATTGATATCAAAGGTTTTGAAAAACGTGCTGGTGTAATGCGAGACTTTTTTAATAATATCATAGTCGCACCTAATACGCATGCAAATGGTGAATTTACGTTGGGCGAAAATTTGGCTGATTATGGTGGATTAGTGATAGCTTTCGCTGCTTATAAAAAATTTGGTAAAAAATCAGAAACTGCTATGAATTTAACACCAGAGCAAAGATTCTTTGTTGCATATGCAATGTGTGAAACCGCTAATATTCGCGATGAAGAAGTTTTGAATAGAACAAAAATTGATGTTCATTCATTACCCAGATGGCGTATCAATGGTATTTTACCACATGTAGATGCTTGGTATGATGCTTTTAATATTTCTGACCAAGATAAAATGTATGTTGCCCCAGAAAAACGTGTAAATTTATGGTAATAAAAAAACCGCCAATCTGGCGGTTTTTTTGTTATTCAAAACTTTATTTTTTTGCAACAGCTTTTCTAAAGGTCACACTGGGACGAAATGACGCCACACGGCGCGCAGATATCACAGCGGGTACCCCCGTTTTAGGGTTGCGACCAAGTCTGGCAGCCTTTGATAATATCTTGAAAGTTCCGAAACCAGAAATTTTAACTTCTTCACCATGTATCAATGATTGACCGACTTCATCAAAAATTATATCAATAATTTTGTACGCGTCTGCATTAGTCAATCCAAAGCGGTCACGCAATACATTTGCTAAATCAATACGTGTTATAGTTGTCATAATTATTACCCATTGTTTTGTTTGTTATTTATTTTTTAACAAATATTATTATAATCTAGCTTTTGAATATTGCAAATACTAAATATTGATTTATTTTTTTATCGGTGTAAAATGTGCGTGCTATGTCCCCATAGTTCAACAGGATAGAACAAATCCCTCCTAAGGATTAGATGCAGATTCGAATTCTGCTGGGGACGCCATAGATTTACGTATGATATAGTACAACAAAGGAAAATAAAAATGAAAAACAAAGCAGTTAAAATAGGTGTTATTGCATCTTTGTTGCCACACTTGTTTTGTTGCGTCTTACCCATAGTATTATCTTTGATTGGTTTATTTGCACCTGAAATATCTCATGTATCTTTTATTCCAGAATGGATAGAACCTTGGTTATTTGTATTTTCTGCATTGATGTTATGTTTATCTTGGATTCTAATATTACATGATTGTCCATGTTCTGAATGTGATGAAAAAGATGCGCACAAAAAACAGAAGATTATTTTAACTGTTATTACATTATTGTTTATAATCAGTGTGATATTGCATTTTATTTCACATACACACTAACCAAATTTTCAAACAATAAAAATTACTTGCATTTATACCTGTGAAGTTTCTATAATCTTGTCATCTGAACAGAAAATAATCAAAGGAGAAAAATCATGAAAATGTTGAAATTAGTGTCTGTATTATGTGGATGTGTTGCTATGGCAACTGCAAATGCTGCTGATATAAAAATATATCATTCACCATCCTGCCCACATTGTCATCATGCACGTGAATTTATTGAAAATACTTTGGTGTATGAATACGATGGTTTGAAAGTGACAGAAATAAACGTCACTGTTGCCGACAATCGTCAAGAGTTCATGAATACTTTAACAAAATGTGAATACAAAAGTGGTGGCGTACCAGTTATTGTTGTTGGTGAAAAATGTTTTCAAGGATATGCTGATTTCATGCAGAAAGATTTACGTGATGCCATAGAAGTCGATTTGACAGATGCACAAAAAAAATCTGCAAAGGTAAATCAGGAACAATTAGCTGCTGACAGAGATGCTTTTGTAAAGTCTCACAGCGACAGAAAAAACTCTATTGTTTTTCAAGAAGGTAAAAAAAAATAAATAAGCGTTTTTTTGACACAACAAACATCGCATTATTTGGGGTTTTGTTTGTGTTATTAGCTGGATTGTGTATGATATTGTTTAAAAAACAAAAGCGGGCTGAATAATGTTTGATTTAACAATAATGGATTATGTATATGTTCTGGTTGTTGTTGTTTCAACAATTTGGGCAACGATTCGTGGCGGTATTTATGAAACTATCGCCACAATGTCTTGGGTTGCAGCTGCAATAACTGCACGTTTTGTGTCGCCATATTCGGATAAATTATTACAAGGCTGGTTTGATTTATCAGGTTCTACGGTTGGCACATTAGTTGCATCTTATTTCATTGTGTTTTTTGTGATTTTAGTAATAGTTGGTTTTATAAATCAAAAGTTGCGTGAAAAAGTCCAATGTAGCGTTTTATCCGTCACTGATAGAACATTGGGAATAATATTTGGTATAATCCGCAGTGTTGTTATTATGGGATTTGTTTATTGGGGAACGTTATGGTACTATTCAGATACACCGCGTTTGCCACATTGGGTTGCAGATGCAAGAACGCGTCCAATAATGCAATTAACTGCTGTTAAATTGGATGAATGGTTTTTCTTTGGTAATAATAAATTATTGCAACGCGATATGACCGGCGCAACTGAGGCCAAAGAAATTTATAATAATCTAATAAATCCTGTGATAAAAAATAAATCAAAGAACGCAGATAATGCAGAATCTAAAACGGAAACAGGATATAAATCATCAGAACGTGCTGCATTAGAAAATCAGTTGTTGCAGATAGAATCTGTTGCAAATGCAATCCAATCGCACCATGAAAAAACAGAAAAAGAAAGTAATAAATCGGAATAAAAAGGTCATAAATGTGACCTTTTATTTTGGGAAAAACATCTTGTAGTGATATGACTTGTGCAAGAATATAATAATTGTATGCAAAAACCAAAAATAATTATTACTGGATTATTGTTGTACGAATTTGTGATGATAACATTATTGCAAATATCAGATTATTGTAATGCAGTATTTAATGTCAAATTTTGTTTAATGGGAACTTTTAAATACTTTATGCTTTGTATAATGGTACCTGTTTTTGTTTGGTTAATAATATGGTGGATACCGACAATATCAGGAATAGTGTGCCCAAACAAATGCAAATGTGAAAATCAAACGAAAACGGATGTTATACCAAAAGAAATTCAAAATCTAGTAATGGCGACAATAATTTTTGGTATAAAAAAATTTTTAGAATACCGTCAAAAAAATAAAAACCGAAACTCTTAATGCCGAATATGGGTCCGGGCAGGCAAGCCTTGCCCCATGCACATATACAGTGACAACATGTAGTACTGGTTATACACCTAGCACAGACAGTTGCACAAGGAACGGCACAACTTATTACAAAGAGTGTATAGAAAATACATGTGAATATGCGATCGCGCATGTTTGTCAAAAAGCAGATTGCTCACCACACGGTAATGATGTTTGGTTTTGGCTAGACGATACTCTTGCTAATACCATGAACAGCTCTAGTGCGGATATGACAATTATAGATTTTGCAGATAATATCGCTCAACCAAGCATGTGGTGGAAATATACTGAACTTAGCGATAATGTCCGAGTCGCAATACGTTTGCAACCTAAAGATGGGGGATGCGCATGTCCGACATCAACAGTAGATATAAGTTATAATGGTAATAATTTTGCATTAACGTTTAAAGATGCAGAAGCAAATTATACAGATGCAGACATAGCAATATTGAATACTAGCAGTGGCAGTACAAATGTTAGCACCACTAAAGCTTGTTATGTTAAAGGTATTGCTAGGTTAGGTGGCTCGTAGTAATATTGATTATATCGAATATTAAAACTATTCCCCGCCGTTTGGCGGGGGTTTTCGTGAATTCTGCCCCAACGGGGAAGTGGCACGAAGTGCCGAAGGGGGTATTCTGGTGCATACATACAACCAAACGGATGGAACTATGTCTGTTGTCTTTAACCCACTATTCCTCGTAAAATTGAACTTCACAATAATAATATTTGTTCATGATTCTTACATAATTCTCGGATATAAAAGGAGACCTGTCATATTCTGAAACAGGTTGTGTTTCTATATTGTATTCACCAATTTTTCTGGACATTTGCACATATTTTGATCATCATCAAATTTCAATGGTACTACATACATATTTATACCAACATATTGTTGCCACGAAGCTATATTTTCAGCACCATCTATAAAGCCGTCTAAAGTTGAAAGTTTTATTTTTTGCACGATTGGTGTGCTTTTTATTAGGGATGTTATTTCATTATTAAGCTCACAATTGGGAAGAAATATTGCATACCCACAAGCATCATTTGATATTGCGGGGTTTGCCTGCACAAGCAATGTAGTGGTTATAAAAAAAATTAAAAATTATTCTGATTTATCCAAATTCTTTATTTCATTTTTGACGGCGGACAAAGCATTTGTTCTTTCACGAATTTTGCCATAAAAATCTGACTTTGATAAATTAGCTGCATATTCTAATGCGTGTGACCATGCCAATGCATCACTATTTCCATGTGTTTTTATTGAAAATCCGTTCAATCCTAAAAATACAGCACCAGCATAAGAACGCGGATCAATTTTATGTTTTAATCTTTTGAACAAATGAATCAAAAAAAACGTTCCAAGAATTGCCAACAATGATTTCTTGTAATTTTCCTTTACCACGCGCGAAATCATTTTGGCTGTACCTTCTACTGTTTTCAACATAACATTACCTGTAAAGCCATCTGTGACGACAACTTGGACATTTCCAGCAGATATATCTGTACCTTCTACGAAACCGATGTATTCATACGGCAATTCTTCGCTGTGGTCTGTTAAAATTTTATTCAAACGTTGTAAAGTTTCACTGCCTTTGGTTTCTTCTTCACCTATATTTAAAATTCCAACCTTTGGACGTTTCATACCACCAATAATTTCAGCATATACACTGCCCAAAATAGAAAAATCAAATAATATTTCTTCATCACAATGAACGTTAGCCCCTAAATCTAAGCCAACTACTCGTGAATCACCATTTCCAGATGGCAACATTGTTGTTATAGCGGGTCTAGATATTCCATCAACTGTTTTTAATGCTAATTTAGATAATGCCATTAAAACACCTGTATTCCCAGCAGATACAACCGCAGACGAATTACCATCGCGAACATCTTTGATTGCCATGTACATAGATGTATCTTGGGCATGACGAATTACATCACGCACTTTGTCAGTCGCAGAAATCACATCGTTTGCATTTATAATTTCACAATTACGTGCGACACGTGGAAATTTTTTCAACATAAAACGTAAAGTTTGTTCTTTGCCAAACAAACGAAAAAATGCCACATCTTCACCATACTGATACAAAAATTGATTTATTCCGCCTAAAACAGCACTCGGAGCGTGATCTCCGCCCATGGCATCTATGGAAATAACTCTTTTATTTTCTGTCATTGCAATATAAAAAGGGCATCCGGATTATAATCCACTGCCCCCAATTTTTTTATTGTTTTACACGATTATTTAGATCCGCATGCAGGGCAAACATGATGTGGGCGTTTCTTTTCACCACATTTTTTGCATACAGAAACAGGCATCACAGACAACGCATCATGAGAACGACGTTGTGCAGAGCGTGCTTTACTTGTTTTACTTTTTGGAGTTGCCATTTTACAATCCTTTTAATTTACAGTTGTCTATTTTATTCTATTATCGCTCATTTGCAAGTAAAAAATTTAATCACTAGGCGACTGAGCATGACATAGCAACGCCCGACATTCACACCATGCAAACATCGGGCATTTAATCCAATTCATTTATTATATATCCAACAATTGTTGTTGTTCTCCACCTTCGCGAGCCAATTTTGCAGCTTTCTCTTCTGCTTTCGCAATTTCACGAACGCGACGAACGTATGCACCTGTCCCAATTGGTATTAAACGACCAACAATTAAGTTTTCATTTACACCAGCCAATTTATCTGTTGAACCACTGATTGCAGCATCAACTAGTACTTTGGTTGTTTGTTGGAACGATGCGTTAGATATAAATGAACGAGAAGTTAAAGATGCACGGGTCAAACCAACCAATACCTGAGATGCTTCAGCAACCCTGCCCCCATCTTTGGCAACACGCGCATTTTCTTCTTCAAATTCAACCCTGTCAATAACCTGACCACTTAAGAAACCTGTATCACCTGGATTACTGATTTCTACACGACGAGTCATTTCACGTATCAAGATTTCAAAATGTTTATCGTTAATAGACACACCCTGCAAACGATAAACTTCCTGAACCTTTTCCACCATAAATTGTGCCAAGGCTTTCTGACCCAAAATACGCAACACATCTTGTGGTACAGGATCACCATCAACCAACTTATCAGCTTTGCGAACAGTATCACCACTGCGCACTAACAAATTAGTTCCCTTTGGCACCGCATATTCAACTGGTGCAGTTCCATCCGTTGGTTCTATACGTATAATAATCTTTGATTTGGAATCTTCCAATTCAATTGTTCCATCTGTTTCCGCCAATAATGCCGGATTAGAAGGACGACGTACTTCTAGTAATTCTTCTACACGTGGCAGACCACCAGTAATATCGCCTGTTCTTTTGGTTTGAACTGGAATACGTGCTAAAACATCACCAGCCGCAACACTTGCACCATCCGACACATTTAATGTTGAATAAGTTGGTAATAAGTATTCTGCAATCTTTTTACCACCCAAAGAAATAACATTACCTTTGTCATCAACTAAACGAATAGACGGATTCAAAGCTTTTTTGGTATTCATTTTCCAATTGATAATCTTTCTGGACATGATACCAGTGACAGAATCTACTTCTTCTTGGAATGATACGTTTTCAATCAAATCATTGAAAGATACAATTCCTGACTTATCCGCAATAATTGTGTTGGAATATGGATCCCATTCAGCAACTTTTTGTCCTTTGACAACTTTGTCGCCTTCATTGACCAATAACATAGATGCATAAGGCAAGCCAACACTAAATATTTCTTTGCCGTTGTCATCTGTAATTGCGATTTTGCCGTTACGAGATAACACAACTACACGATTTGAAGAATTAACAATAGTATTAACATTTTCTAATTTGATTGTTCCAGCTGCTGGCATTTCAATAAAGTGACTTTCTGAACCACCCTGTGCAATACCACCGATATGGAAAGTACGCAAAGTCAGCTGAGTTCCAGGTTCACCAATAGATTGTCCAGCAACCACACCAACTGCTTCACCTACGTGAACCAATGCATCACGAGACAAATCCATACCATAACATTTTGCACACAAACCATCACTGCAACATGTCAAAACACTGCGGACATCAACACTTGGCAAACCAGATTCGTTAATTTCTCTGGCTGCTGATTTAGTGACTAATTCACCTGCTGGAACAATGACTTTCTTGGTCAAAGGATGAATAATATCATGTGCAGCAGTACGCCCTAAAACAACATCACCCAAAGGAACAATCATTCTGGAACCCTGATATACAGGTTTCGCTGTTATATATTCTTTTGTTCCACAATCTTGTTCTGTAATAACTGTGTTCAAAGCCAAATCAACCAAACGACGTGTCAAATACCCAGCCTCTGCTGTCTTCAAAGCTGTATCCGCCATACCTTTACGTGTTCCGTGTGTTGAAGAAAAGTATTCTGACATCTTCATACCTTCTTTGAAGTTCGAAATAATAGGAACTTCAATCAAAGAACCATCTGGTTTCTGTGTAATTCCACGCATACCAGCTAACTGTTTAATCTGGTCTTTGGAACCACGAGCTTTGGAATCAGCCATCATATAGATAGAATTCCAATTATCACCTTCGGATTTACCCAACACAGCAAATGATTTTTCTGCCAAAGAATCCGATGTATGCATCCAAAGGTCAATCAATTTATTATGACGTTCTCCGCTGGATAATAAACCGTTTTGATATTGGTCTTCAATTTCCGCTGCCGATTTTTCAGCTGCTTCTATCATAGGCTTTTTATCTTCTGGAATAACAATATCATCAAAACCAATTGAAATACCACTGCGTACAGCCTGTTCAAAACCAGTATCTTTTAATGCGTCAGCCAATAAAATCATCGCTTTGTCACCACATTTTTCATATGTCAAAGCTAACAATTTTTCAATTTCGCCTTTTGGCATTTTTTTATTCACAGAATCGAAAGGCATTCCTTCTGGTAATAACTCACCCAAAATCATACGACCAGCTGTGGTGGCATATTTTTTGCCATTAACACGTGCATAAATTGGTGTATGTAGCGTGATTGTTTTGTTTTCCAAAGCCAATTTTACTTCATCCATATTTGCAAAACGTGGAGATTTTTCTGTATGTTCACCATTTACCAAAGAAATGTAATAAACACCCAACACCATGTCTTGTGATGGAACTGTCATAGGCTCACCATTTGCAGGTGACAAAACGTTATTTGTAGATAACATCAATGTACGTGCTTCCAGTTGTGCTTCTAATGAAATTGGCACATGAACAGACATCTGGTCACCATCAAAGTCAGCATTAAAGCCTTTACACACCAATGGATGCAAACGAATTGCTTTACCTTCTATCAAGACAGGTTCAAATGCAATTAAAGACAATCTATGCAAAGATGGAGCACGATTTAACAACACTGGATGTTGATAAATAACACGTTCCAAAATTTCCCACACAATGTCTTCACCATTTTCAACCATTTTGCGGGCTGTTTTCAATGTATTTGCATAATCACCAGCCAACAATTTCGCATAAACAAATGGTTTAAACAATTCCAAAGCCATTGTTTTTGGCAATCCAACTTGATGCATACGCAATGTTGGTCCAGGAACAATAACACTTCGACCTGAATAATCTACACGCTTACCCAACATATTCATACGGAAACGTCCAGATTTACCGCGCAATGAATCAGATAATGATTTCAACGGACGACGATTCTGAGAAACCATAGGACGTGCTTTGTGACCATTATCAAACAAAGAATCAACAGCTTCTTGCAACATACGTTTTTCATTACGTACAATAATTTCTGGCGCATGCATTTCCATAAATTTCTTCAGACGATTATTACGGATAATAACACGACGATACAAATCATTCAAATCAGATGCTGCTACATGTCCCGCATCCAAAGTGACCAAAGGACGCATATCTGGTGGAATCACAGGAATAATATCCGGCAACATCCAAGCTGGTTCTGTTTTAGAATCCAAAAATGATTCAACCAATTTTAATTGTTTGATTAAAGATTTGCGTTTTGCTTCTGATTTTGTTTCTGCTAATTCTGCACGCAAACGTGTTCTTTCATCGCCCATATCAAGGTTAGAAATAATTTCACGAACACCTTCTGCACCGATACCAACATGGAATGAATCTTCGCCAAATTCTTCCACAGCAGTTTGGTATTCATCTTCACTGATAACATCATATTGTTTTAAACTGGTTAAACCAGGTTCTGTGACAATATAAGCATCATAAGAAATAACTTGTTCTAACTTTTTCTGTGGTAAATTGTTTAACAAAGTCGCGATTTTGCCTTCGCGTAAGAACCATGTGTGTGCAACAGGTATAGCTAATTTAATATGCCCCATACGTTCACGACGAACTGCAGAAGAGCCAACTTCTACACCACAACGTTCGCAAACTACACCACGGAATTTGATACGTTTGTATTTTCCGCATGCACATTCATAATCTTTGACTGGACCAAAAATTTGCTGACAGAATAACCCATCTGCTTCTGGTTTCAAAGAATGATAATTGATGGTTTCAGGTTTTTTTACTTCACCATGAGACCAAGATAAAATTTCTTCTGGGGATGCAATAGAAATACGCAGTGCATCAAATTGTTCTTTGGTTTCTATTTGTCCAAATATCTTTTGCAACATATTTGTCATTTGTTTTTGCTCCTTTTACGTCACTAAAAGTGCTTGTGGCCGGCAGACGGGTTTGACCGTCTGTGGCCCAGCCACTAATCAATTTTTTTTGCTGTCAATGCCAAACCTAATCCACGCAATTCACGTACTAAAACATTGAATGCTTCTGGGGTACCAGTCTGAATATCGTTGTTTCCAGAAATAATTGCTTCGTACATTTTATTTCTACCAACAATATCGTCAGATTTAACCGTCAGCATTTCACGCAACAGATGTGCTGCACCGTGTGCTTCCAATGCCCACACTTCCATTTCTCCAAGTCTTTGACCACCCATGTGTGCTTTACCAGACAAAGGTTGTTGTGTGACCAAAGAATAACTGCCAGTTGAACGTGCATGAATCTTGTCATCAACCAAGTGATGCAATTTCATCATGTACATAACACCCACAGTCACAGGACGTGCAAACTTTTCACCAGTCACACCATCATACAATGTAAATTGTCCAGATTCTGGTAATTTAGCCAATTTTAACATTGCTTTTATTTCTTCTGGTGTAGCACCATCAAATGTCGGAGTTGCCATTGGAACACCATCTTTTAACAAAGCAGCTTCTGCACGAACATCTGTATCAGTCATTTTTTCCAATTTTTCAGCAACATTTTTTCCATAAATCTTGCCCATAATTGTGCGCAAATCGTCTGTCACAGCACGTTTATGTTTTACTTCGTCCAATATCTCACCAATTTGTTGTCCCAATGAACGAGCAGCCATACCAAGGTGAGTTTCAAACAACTGACCAATATTCATACGGCTTGGCACCCCCAAAGGATTCAATACTATATCCACAGGAGTTCCATCTTCCATATGTGGCATATCTTCAATTGGTACAACTATTGATACAATACCTTTGTTTCCATGACGACCAGCCATTTTATCACCAGGTTGCAATTTCATTTTGTGTGCAATATATACTTTGACTTCTTTCAAAACACCAGCACCCAACGCATTGCTTTCTGTTGCTTTTTGAACTTCCGCGTCAGCACGTTCATTTAACTCTTTCAATTTCAAAAGATGTTGTTCGCGTAATTCATCAATTTTTGCTTGGATTTCTTTGTTATCAATTACCAACTTTTTCATATCAGCAGGCTTGATACCTTCAAAAACCTCAGCAGTTAATTTTTTACCAATAAATGGTTTCAAACTGCCAGAACCAGCAGAAATCGTAGCATTTTCAGCCAATTGGAAAACCTGATCTGCAAAGCCATCTTCAATGATAGCTGTTTCTTCATCACGGTTTTTGTTGATTTTTTCGATTTTCTGCAATTCAATCATTTGTGTTCTATCGTCTTTCTTAACACCGTGACGTGTCAGAACATTAACACCAATGACTGTACCTTCTTCGTTTGGTCCAACCTTTAACGAAGAGTCTTTGACGTTCAATGCTTTTTCACCGAAAATATTACGCAACAAAGCTTCTTCTGGTGTCAATAATGTTTCAGATTTTGGAGAAACACGACCAACCAAAATATCACCTTGTTTCACATTAGCACCAACATAAATAATACCGGATTCATCCAAATTTTTCAGTGCTTCTTCACCAACATTTGGAATATCACGTGTAAAACTTTCTGGACCTAGCTGTGTATCACGTAATTTGATTTCTTTTTCAACGATTTTTATAGATGTAAAGGCATCATCACGAGAAATACGTTCTGACACAACAATAGCATCTTCGTAGTTATAACCACGCCATGGTACAAAAGCAACCAAGACATTACGTCCCAATGCCAATTCACCATAATTCATGGAAGAGCCATCCGCGATAATATCACCAGTAGAAATTCTGTCGCCGACATGAACCAATGGTTTTTGGTGAATAACTGTTTCACCATTAGAACGACCAAATTTTTCCAAGTTGTAAATATCCACACCAGTCACAACATTACGTGAATTCATACATTTAACCACAATACGATTTGCATCCACAGATTCCACGACACCACTGTGTTTTGCAACTTTTCCTGTACGAGAATCACGTGCAACTTCACGTTCTATGCCTGTACCAACCAACGGTGCTTCTACACGCATCAATGGCACAGCCTGACGTTGCATGTTTGATCCCATCAAAGCACGCTGACCGTCATCACTCGCAACAAACGGTATTAAACCTGTTGCTATAGATACAATCTGACGTGGTGCTACGTCGATTAAATCAATTTCTTCTTTTGGCACCATAGTAAAATCACCATCAACACGTGCTGTCACTAAATCTTCTGATAAAACACCAGCAGCTGTTGTAGGGGTATTACCTTGGGCAATTTTATGTCCCAATTCTTCATCAGCAGTTAAATATACCATTTCGTCTGTAATCTTACTGTTCTTTACGACATAATATGGTGTTTCAATAAATCCGTACGGATTCACACGTGCATAAGACGCTAACTGAGTAATCAAACCAATGTTTGGACCTTCTGGACTTTGAATCGGGCATAATCTGCCATAATGGGTTGGATGCACGTCACGAACGCCAATACCAGCACGTTCACGATTCAATCCACCTGGTCCCAAAGCAGACACACGACGTTTATGTTCAACTTCTGCCAATGGGTTATAAGAATCCATAAATTGAGATAATTGAGACGTTCCCAAAAATTCTGCTATCAATGACATCAATGGTTTTGCATTGATTACATCTTGGGGCTGCATTGTCGCAATATTTGGAGATGTCAAACTTTCACGAACCAATCTTTCAATACGCAACATACCACTGCGGAAAGTTTGTTCAAACAATTCACCAACTGCACGAACACGACGATTAGATAGATTATCAATATCATCTATTGAATCTTTTTTGTCTATGATATTTGTCAAAGTTTTCAATACAGCCAAGAAATCTGATTTTTTCAAAGTACGTTCGTCTTCTGGTTTTTTACCTGAATCAATCTTCAAACGTTTATTCATTTTGAAACGACCCACAGGAGACAAATCATAATAAGCAGAATCAAAACCTTGACGCAAGAACAAGTTAATAGCAGCTTCTAGCGTTGGACGTTCGCCTGGACGAACAACATCATAAATCGCAATCAAGGCTTCTTCACGGTTTGTAGTTCTATCCGCCATCAACGTATTACGCATATGTGCAGTGACCGTTGTTCCATCAATCGCAATCAATGAAATATTTTTAACACCCAATTTTTCTAATTCACTTAATACTTCTTCTGTGATTTCTGTTCCTTCTTGGAATAATACTTCTTCGCCATTTTTCACAGCACTGAACAAGTATTCACCAATCAAAGAATCACTTTCAATACCAAATGTCTTTGATGCGGATTTAACCTTTGCAAAACGTTTAGCATTCAAACGATCACCCTTGTTCGCCAAAATGCTTTTGTCTTTAGGATTTATTAAATCATAATTCAAACGATATTTATCCAAACCTTCAAAAACATCGGTATCACCAATCCACAATTTTCCATCAAAAGATAAAGGAATCTTTTTATAGAAATAATCCAATATCTCTTCATTATCCATACCAACAATAGTAGGCTTGTGTGGATCAGCCATAAATTTCTTTTCATCAGCTGCACATGGCAAGCAACGCAATAACACAGTTGCAGGTATTTTACGTCTGCGATCTATACGAACATAAATGATACCTTTGGATTCTTCAAAATCAATCCAAGAACCATGTTCTGGAATTATGCGACCTGTATAAGTTTCTGGATTCCCGGCAATTTTAGCTTCTTTTGTTGTTCCAAACGACACACCTTGGGCACGATGCATCTGAGATACTACGACACGCTCAACCCCAGCAGCAATAAAGCTACCACGCTCTGTCATCAATGGAACTTCACCCATGAATATTTCTTGTTCTTTGATATCGCGCAATGTTTTTTTGCCATCTTCTGCTATATCCCACAAAATCAATCTTAGTTTCAACTTCAGTTTGCTGGAATATGTCATATCACGCAGCATGCATTCTTGCACGTTATACACAGGTTTATCCAAAGTATATTCAATAAACTCTAAATCTGCAATCCCCGCATAATCTCTAATTGGGAACATTGATTTGAATACACCTTGCAACCCCATATCTTTTCTGTTTTCTGGGGCTACGTCTGCCTGTAAGAAATCTTTATAAGAATTATACTGAATTTCAACCAAATCAGGAAGTGGGGTTTGCAAAAAACTTTTACCAAAAAATTTTCTAAGTTTCTGGATAATTGCCATTTTTTGAATCCTTTATTATTTATTCTCTTCTGTGTTTTGCAAACGAAAAAATTCGTCACGTTTTTACGCCTTTGTGCCCGCCAAGGATTTTTCATCCTAGACGGGCGGGCGAATTTGCATTTCTGCAAACTTTTAGAATCTTGCGATTCTTATATCATAGAAATTATTTCATTTCTACTTTTGCACCAGCTGCTTCTAATGTAGCTTTCATTTTTTCAGCTTCATCTTTTGCAACTGCTTCTTTAATCGCTTTTGGTGCGGATTCAACCAAAGCTTTTGCTTCGCCTAAACCCAAACCTGTGATGTCTTTAACAGCTTTGATAACAGCCAATTTGTTTGCACCAGCATCTGCCAACACAACATCAAATTCTGTTTTTTCTTCAGCTGCAGCACCGGCAGCAGGACCAGCAGCAACTGCAACAGCTGCAGCAGCGCTAACGCCCCAAGTTTCTTCCAATGCTTTGGACAATTCGACTGCTTCTTGAACAGTCAATTTTGACAATTCTTCAACTATTTTTTGAATATCTGCCATTTTAATACTCCTTGTTGAGTTTTTAATTTTATTTCTTTCCATACTCTGCTGAAACACGTGCAAGACGTGATGCCGGTTCTATCAAAATACGTGCGATAGTAGAACGGATTTCCAACAGGGACGGAAGCTTGGATAATTGCACTATGCCGTTCATATCGAGAAGTTCTGCATCCATTTTACCACCAACAATAGTCAAATTTTGGTGTTCATCAGCAAATTTTGCTAACACTTTTGTCACAGCCAAAGCGTCCGTTGCAATTGCAACAGCTGTTGGATGTTTCATCAAATCAGATACAGCTTCAAAATTAGTATCTTTCAATGCTAATTTCATCAAACGGTTTTTGACGACTTTGAATAATGAAACCAAAGGACGCAATTCATTACGTAAAGTTTCCAATTCTTTTACCGTCAAACCATGGTTTTCAATAACGAAAACACCGTCTGCTTCTTTCAAGGACGACTGCAACGCTGAAATCAAATCTGATTTTTCTTCGCGTCTCATCTTTATATATCCTTTTAAGCTTCTTTTGTTAA
>Ga0310786_10002227_pt1 | contig 29995 bp, 19 predicted proteins | sample AusTroGonzalo_MG_FD_203881 | JGI IMG/M metagenome (GOLD analysis project Ga0310786, IMG submission 203881) | Bovine rumen microbial communities from tropical cattle in Woodstock, Queensland, Australia - Gonzalo_03 (v2) (version 2) | ecosystem: Host-associated > Mammals > Digestive system >...
AGACAAAGACGCTCAAGAATCAAAAGAATTACAAGTACTATACATTGAACAAGCTTTTGATAAAATAAAAAACGAAGAATGGCCGACATATAGCAAAATATGCTCTACTGAATTCAAGAAATATATAACGAATACTGATCATGATTTACTATTAGAGCTGTTACAATATGAAATAGCAACATTAATAAAAGGAAGATGTGACGGTGATATTGAAAAATATAAAAAGATAGAACGTCCAAATTATTCAATTCCTTGTTTAAATGAAAATGACAGAGTGTTTCTTTTCTTGGTATTTAAACAATATCAAAGGGACTTAGAAACCATTAATCAGTTTGATAGTGACGATATCATTTTAACTGCATTAGGACAATTAAATACTCCGATTTGGAAAAGAAGACGTAACCAAGAAGGATTTGATGCTTGTTTCATTGACGAAACTCACTTGTTTAACTTAAACGAGTTGTCTATATTTCATTATCTTAACCGTGACAGTTGCAAAAACAACATTGTATTCGCAATTGACAAATCTCAATATATCGGCGAACGAGGCATTTTAGATGAAACGATGTATTCAATTTTAAATATTAATGGAGATGACAAGATTGATCAAAAATATGATTTAGTCTTTAGGAGTTCACCTGAAATAGTAAATTTGGCGTATCATGTATTATCTTCTGGTGTAAGCGTTTTTGATCATTTTGAGAATCCTTTAGTAGAATCAACTCCTATTATTTCAAAGCAAGAAATGGAGAAAAGCATAAATCCAAAATATGAATTGTTGCAAACAGACGAAGACATGATAATTAGAGCTTTTTCAGAAGTAGATACTTATTCGAGAAAGAACAGGGTGTCAAAATCAAATGTTTTAATTGCTGCTACATCTATGGAATTGCTTAAACAAACTGAAAAATATGCCGAAAACACACATAAGCAATTCTCACTTATAAAGAGTCGAGGTGATGCCGGCGCTGTTCAAACAGCATTATGCCAACAACAGTACATTTTGGGAGGTATAGACTATATTGGAGGGTTAGAATTTGAGTATGTAATTATTATTGGTGTGGATGACGGTCGAGTACCTCCGAAATACAGTAAAGATTCTTTTCATTTTACTAATTACGCATGGTATAATAGAATGTATGTTGCCATTACAAGAGCAAAGTATGCTTTATTATTATTGGGAAATAAAACGATGGGGCAAAGTCCTATTTTAGAAAGTGCAATCAATTTAAATGTATTAGAAACCAATTTCTAATAAGTTATGTCCTTCAACGAAATAAACGCAGTGGAAAACTTCGTCATCCATACGATGACGGGGGTGAACTTGAATGAGAGCAGCATGGTGCATGAGGCGGCGGCTCCCTATGGGGCGCAGTGGAAGTACCTCCCCGGCACGGAACTGCCGCGCGAGATTACCGAGGTGATGGTGGAAACGGAAGTGAAAAGCGCCCTCGTCCGCCTCAACCCTGAGATTGCTGCACAACCCGAACGCGCCGATGAGGTCATCTTTAAGCTGCGTTCTATTTTGCTGTCGGTACGCAGCACTGGCCTTGTGCGCGCCAACGAGGAGTTCGCCGAATGGCTCAAAGGCAACAAAACCATGCCCTTCGGCAAGAACTATGCCCATGTACCCATCCGCCTCATCGATTTCGAGCATATCGCCAACAACAAATTCCAATTGGTCAACCAGTTCAGCATCCGCAACCGCGAGACCAAACGCCCCGACATCGTGATGTTTGTCAATGGCTTCCCCTTAGTGGTGGGCGAAACCAAAACACCTGTCCGTCCATCCGTATCGTGGTTGGATGCCGCCTCCGACATCCACGACGGCTACGAAAACAGCGTGCCGGAACTCTTTGTGCCCAATGTGTTCAGCTTCGCCACCGAAGGACGCGAGTTGTTCTATGGTGCCGTGCGCACGCCGCTGGAATTTTGGTCGGCATGGCGGCTCAACGAGGGCTGCGAAGACTCTGAATTTCCTGGCTTGGAGAACGTTTCCGCCGAGATGCGGCAGTTGTTGTCGCCCAAAACCTTGCTCGACATCCTATACAATTTCACCACTTACACCACCAACAAGAGCCGTCAGCGCATCAAGGTGGTGTGCCGCTACCAGCAGTACGAAGGCGCCAACCGCATTGTGGATCGCGTGCTGGAAAACAAAATCAAACGCGGTCTGATATGGCACTTCCAAGGCTCGGGCAAATCGCTGCTTATGCTCTTTGCTGCACAGAAGATGCGCCGTATGCCAGAACTGAAAAGCCCCACGGTGATGATTGTGGTGGACCGCATCGACTTGGACTCACAGACGCAGAATGTGTTCAAGGAGGCACCCAATGTGATGCCCACGGAGGACATCGAAACACTGAACAAGTTCTTGGAGAACGATGCCCGCTATATCATCATCACCACCATCTTCAAGTTCAAGGATGCCAAGCCTAACATCAATCGCCGCGACAACATCATCGTGATGGTGGACGAGGCGCACCGCACTCAGGAAGGCGACCTCGGTCAGCGGATGCGTGCCGCCCTGCCCAACGCTTTCTTCTTCGGCCTTACGGGAACGCCCATCAACAAGTCGGAGCACAACACCTTCTGGACTTTCGGCGCACAAGAGGACAAAGGCGGATACATGAGCCGCTACTCCTTCGAGGACGCCCTGCGCGACAACACCATCCTGCCGCTGCATTTCGAGCCGCGACTGTTGGACATCCACATCGACCGCGATGCCGTGGACGAGGAGTTTGAGCGGCTTTCCAACGAACTGGACGAAGATGCCAAAATCACCCTCAGCAGCAAGGCAGCCAAGATGCTGGAGTTTTTGAAGTCGCCCGAGCGCATACAGATTGTCTGTAAGGACATCGCCGAACATTATCGTGACAAGGTGGAGCCACAAGGCTTCAAAGCCATGATCGTCACACCCGACCGCGAGGCCTGCCATCTCTACAAGATGGAGCTGAACAACTATTTCCCCGATTCCGCTTCGGCGGTGGTCATCTCCACCTCGGGCAAAGGCGAGGATGAGCTGAAACGGCTCTACAGCCTCTCCAAAGACGAGCAGGAAAAGGTAATTGAGAAATTCAACAAGCCCGACTCGGAACTGAAATTCTTGATTGTCACCGCCAAACTGCTCACGGGATTTGATTCTCCCATTTTGCAGACCATGTATTTGGACAAATCGTTGAAAGACCACACGTTGTTGCAGGCCATCTGCCGCACAAATCGTAAGTTTCCGAACAAGACATTCGGGCGCATTGTGGATTACTTCGGTGTGTTCGATGATGCAGCCAAGGCTTTGGAGTTTGATGAGGACGTAATGAAGAAGGTCATCACCAACCTCAACGACTTGATCAACGAACTGCCGCAAGCCATTGCCGACACGCTGTCGCATTTCGAAGGCGTGGACCGCACCGTTGACGGCTTCGACGGTTTGCAAGCCGCACAGGAAGCCATCAACACCAACGAAAAGCGCGATGCCTTCGCTGCCGATTACCGCCGTCTGTCCAACATTTGGGAGTCGCTTTCCCCCGACCCCGCTTTGGAACCTTATCGTGTGGATTACAAATGGCTTTCCAATGTATATCAATCCGTTAAGCCCTCCGGACCCGATGCTTTGGGCAAGCTGATTTGGCTTTCCTTGGGCGCACAAACCAAGAAGATCATGTACGACAACATCCATGTGGCGGGCATCCATACCGATATGGAGGAAGTGATATTGGATGAAATGATGGTCTCGACTTTGATGGGCAACAAGGATATGAAGGCTGCCAAACGGATGGAGCGTGAGCTTATCAAGCGTTTCAAGAAACATGCCGACAAACCCAAGTTCATCGAATTGAGCAAACGCCTTGAAGCCCTGCGCGACAAAGCAGAGCAAGGCTTGATTTCAAGCATTGAGTTCATCAAAGAACTTTGTCAGATTGCCCGCGAGACCTTGCAGGCAGAGAAACAAGAAGCCGAGGTAGAAGTCCGCAAAACCGGCAAGGAAGCCTTAACGGAACTGTTTATGGAACTGCGCACTGAAGACACGCCCGCCGTGGTAGGCCGCATCGTCGCCGACATTGACAGCATCGTGAAGGTGGTCCGTTTCCCTGGTTGGCAAACCACCAATGCTGGCGAGCGCGAAGTGCAAAAAGCCTTGCGCAAAACGCTGTTGAAGTACAAGTTGCACAAAGAGGAAGAGTTGTTCAATAAGGCGTATATGTATATCAGGGAGTATTATTGAGAGCTCTCTGCTTCCATCAAAAAAGCGCATCTCAAACGAGACGCGCTTTTTCATTTCATTTTAGTTTTTGAAGCCATAGATTCCCAAGGGAATGACATGGCTTCAAAAACTAATCAGAAATCTCCTTGGCTTTCGCCCTGAAGTTCACCAAGTCCTCCTCGATGAAGTTCTTCACGTAGACGCTCTTGCCAATGACGTCTTCTTCGGCGGCGTGGACGTAAACGTTGGCCGACTGGGTGAAGAGATGCGGGGCGTGAGTGGCGTCGTCCAAGATGAGCAGTGACATCATGATGTCGCCGGTCATGTCGTAGAGACGGCGGGCCAAGAAGTCCTGAACTTCTTGGTTGTTGGCGCCCTTCACGTAGTTGATGCTCTGCTCGTAGAGCTCCACGAGAGTGCGAACCGTGTTCTGCAAGGGCTTCAAGTCCTCGGAGACCTCGTTCTCCAGCATTTCCTTCATGATGGTGAGGTAGGTGCCGTTGGTGATGTAACGGATGGCGGCCACCACCTGCAACTGCGTCGTACCTTCGTAGATGGAGAAGATACGGGCATCGCGATAGAGGCGCTGGCACTTGTATTCCATGATGAAGCCCGAGCCACCATGGATGCTGATGGCATCGTAGGCATTCTGGTTGGCATACTCGGAGTTCATACCCTTGGCCAGAGGCGTAAAGGCATCAGCGAGGCGCGAGTACTTCTTGCACTCGGCACGCTCTTCAGGTGTCAGCGGACGCTCGCGCTGGATGTCCTCCAAGCACTTGTAGATGTCCACGTAATGAGCGGTCATATAGAGCAGCGAACGACCTGCGTCAATCTTGGCTTTCATGCGGGAAAGCATGTCGTACACAGCGGGGAACTCGATGATTCTCTTATGGAACTGCTGACGCTCGCCGGCATATCTCAAAGCCTCGTTGTAGGCTTCCTGTCCCAAACCGACGGACTGGGCAGCAATGCCCAGACGGGCGCTGTTCATCAAGGCCATCACGTACTTAATGAGGCCCAAACGGGTCTCTCCGCAAAGCTCGGCCTTGGCGTTCTTGTAGGTCAACTCGCAGGTCGGCGAACCATGGATACCCAACTTGTGCTCGATGTGACGCACATTGACACCACCTTGACGCTTGTCATAAATGAACATCGACAGACCGCGACCGTCTTTGGTGCTTTCCTCGGAACGGGCCAACACGAGGTGGATGTCGGAGTCACCATTGGTGATGAAGCGCTTCACACCGTTGAGCAGCCAGCAGCCATCCTTCTCGGAGTAGGTGGCCTTCAACATGACGCTCTGCAGGTCGGAACCGGCATCGGGCTCGGTAAGGTCCATCGACATGGTCTCGCCAGCGCAGACACGCGGAATGTATTTCATGCGCTGCTCCTCGTTGCCGAATTCATACAGCGTGTCGATGCAGGATTGCAACGACCAGATGTTCTGGAAACCGGCATCGGCAGAGGCGACCATCTCGCTCAGCATGCTGAACACGGTGATGGGCAGGTTCAAGCCACCGTAACGGCGAGGCATGGAGACACCCCAGAGGCCGCCCTTGGTGCAGGCGTCAAGGTTCTCAACGGTCTTGGAGGCATAAATCATGCGGCCGTTCTCCAAATGCGGACCTTCGAGGTCGACGCTCTCGGAGTTAGGCTCGATGATATTAGCGGTGATGTCGCCCGTGATGTCCAACACGCGGCGGTAGTTTTCCATCGCATCCTCGTAATCGACTGGGGCATAATCATAGGTATCCTTGTCAGCGAAATTGCGTTCCTTCAGCTCGACGATGCGCTTCATCAGCGGGTGGTCGAGATAGAATTGCAGGTTCGGATTGTCGTTATAATAATTTGCCATTGTTTTCTATTTTGTATGTGGATTTGTAGAGACGCGGCGCGCCACGTCTCTACAGACAACCACATTTATTTCGAATTCTGTTTGTAATATTTGATCAATTTCGGGACGACCTCCTCGACGGTGCCGACGATGACATAATCCGCAATTTTATTAATAGGTGCGTCGGGGTCACTGTTCACCGAGATGATGATTTTGCTGTCCTGCATACCGGCGATGTGCTGAATCTGACCGCTGATGCCACAGGCAATGTACACCTTTGGGTGTACGGTGACACCCGTTTGGCCAATCTGACGGTCGGTGTCGCAAAAGCCCGCGTCGACGGCAGCACGCGAGGCGCCGACTTCGCCGTGGAGCACCCTGGCGAGTTCAAACAACATGTCGAAGCCTTCCTTCGAACCCATGCCGTAACCGCCAGCCACCACGATGGGTGAGCCTTTCAGGTTGTGTTTGGCGGCCTCCACATGGTGGTCGAGGACCTTCACGACGTACGCCTCTGGAGAGACATACTTCGACACTTCGGGATAGACCACTTCGTTCTTGGCCTTGCCATCATAGATAGCTTTCTGCATCACGCCCGAGCGGACGGTGGCCATCTGCGGACGGTGGTCAGGGTTGACGATGGTCGCCACGATGTTGCCACCGAAAGCGGGACGGATCTGATACAGCAGGTTGTCGTAGTGTTTCTTGGTTTTGACATCGTCGAAATCACCGATTTCGAGTTGGGTGCAGTCGGCGGTGAGGCCGCTGGTCAGCGACGAGCTGACACGCGGACCGAGGTCGCGACCAATGACGGTGGCACCCATCAGGCAAATCTGCGGTTGCTCTTCCTTGAAGAGGTTGACGAGGATATCGGTGTGCGGTGCGGAGGTGTAGGGAAACAGCCCTTCGCTATCAAAAGCGAAGAGTTTATCCACGCCGTAAGGCAGGATTTGGTCTTCCACCTTGCCCTTGATGCCCGTACCAGCCACGACGGCGTGCAGTTCCACGCCCAACTGGTCGGCCAGTTTACGCCCTTTGGTGAGCAACTCCTGAGACACTTCGGCGACTATAGCACCTTCGGTCTCACAATATACAAATACATTATTCATAAAACTTCTCATTTTGGGTCGGGCCTTCGACAGGGTCAGGCACCTTCATCTTTCTCAGTAAAAGCAAAGGTCCCTGAGCTTGTCGAAGGGCCGTCATCTTATCCAATAATCTTCTCCTCTAACAATTCTTTTATTAAGCTCTCAACGTCTCCATCGCTGGCGGTGAGGGTCTTGCTCTCCTTGGCCTGGAAGACGATGTTTTGCACGGTTTTCACCTTGGTGGGACTGCCTGAGAGGCCGCACTGGTTGGGGTCGCCATCCACGTCGGCTACGCTCCACTGGTTCAACTTCAAGTACGGACGCGTCTTGCTTAATTCCGCATTCCTAATTCCGCATTCCGTATTCAGGTCCACCTCAAGTGGACACATGGCATACTTATACTTCATCACCAGCTTGGCGTTGCAGGGACGGCATGGAGCCGCACTGCCGTTGACGGTAATCACGCAAGGCAGCGGCACTTCCACAGTCTCCACGCCACCGTCGATATGGCGGCGGATGGTAGCGATGTCGTTTTCGATCTTAAGGATTTCCTCGGCGTAGGTCACTTGGTTGAGACCCAGTTTCTGTGCCACCTGTGGTCCCACCTGGGCGGTGTCGCCGTCGATAGCCTGACGGCCTCCGATGACGATGTCGACATTACCGATCTTCTTGATGGCGGTGGCGAGGGCATAGGAAGTGGCGAGGGTGTCGGCGCCTGCGAAGAGGCGGTCGGTGAGCAGCCAGCCTGTGTCGGCCCCACGGAAGAGGCCTTGGCGGATAATTTCACCGGCGCGGGGCGGGCCCATGGTGAGCACGCCGACGGTGCTGCCTGGATGTTGTTCCTTGAGGCGCAGGGCCTGTTCAAGGGCATTCAAATCTTCAGGGTTGAAGATGGCGGGCAATGCGGCGCGGTTGACGGTGCCTTCCGGCGTCATCGCGTCTTTACCCACATTTCTAGTATCGGGCACCTGCTTGGCAAGCACCACGATTTTCAATGCTTTTGTCATAAAATAAAAAATCTCGTTTTCAATCGGGCGGCAAAAGTACAACATTTTTTTCATATCTTTGCATCAAATATATCTACGGCTACAAATGAGCAAGATTTCCATCCGGTTTTTCAACGACAGAGAAGTGCGTGCTGTTTGGGACGAGGAGACCAACCGTTGGTTCTTTTCTGTTCTTGATGTGGTGGGCGCGCTCAATGATCAAGAGGATTACAACAAAAATCGAAACTATTGGAAGTATCTGAAAGCCAAACTAAAAAAGGAAGGAAACCAGTTGGTTAGTGTCACTACCCAACTGAAACTGACCGCAGCAGACGGCAAAAAATACAACAGCGATGTGCTCGACTTCGACGGTGTTGTTGAACTCGCAAAATCTTTCCCCAATACAAAAGCCAACAAGTTTCTCGAATGGTTCACTTACAGTGACGAGAGCCTTGACGGGAAAAGCCGACAGAAAGCATACTCGATGTACGAGGCTTCGTTCATTGATAACATTGAGGTTGGCACCACTAAGGGTCTCCAGCAGATTCACGCCTATCTTTTCGGTGGCTTGTATGACTTTGCAGGACAAATCCGCACCAAAACTATCTCTAAAGGCGGCACCCTCTTTTGCAGAGCGGAATATTTGAAGCAAAACCTGGCTAACATTGAGCAGATGCCACAAAACGCTTTCGAAGAGATCGTGGACAAATATGTGGAGATGAATATGGCCCACCCCTTCATGGAAGGCAACGGACGCAGCACCCGCATCTGGCTCGACCTAATCTTCAAGAAACAACTAAAGGTTTGCGTGGATTGGAGTAAAATCGACAAGAAAGATTATCTGGAAGCCATGCACCAAAGCACGACTGATGCCAGTCGCATAAAAGCCCTGCTCCAAGGAGCGCTGACCGACAAAATCGACGACCGCGAAATCTTCATGAAAGGCATCGACTATTCCTATTACTACGAGGAAAACTGAAATGAACATTGACGAAATACTAAATAATGTCGGCCCTTCGGCCCTTCGACAGGCTCAGGGACCTCAGGGCTCAGGGACCTCGCTCTCCAAAGAGGAAATCAGACTCCTCCTCTCCGCAGAAGGCGAAGACAAGAAGAAGCTCTTCGGCCGGGCCTTGCAGGTGAAACTGGAGCATCTGGACAACTACGTCCACCTGCGCGGGCTCATCGAATACAGCAACATTTGCACGAAATACTGCCTCTACTGCGGCGTGCGCTGCAAGAACCTGAAGGTGGAACGCTACCAACTCAGCGACGAAGAAGTCATCGAATGCGCCAAGCTGGCGCACAAGCTGGGTTATGGCTCAGTGGCCCTGCAAAGCGGCGAACGGAGCGACAAGGCTTTTGTGGATAAGATCACCCATTTGGTTCAGGAAATCAAGAAAATAGACAACGGAAGTTTGGGCATCACGCTGTCACTCGGAGAACAGACCGAAGAGACTTATCGCCGTTGGTTTGAGGCCGGCGCACACCGTTACCTGCTCCGCATCGAGGCCTCGAACGAAGACCTATATTACAAGATTCACCCGCACGACGCCAAACACGACTTCCAGCAGCGCCTCGCCTGCATCGACAGCCTTCTGAAAGTCGGCTACCAGACGGGTACTGGCGTGATGGTCGGTCTGCCTTTCCAAACCTTAGATGACCTCGCCGATGACCTGCTTTTCTTCAAAAAGAAAGATGTCGCCATGGTCGGCATGGGGCCCTTCATCCCCCACCCCGACACACCTTTGTGGCAATACAGAGACCAAATCCCCTCCGCCGAGAAACGCATGGAGCTGACGCTCAAGATGATTGCCGTCCTTCGCCTGATGATGCCCGAAATCAACATGGTGGCAGCCACCGCCAACCAAACTGTCGACCCGCAAGGTCGCGAAAAGGCCATCCTCGCCGGAGCCAATGTCATCATGCCCAATCTTACGCCGAACGAGTTTCGCGAGAACTACCTCATCTACCCTGACAAAGCCTGCGTCAAAGACAAACCCGACGAGTGTCACAGCTGCCTCGACGTGCGTCTCGCCGCCATCGGGCACAAGGTTTTATACAACGCTTGGGGCGATTCGGTGGCGTTTTTGAATAAAAAATCGTCAAAAACGACCAACATTTAAGGAAATACTTTATTTTTGCCTCCTTAAAAAAACAAAATCGAAAATCAATTTCATTTCACTATGAGAAAGCAACTTATAACCTTTATGCTCGTTATGCTGAGCCTCGTCACTTTCGGCCAGCAGTGGGTCGCCATCAGCGACAACACCCCGAGCACCATCCAGACGACTTTGGTCTCCTCGACGGAGAGCCGAATCACCGTCAACCTGCAAGTCCCCGGCTTCTTCACGCAAGAGGTGACCACACCCCGTGGCGAAGCCAACCTCATCACTGTTCCCCGCACGGTCAGCACGGCCCAGGCCGGCGAGCCTAAGTTGCCCATGATTGCCATCCCGGCCATCGTTGGCGACCGTCAGCACTACAGCATCCGCGTCGTCGATGCGCAATACACCGACTTCCCGATGGAGGTGGTGCCTTCGAAAGGCGACTTCCCGCGCACCATCAACCCCGCCGACGTCCCTTACACCTACGGCGAGGCCTATTCGACGGACGCCTTCTTCCCCGCCCAGAATGTGGGACTCTATGATCCTTACATCATGCGCGACTTCCGCGGACAGAACATGGTGGTCTATCCATTCGCCTACAACGGCGTCACGCACACGCTTCGTGTGTACTACAACATGACCATTGAGATGTATGCCGACGGCACTTCGACCGAGAACGTCTTCAACCGCCGTTCCAACGAGGTGAAGATGGACCCCGAAATCCAAGCCATGTACGGCAATCACTTTATCAACTTCGGCGAGAGCTTGAGCAAGTACACGCCTATGGTCGAGACCGGTGAGCTGCTCATCATCTGCCACAGCAACTTCATGACCGCCATGGAGCCTTTCGTCAACTGGAAGAAACAGATCGGCCGTCCTACGACCATCGTCAGCACCAGCACGACGGGCACCTCCAACTCTGCCATCCAGAGCTACATCCAAAACCAATACAATGCCAACAACAACATCTCGCATGTGCTGTTGGTGGGCGACGTCGCACAAATCCCCGGCATCTCCTTCACCGCTGGCAGTGGCTGGAACGGCTATAGCGGCAAGAGCGACAACATGTATGGCCAAGTCGTTGGCAACGACTATTATAACGACATCATCATCGGTCGTTTCTCGGCTGAAAATGAGGCCCAAGTGACCACGCAGGTCAACAAGGTCATCTATTACGAAAGAGACCTCAACGCCACGGCCACCTGGCTCACCAATGGCGACGGCATCGGCAACGGCGACGGCCCCGGTCACTACAACGAATATGACTACCAGCACATCGAGAACATCCGTACCGACCTCTTGAACTACAACTACACCACCGTATATCAAGACTATCCCGGCGTTTCGGGTTACTCTTCCTCTGCCAGTGTCCTGAGTCAGCACATCAACAACGGTGTGAGCATCATCAACTACTGCAACCACGGCTCGGAGACCAGTTGGGCACTCAACAGCTACAGCAACTCTAACGTCAATGCGCTGACCAACGTCAACAAGCTGCCCATCATTTGGTCGGTGGCCTGCCTCAACGGCAAATACGACTACAGCCAAGTGTGCTTCGGCGAGACTTGGCTGCGTGCCAACAACAGCAACAACCCCGAGCAGCCCACCGGCGCCGTCGGCGGTATGTTCTCCTACATCTCCCAGCCTTGGGAGCCGCCACAATACGGCCAAGACGAGATGGTGGACGTGCTCGTTGAGAGCTACAGCAACAACATCAAGCGTACCTTGGGCGGTTGCTCTTTCGACGGCAACATGAAGATTTTGGACCAATACGGAACCAACGACAACTCCGCCAAGGGCACCTATCTTTCCTGGATCCTCTTCGGCGACCCGACCCTGACTGTGCGCAACGCCGTTCCTCAAGACATGGGTGTGACCCACGCTCCCACGATGTACACCAACGCCACGAGCTTCACCGTGAACGCCACCAACGGCAACGGCGCCCTGGCCACTTTGACTCGCAACGGCGAGATCATGGGGTCGGCCACCATCACTAACGGCAGCTGCAACATCACCTTCGCCGCTCCTGGCACGACCGGCACCGCCACCCTGACCGTGTTTGGTTATAACAAGATTACATACATCGCTGACATCAACATCATCGGCGGCAGCGCCTCTGAATACACTATCACCGTGTCGGCCAACCCGACCGCAGGCGGTAACGTCACTGGCGGCGGCACCTTCCCCGCCGGCTCAACCCGCACCGTGACCGCTACGGCCAACACAGGCTATACCTTCACCAACTGGACCGAGAACGGCTCCGTGGTCTCCACCAACGCCAGTTTCACCTTTGCGCTGAACTACGACCGCAACCTCGTGGCTAACTTCACCGTGCCGACCTTCACCGTCACTGCCACAGCAGATCCTACCGTGGGTGGCTCGGTCAGTGTGGGCGGCAACAGAGAGACCTTCTCCTACGGCTTCGAGAACGGCACCACACAAGGCTGGATCGTCGGCAGCAACGACAGCGGCTCAACGACATGGGCCGTGGGTCAAGCAGGCAGTCCCAACCAGAACTACACCACCCATGGCGGCAACTATTACATCGGTTCCGTCTATGACAGCAATAATGCCGTTGACGACTGGCTGATCTCGCCTCAGTTTATGCTAGGTGGCACCATGAGTTTCTATATCAAGACCACGAGCACCAATTATACAGACTACTACTCTGTCCTCCTATCGACAGGCTCCAACGCCATCAACCAGTTCTCCACTACGGTGGTCTCGTCAACGCGTGTGACCTCCACTAACTACACCCAAGTCAACGTCAATCTGGGCAGCTATTCTGGTATGGGCTATGTAGCCATCCGCCATACCTCAAGCGCTGACCAGGCCTCGTTGTTGGTCGACGACATCACCATCGTGGAAGGCGAAGACCCCGGCACCGACAGCGGTACTTTCAACTATGGTCAGACCTGCGTCGTGACCGCCACGCCTAACACGGGTTACCATTTCGTGAACTGGACCGAGAACGGCACCGCCGTGTCGTCAAGCGCCACCTACTCCTTCACTGTGACCAACGACTGCGATCTCGTGGCTCACTTCTCGAACCAGACGCAGAGCTACACTATCGCCGTGTCGGCCAACCCGACTGCTGGCGGCTCCGTCACGGGCGGCGGCACCTTCAGCCAAGGCCAGTCGTGCACTGTGGTGGCCACTCCTAACGCCAACTACACCTTCAACAACTGGACCGAGAGCGGCACCGTGGTCTCCACCAACGCCAGCTACACCTTCACCGTGAATGCCAGCCGCAACCTCGTGGCCAACTTCACCTATGTAGCACCTCCGACCAACTACACCATCACCGTCTCGGCTAACCCGACCAACGGTGGTAATGTATCGGGTGGTGGCACCTACCAGCAAGGCCAGTCATGCACTGTGGTGGCCTCACCTAATGCCAACTACACCTTCAACAACTGGACTGAGAACGGCAACGTGGTCTCCACCAATGCCAGCTACACCTTCACCGTGAACGCCAACCGCAACCTCGTGGCCAACTTCACCTATGTTGCTCCTCCGACCAACTACACCATCACCGTCTCTGCTAACCCATCCAACGGCGGAACAGTCACCGGCGGCGGCACATACCAGGAAGGCCAGGCTTGCACCGTGAGCGCCACAACAAACGTTGGCTACAACTTTATCAATTGGACTGAGAACGGTGTTGAAGTCTCCGCTACCGCCACCTTCACTTTCGTCGTGAATGCCAACCGCAACCTCGTGGCCAACTACGAGGTACAGACCGTGAAGATCAACGTCACTGTCGACCCGATGGGTGGTGGCCTCGTCACCGGCGACGGCACATACAACTACGGCGACATGGTGACACTGAACATCACTCCTTCTGAAGACTTCACCTTCCAGAACTGGACTGAGAACGGCGTGGTCGTCTCAGAAGAGCTGACGTTCACCTTCCAAGCCACTGCAAACCGCGACTTGGTAGTCCATCTCCTCAACACTCAAGGCGTCGCCGAAAACACTGCCCAAGCCATGGTCTATCCCAACCCGACATCGGGCGAAATTACCGTCGAATGCGAAAGCTTGAGCCATGTGCGCATTGTGAACGCCTACGGACAGACAGTTTACAGCGCCGACCTCGAAGGCGACCAGACGCGCATCGACCTGTCGCAAATGGCCAAGGGCATCTACATGATGCAAATCGAGGCCGCCGAAGGTCAGACCGTGAAGAAGATCGTGGTGGAATAAGCCCAGTTTTCAACGCTGTTTTGAAATAATCCCAAAGTGAGGTGACATTTTATTGCCACCTCACTTTTTTTTGCTAATTTTGGGGTCAAATTATTGAATTATGAAAATCAAATTCATCGGTGCGGCCCAGGAAGTGACGGGCAGCAAGCACCTCATCACCACCGACCATGGCAAAAAGATATTGTTGGACTGCGGCATGTTCCAAGGCAAGGGCCTCGAGACCGATGCCTCCAACCGTAACATCATGGTCGACCCCAAGGAAATCGACTATATCATCCTCTCCCACGCCCATATCGACCACAGCGGCCTCATCCCCTACTTCTATAAGCTAGGGTTCCGAGGCGAGGTAGTCTGCACGCCGGCCACCAAAGACCTGTGCAGCATCATGCTCCCCGACACAGGCTTCATCCAGGAGAACGATATGGAGTGGTTCAACAAGAAACGCCGCAAACAGGGCCTGCCGGCCTTGGAGCCTATCTACACTGAGAAAGACGCGCGTGCTTGTATGGACCTCTTCGTCACCGTGAGCTACAACCGTTACCTCTATCTCGACAACAACATCAAGGTGAAGTTCAACAACACGGGTCACCTCCTCGGCAGCGGCTGTGCCATCCTCGAAATCGACGAGGGCGGCAAGATGACCCGCATCGGCTACACCGGCGACATCGGGCGCGAACACAACTACCTGCTGCGCTCGCCCGAGCCGTTCCCGCACTGCGACTACCTCATCACCGAGGCCACCTACGGCAACCGTCTCCACAGCGACCGCGACAACGCCGAGCAGCAGCTGTTGGAGATCATCTACAACACCTGCGTGGAGAAGCGCGGCAAACTCATCATCCCCTCGTTCGCCGTTAGCCGCACGCAAGAAATCGTGTACCTGCTGAACAACTTCTACAACCAAGGCAAGCTACCCGAGAAAATCCCGGTATTCGTCGACAGTCCCTTGGCCGTCAACGCCACCGAGATCTTCCGTATGTACGTCGACCTCTTCAACGACGACGTGAAGGATGTCATCGAGTACAACCCCGACCCCTTCGGCTTCAACAGCCTGACCTTCATCCGTGACGTCAACCAGTCCAAAGCCTTGAACGCCCGCAAAGAGCCTTGCATCATCATCTCGGCATCGGGCATGATGGAAGCTGGACGTGTGAAGCACCACATTGCCAACAGCATCGAGAACCCCAACAACAGCATCCTCGCCATCGGCTACTGCGCCCCCACCACCCTGGGTGCCAAGCTGCTGGCCGACCCCAAGCCGCTGACCGTCTCCATCTTCGGCATGGAACACGCCGTCAATGCCGACATCTACGAGATTGACGCCTTCAGCGGCCACGGCGACTACAAGGAGATGATCAACTACCTCAGCTGCCAAGACCCGAGTAAGGTGAAGAAGACCTTCATCGTGCACGGCGACCTTGAGGCACAAGAGTTCTATCGTCGCCAGCTGCGCAAGGAAGGCTGGGACAATATCGTCATCCCCGAGCCCGGCGAAGAGTTCGAGCTGAAATAATTTTTTCTATTTTTGCAAAAATTTTCAAAAATGGCACAAAAACCCAGCATTCCCAAAGGCACACGCGACTTCTTGCCGGAAGTCATGGTGCGCCGCAATTATATCTTCGACACCATCAAGGCCGTCTTCAAACGCTTTGGTTTCCAACCCATCGAGACCCCTTCGATGGAAAACCTCAGCACCCTGCTTGGCAAGTACGGCGACGAGGGCGACAAGCTCCTCTTCCGAGTGCTCAACAGCGGTGACTTCATGAGCGGCGTGGAACAAAACGGCGAGCCGCTTGAATCGTTGAAGCTGGCCAACAAAATCACAGAGAAAGGCCTGCGGTACGACCTGACGGTGCCCTTCGCCCGTTTCGTCACCATGTACCGTGACCAAATCGCCTTCCCCTTCAAGCGCTACCAGATACAACCCGTTTGGCGTGCCGACCGTCCACAGAAAGGCCGTTATCGTGAGTTCTATCAATGCGACGTCGACATCATCGGCAGCGACTCCTTATTGAATGAAGCCGAGTTGGTGCAAATCGTCGACGAGGTGTTCAGCGCCTTGAAGATCAACGTCATATTGAAGATCAACAACAGAAAAGTGCTGGCCGGCATCGCCGAATACATCGGCAAGTCGGATGCCTTGGTCGACATCACCGTGGCTATCGACAAACTTGATAAAATCGGCATCGATGCCGTCAACGCGGAACTCGCCGAGAAGGGACTGGAGCAAGCCGCCATCGACAAACTGCAGCCCATCCTCTTCATGAAAGGCAACACCCGCGAGAAACTAGCGCAGCTAAAGCCTTTGCTCGACAACGAAGTCGGCCAGAAAGGCATCGCCGAGCTTGAGACCTTGTTCGACTATATCGACAACATGGAACTCGGCATAGCCACCGAACTCGATCTCACCCTCGCCCGTGGCCTGAACTACTACACCGGTGCCATCTTCGAGGTGAAAGCCCTTGACTTCGCCATCGGCAGCATCTCGGGTGGCGGTCGCTACGACAACCTCACGGGCATCTTCGGTCTGCCCAACGTCTCTGGCGTGGGCATCAGCTTCGGTGCCGACAGAATCTATGATGTCTTAGATGGCCTTAACCTCTTCCCCGAGACCATGTCAGAGAGCACCAAGGTCATCTTCCTCAACTTCGGCAAGAACGAAGAGAAATATTGTCTGAAATACCTCAACCAGGTGCGCAAGCACGGCATCAACGCGGAGATCTATCCCGACGCCGCCAAGATCCAAAAACAGATGAAATATGCCGACCAACGCCACATCCCGATTGTCGTCATCGCCGGCGAAAGCGAAGTGGCCGAGCAGAAGTTCACCGTCAAGTTCATGAAAGAGGGAACCCAGACGGTGGTGGATGCCAATAAATTAGTGGAAACAATTATAAAATAAATGATATGAAAATCCATAAAATCTCAGCCAAAGAACTGACTTTCAAGCAAGTCAACGAAATACTTACCAAGGGCTACAAGCTCGAGCTCAGCGCCGATGCCATCAAGCGCATCCAGAAGTGCCGTGACTACCTCGACAAGAAGATGGAGAACCCCGAGAAGCCCATCTACGGCGTCACCACAGGCTTCGGCTCGCTCTGCGACCACAGCATCTCGAAGGAAGACCTGAGCACCCTGCAGAAGAACCTCGTCATGTCGCACGCCTGCGGCACGGGCGAGATGGTACCCGAGGAAATCATCCGCCTCATGCTCCTGCTGAAGGTGCAGAGCCTCAGCTACGGCAACAGCGGCGTGCAAGTCGTGACCGTCCAACGCCTCATCGACTTCTTTAACAACGACGTGCTGCCTGTGGTCTACAACCAAGGCTCACTCGGTGCCTCCGGCGACCTCGCACCTTTGGCCAACCTCATGCTGCCTCTGCTCGGCTTAGGCGAGGTGCATTATCAAGGCAAAATCGTCCCTGCCGAGAAGATTCTGAAGAAGTTCGGCTGGAAGCCCATCACCTTACAGTCAAAAGAGGGTCTGGCCCTGCTCAACGGCACCCAGTTCATGAGCAGCTACGGAACCTACGTGCTGCTGAAGGCCTTCCGTCTCAGCTACCTCGCCGACCTCATTGGCACCGTCTCTTTGGAAGCCTTCGATGGCCGCATCGAGCCTTTCTTCGACCAGGTGCATCAAATCCGTCACCACAACGGACAGATCGTCACCGCCAAGCGCGTGCGTGAGTTCACCAAGGGCAGCCAGCTCATCGTCAGGGAGAAGAAACACGTGCAAGATCCCTACTCCTTCCGTTGCATGCCGCAGGTGCATGGCGCCTCTAAGGATGCCATCGACTATGTGGCCTCGGTGTTCAGTGAGGAAATCAACGCCGTCACCGACAACCCGACCATCTTCCCCGACGAAGACCTTGTCATCAGCGCCGGCAACTTCCACGGCCAACCCCTCGCCATCACCTTGGACTTCCTGGCCATCGCCATGGCTGAGTTGGGCAACATCAGCGAGCGTCGTATCTATCAGCTCATCGCTGGTAAGCGTGACCTGCCGTCGTTCCTCGTCGCCGAGCCTGGCCTCAACAGCGGCTTCATGATCCCGCAGTATGCCGCAGCGAGCATTGTCAGCCAGAGCAAACAGCTCTGCACGCCTGCCTCGGTCGACAGCATCGAGTCGTCGCAGGGGCAGGAAGACCACGTCAGCATGGGCGCCAACGCCGCCACGAAGGCTTTGCGCGTGGCCGAGAACCTGGAGCGAGTGTTGGCCATCGAGCTGTTCAACGCCACACAGGCCTTAGAGTTCAGGAGACCGCTGAAGTCGTCACCCATCATCGAGAAGTTCGTCGCCGAATACCGCAAAAATGTGGAGTTTGTGCGCATCGACAAGGTGATGTACACCGAGATTGCCAAATCGGTCGAATTCGTGAAGAATTATCCGTTGGCATTTGATAATTTGGAGAATAAATAATGATTGACCCTGTAGAGACGGTGTGCACACCGTCTCTACAATATTGTTGATATGGAAACCCTAGAACAAAAGAAACGTCCCACGGGGATGACCATCCTGTTGGTGTTGTCGTTCATCAATGCCTGCTGGAACATCCTCAGGTCCATCGTCTTGTATTTCACCACGCCAAAGATGGTCGAGATGTACGAGAACGGACAATTCGAGGAGATGATGGCACCGTTTTCTAGCATGGGAACTGAGTTCACCAACGCCATGAACGACACCATGCATGTTTTCTCTCAAATCAACCCCACCTATTACCTGATCCTGTTGGCGTTGTTCATCGCCTCTTTGGTGGGCGTCATCAGGATGTTCAAAGGCGACAAACGTGGTCTCCATATCTATGCCATCGCCCAAATCTGCATGTTGATAGACCATTCCATCTTTGTCTATCCCCTGCAAAAGCCAAACTCCTTCACCTCCGACTTGATTGTCACCATACTCTTCATCCTGATGTATTACCTCTATTTCAAAAGGATGGAAATGGTGCCTCCCTCTGAAAACGACGAACAGCTATGAAAAAGCGCGAGAGTAAAATCTTTAATGTCAAGCCGCAGCTGACCACCGCCATGAAGTTGGCGGCGAGTTTTGCCATCACGTATTATGGCCTGTTGCTCATCTACGAAGTTTTTACTCTCGTCTACAGCCGATATTTCGTTGATTCTTATTACTTTAACCAAGGAGAGACTGAAGAAGGACTGAAAGAATTGTGGACGCAAATCGTCCAACTTATCCTCTCCACCATACTGGTTTTCAGTCTGATACAAGTCTTTAGAAAGAAAGTCTATGGGAAAGCCCTATTTGTCGGTTTTTCCTTCTTGCTCATCGCTTTCCAGTTGTATAAGACCGGGCTTGTGCCGATTGTGAAATATGCTCTGGAAGTGCTTCTGATTCTGATCATCGCACCCATACGAGTGAAGAAGAAAATCAAGCTTCAAGACGGCAAGCTAAAATTGGAGGAGGTTGAAGAAGAGCAGCCTGCTGAGCAAGAAGAAACGCAGCCTACTGAGTCACAAGAAGAGCAGATTGCCGAAGCACAAGAGGAAACTGTTGTTGACATCCAGGAGGAGCAACCTATCGAAGCACAAGAAGAACAACCTAAGAGCAGCGACGCCCCTGCCGCTGAACAGAATTAAGTTACCTCAACATCATGGCGGCTTTCTTCACCGCATTGACGAAGATTTCCACTTCTTCCAACGTATTATACATAGCAAACGAAGCCCGTACCGTTCCCGAGATGCCGAAGCGTGTCATCACCGGCTCGGCGCAATGGTGACCCGTGCGTACTGCCACGCCCATCTTGTCGATGATAGTACCCAAGTCGTAAGGGTGGATGCCGTCGATGATAAAGGAAACCAAACCCGAACGATGTTCTGCCTCACCGATGAAGCGGATGCCTTCAATCTCGGAAAGCTTTTGTTTGGCAGACGTTAATAGTTGAGCCTCATAACGTTCAACCTCTTCCCTAACCAATCCTTGCAGGAATTGAATGGCCGTCTCCAAACCCAGGGCCGCGCCCACGTTAGGCGTGCCTGCCTCGAACTTGTAGGGCAACACGTTGAAGGTGGTCTTCTCAAAGCTCACCGTGTCGACCATCTCGCCGCCAAATTGATAAGGCGGCAATTTCTCCAGCCACTCGGCCTTACCATACAAACCGCCGATGCCCATCGGAGCATACATCTTATGACCTGAGAATACAAAGAAGTCACAATCCAAGTCTTGAACATCAATAGTGTGATGCGCAATAGACTGTGCGCCGTCGATGACCACGGGGATGCCATACCCATGCGCCATCTTAACCATTTCCTTCACGGGGTTAATGGTGCCCAACACATTGGAGATATGTGCGATGGAAACCACCTTCGGGCCTTCTTTCAACAGTTCCTCGTAACGGTTCAAGTCCAAGATGCCTCTGCCGTCCATCGGAACGACGAGCAGTTGACCTTGATGGCGCTGCACCATCTGCTGCCAAGGGACGAGGTTGGAATGATGCTCCATGGCGGTGACGAGCACCTTTAGTTGAGAGTTTAGAGTTGAGAGTTTAGAGTCAGTAGAGAGTGGAGAGTTGAAAGTGGAGAGGAACAGGTGCTCGAAAGAGGTGGCGAGCAAGTTCAATGACTCCGTTGTCCCTCTTGTGAAGATAATCTCACGGGCTTCCTTGGCATGGACGAAGTCGGCCACGGTCTGACGGGCATGCTCGTATGCCTCGGTAGCCTTTTGGCTCAGGTAATGCACCCCACGGTGGATGTTGCAGTTCTCATGCAGGTAATAGTCTCGTTCGCGCTCTATGACACACAAGGGTTTCTGCGTGGTGGCAGCGTTGTCGAGATATACCAAGGGTTTGCCATAGACCTGCTGGTCGAGGGCGGGAAACTGGGTTCGTATTGCGTTAATAACCATGTTGATATATGTAAAGACGTAGCGCGCTACGTCTCTACGAAATTAGATTTTCGAATAATCAATTTCAAAATTATATTCCTTCGGATGGCTGCACCTCAACACACAGGTCTCGCAACTCGACAGCTCACCACGGAGGCGACGTTTGATCATGTCGTCGATATGTTCGTGCAACATGGCGTTGCCGATATGGTTGCTGACCTCGGCGGCAAAGGCGTACATCAACAGAATCCTGGCGTTGGCCTTACTGACACCGCGCTGACGCATGTAGAACATGGCCTCCTGGTCGAGTTGGCCCGTGGAGGTGCCGTGCGAACACTTCACGTCATCGGCATAGATCTCCAAGAACGGCTGGCTGTTGATTTTGGCCTTGGAAGTAAGCAAGATATTGCTGTTGTTCTGGTGGGCATCAGTCTTTTGGGCATTGGGTGCCACATAGACATGACCGTTGAACACGCCCGTAGCCTCGTCGTCCAAAATGCCCTTGAACTTCTCGTTGCTAATGCAGTGCGGCACGTTGTGGTTCACCTTGAGGTAGTTCTCCACATGCTGGGCCTTGTCGATGAGATACAAGCCATACACCTGAGTGTCAGCGCCTTCGCCGTCCAAGTCGATGTGATAGGTGTTGCGAATGTCGCCTCCGTTGAAGGTGATGACCACAATCTTCAGTCGGCTGTCGGCCAACTGTCTGATCTTGAACTCACGCCGGATGGAAGCCTCGTTGCTCACATTTTGCAGCACGTACAACTCAAGGCTGGAATTCTCGTTGAGGACGATCTCCGACACCTTCGGCTCGGCCGAGATATGCGCATCATCGTCGTACTCGATGAGTTCGCGGCTTTGGTTGGCGGCTAATATAAGTTGGTTGTCCATAATCACAGTTCCTTAATCCATTCGTAGCCTTTTTCTTCGAGTTCGAGGGCGAGGTTCTTGCCGCCCGTCTTGACGATGCGTCCGTCGTACATCACATGGACGAAGTCGGGGACGATGTAGTCGAGCAGACGCTGGTAGTGCGTGATGACCACGAAGGCGTTCTCGGCGTTGTGCAGCTGGTTGACGCCATGGGCCACGATGCGCAGTGCGTCGATGTCGAGGCCCGAGTCAGTCTCATCGAGGATAGCGAGGCTCGGCTCCAGCATGGCCATCTGGAAGATCTCGTTCTTCTTCTTCTCGCCGCCGCTGTAACCCACGTTGACAAAGCGGTTTTGCAGCTTCTCAGTGATTTCCACCATGGCCTGCTTCTCCTTCATCATCTTCATGAACTCCATCGTGCTCATAGGCGGAAGCTTTTGGTATTCACGCTTTGAGTTGACCGCAGTGCGCATGAAGTTCTGGATGCTCACACCTGGAATCTCGACAGGATACTGGAAGCTGAGGAAGATGCCTTCGTTGGCACGGTCTTCAGGCGACATCCCGACGATGTTCTTGCCCTTGTACCAGATTTCGCCTTCAGTGATTTCATAGCCCTCGCGACCCGTGATGGCTGCAGCGAGCGTGCTCTTTCCCGTTCCGTTGGGACCCATGATGGCGTGGATCTCGCCTTCGTTGACGCCTAAATTCAATCCTTTTAGGATTTCCTTGCCTCCGATAGAGACGTGTAGGTTTTTGATATTCAGTAACATGATATGTTGTTAATTGATAATTGACAATTGAGAATTGATAATTATATCGTTGAAACTTCTATTTGATAATCAAACTGATTTTGCCGTATCGCATATAATAGGCATGCTTGGACCATTGTGTGTATTCTTTTGGTGATATTTCAATGATGGCTTTGCCGTCCGCTGCCGCAATCTGCGCCTTCACCTCTTCAATCAAGGCCTCGTCGCGACCGTATTTCCCGAAATGGACGATGTTCAGCACAAGGCCAATCAGCACTACTCCGGCAGTTCCGAGGGTCGTCCACTTGTAAACTTTGGGCGTCATCTTCGGCAACCATAGGGTGACCATTGAAAGTGTGATATGTCCGCAAGCCAAGGCAAAGAACGGCAAGGCGGCCAGCATATAAAAGTCGCGTTGCTTCACGCTTACCATGATGGGCAGCACACCTAACAATCCAAGAATCAAGAAGATGTAGAACCATGATTTGTCAAGCGGGAACTCAAAGACCTTATTGTTGACCTTGTTTTTGGCCTTGCAAATCACCAATGCCAAAACAATCACAGATGGAGCAATCAGTTGCTGCAACAGGCTGAAGACGATGTAAAAACGAGTTGAAACTGTGGCTTCGTGCAGCCCGCCGCCGATGACTTGGAGCTGGATGTAGTCTTTTAAATAAGGTAATGACTTCGGAAACGCCAAAAACATGATACCCGCAAAGACTGCCATTGAGACCACTAATATCAGACTGTCGATGGGGCCTTGGATCCATTTGCGTTTTTGGTCGAAAGCACAGTAAAGGATGGGGAACACCAGTGGGAACAGTCCCGTGAAACCTTTGGTGAGGAAGGCCAACAGCAGAGCCAAAGCCGCAAGTATCAGCCAGATCTTGTGGTTGCGTTGGTATCCGACAATCATCAGGTAGACCGACAGCAGCACGAAAACCGACATGGTGTTTTCCAGCATGTTGTTGGTGGCGCACCAGCTAACCAATGGCATGGCGAGCCAAAACAACAGCGGAAGCCAGGCCCAGCGGATGTTGTTGGTGGTACGTTTCCAAATCAAGGCGATGAGCAAGCCCGAGAGCAAAAAAATCAGCACGGAATAGGCTTTCTCGACCCATAGATGGTCACCGAAGGCCTTGAATGCCAAGGCTTCCATGCCCAAGGCCAAAGGTGGGTGCTGACGGAACTCAGGATACAAGGTCTGCGTGTAGTGCGGGTTCCAGAAGGCCCCCTGCCCTTCCGCCATATTGCGAGAAATGGAGGCATAGGTCACTCCGTCAAAGAACATGCCTTCGGTCAACAGGCTGTTGCTCACCAGAATGAGGAACAATCCGATGAGGAGCAACCAGAAGGGGGTGTTATTTGAGCGGGCGAACATGGAATGGATAATTGAGAATTAAGAATTGATAATTGTCTATCCGACGCTACCTTCAAGGGTTATCGACAATAGTTTCTGTGCCTCGACGGCGAACTCCATGGGGAGCTTGTTCAGCACGTCCTTGGCGTAGCCGTTGACGATGAGACCGATGGCCTTCTCCGTCGGGATGCCACGCTGCTGGCAGTAGAACAGTTGGTCTTCGGAGATCTTTGAGGTCGTGGCTTCGTGTTCGAGGATACTCGAATCGTTGCCGCATTCGACGTAGGGCCAGGTGTGGGCACCGCATTTGTCGCCCAGCAGCAGTGAGTCGCATTGCGAATAGTTACGCGAGTTCTCGGCTTTGGCAGCCACCCTCACCAGACCACGGTAACCGTTTTGGCTGTGGCCTGCGGAGATGCCCTTGGAGATGATGGTGCTGCGGGTGTTCTTGCCCAAATGGATCATCTTGGTACCAGTGTCGGCTTGCTGGTAGTTGTTGGTCACGGCGACAGAATAGAACTCACCTACTGAGTTGTCGCCCATCAGTACGCAGCCCGGGTATTTCCAAGTGATGGCCGAGCCCGTCTCGACCTGTGTCCATGAAATCTTGGAACGATCGCCGCGGCAGAGACCACGCTTGGTGACGAGGTTATACACGCCGCCTTTGCCATTCACGTCGCCCGGATACCAGTTCTGAACTGTTGAGTATTTCACCTCGGCGTCGGTCTCGGCGATGATTTCCACGATGGCAGCATGGAGTTGGTTCTCGTCACGTTGCGGGGCGGTGCAGCCTTCCATATAGCTTACATAGGCGCCTTCGTCGGCCACAATCAACGTGCGCTCAAACTGACCCGTGTTGGCCGCATTAATACGGAAATAGGTGGACAGCTCCAAAGGGCAGCGAACGCCCTTCGGGATGTAGCAGAACGAGCCGTCGCTGAAGACCGCCGAGTTTAGGGCGGCGAAGAAATTGTCGGTGTAAGGCACCACCTTGCCGAGGTATTTCTTCACCAAGTCGGGATGCTGCTTCACCGCCTCGCTGAACGACATGAAGATGACGCCGTGCTTCGAGAGCGTCTCCTGGAAGGTCGTCTTCACTGAGGTGGAGTCCATCACCGCGTCGACGGCCACACCCGAGAGCTTCTTCTGCTCGTCGAGCGAGATGCCGAGTTTGTCGAAGGTGGCCAACAATTCGGGGTCGACCTCATCGAGGCTCTGTTTCTGCTGGCGCTTGCGCGGCGCAGCGTAATAGATGATGTCCTGATAGTTGATTTCGGGTATGTCGAGATGTGCCCAGTTGGGTTGTTTCAGCGTCTGCCAATGGCGGAAGGCCTTCAGGCGAAACTCCAACAACCACTCCGGTTCTTCCTTTTTCTTGGAGATGAGGCGGATGATGTCTTCGTTCAAGCCTTTCGGCACAAAATCGGTCTCAATGTCAGTCACGAAGCCGTATTCGTACTCCTTGTTCGTGACTTCGCTAATGATATTTTCGTTCGGATTCGAATCCATTTTTCTCCTTATTAAGAATGATTTCAAATTAGGCCGCAAAGATAAGGTTTTTATGAAGATAGTTAGTCCTCTGTCGGCAGAAAATTGAGGTTTTTTTTGAGTATTGCGTTTTTTACGTTAGTTTTGCAGTCTGTATGAGCAAAGAAAAGAAAAAAGACTTCTGGTTTTATTTCGGCAGGGTGATGGCTGGCATCGGCATCGCCTTGCTGCTGGTGATATTATACGTCTACCTCTCAGTTCCCACCTACAGTTTCAAGGAGCCGAGACCTTTCAGCGGCGAATACCTCTACAACCCCTATCAGGACATGAACCCCGACCAATGGAAGAAATACCACTTCCATTGCCATTCGCGCAGATATTTCGGCATGACCAACGGACGCAAGAGCAAGGAGGTGCTCATCGACAGCGTATACCAAGCCCTAGGCTACGACCATTACGGTATCTCCGATTATATGGGCATCAACGAGCATGGTGCTGAAAAAGAAGGCTATATCCCCACTTACGAACATGGCTACGGCCTCTTCCGCAAGACGCACCAGATATGCATCGGTGCCGAGAAGGTGTATTGGCCCGACTTCCTCTTCATGCAGAACCTCAACATGAAGCAGCACATGATCAACAAGTTAGGCGAACGCTGCCGTTTCGTCATGCCTGCCCATGCCTCGTTCACGACAGGCTATAAGGTGAACGAGATGGTGCTATTGAGCAACTACCGCCTGCTTGAGGTGCTCAACCCATACGGCAACGCCTTCGAGCACTGGGACAAGGCCCTCTCCAACGGCCATCGCGTGTATGCCCTCGGCGACGACGACACCCACGACATAACGGACGAACATGAGGTTTGCCGCAACCTCACGATGATCAACACGCCCGACCTCGACCCCGAACACGTCTACGAAGCCTTGGACAAAGGCCTGTGCTATGCCGTGGAGTTCGACAACTGGTACTATTACCCCCTCGCGCTCGATTATAAGGTCAAAGACGCGCGCTCCTTAGGCTATCTAACTCAGGCACAGCTGGTTGACGATACATTAATGATAAGCACCTCGGCAGAGATTATGAAAGAGGTGCTGTTCATCGGACAAGACGGCAAGGTGCTGAAAGCCGAAGAGGATATCCCCACGGCCTATTATGTCATTCAACCTGAAGACACCTATGTCCGCACTCGCATTGACTTGAACGGCAGGCATTTCCTCTACCTCAACCCCGTCACGCGACACCCCTCGCCCGACCTCAAAGACCAACGTTTAGACTACATCAATTACGCCCAGACCGGTCTGTATTGGCTCGTCTACGTCGTGGCCATCGCAGCCCTCATCTGGTACCTCATCAAAAAAGCCAAGGAGAAAGAAGCATGATGCTCGTCGAAGATAACGATAAGAAAATCACTCGAATCCTCTTTTGGCTTTTGGCAATCAGTGCGGTCGTCAGAGGCATTGCTGCGGCCTCCATCGAGTTTGGCAACGACGAAGTCTACTATTGGACCTACGCCCTTTACCCAGACTGGAGCCACTTCGACCACCCCGCCATGGTGGGCTGGGTCATTCAACTCTTCAGCCTTAAATTATTGCTCAACAGCGAGTTCTTCATCCGCTTGGCATCCATTGTCTTCATGACTGCCAGCACCTATGTCATCTTCCGCATCGGGAAGGAAATCAAAAACGCACAAGCGGGACTCTATGCCGCATTACTCTACACCGCCTCTATCTACGCCTTTGTCATCACGGGCGTCTTCATCATGCCCGACACCCCGCTGATGCTGTTCATGTTATTGGCGGTTTGGATGGCGGTGAAGTATTTCAAAGAAGAACCGGCCCTTCGACAGGCTCAGGGGCCTATGCTTCTTTTCGGACTGTTTGCCGGCCTCGCCATGCTTTCCAAATACTCTGGAGCTTTCCTGTGGGTTGGCATGATGCTTTACATATTGATTTTCAATAGAAAACAGCTAAAAAGTCCATACCTCTATCTGTCCTTGCTGATTTCCGCCCTCTGTTGCTCACCCATCCTGTATTGGAACCTTCAAAACGACTTCATCAGCTTCCGCTTCCATGGCGACCGTGTTGGAGGCCATGTCCTCAATCCTGCCACCTTCGGCACTGAATTGGCCGGCGAGTTGTTCTACAACAACCCCGTGAATTTCGTCTTAGCTATCATGGCCATCGTCGCCGCCTTCAAAGGGAGAATCAACATGGAGAAAGGTGCGCTCCGGCTAGTGCTGTGCATAACCCTGCCCTTGATTTCCGTGTTCCTGTTCTTCTCGCTCACCCGCCCGACCCTGCCCCACTGGAATGCCCCGGCTTATTGCCTCTTGTGCCTTCTGACAGCTTGTATGTTGAGCACGAAACACGAGGCTTCTGAAGGTCGCTTTGCCATCCCTAAGTCGATTGTGGCAGCATTATGCGTCGTGGCGTTTACGGTCGTGTTTGGTGTCGCCGAAATCAACACGGGATTCATCCCGCTCGACCGCCACACAGAGCCTGAGAAACTGGGACGCAACGACTTTACCCTGGACATGTATGGTTGGGAGCAACTCGAGACGAAATTTGCCGCCTTACGCGAACAGAAAATCGCCGAAGGCATGATGAAAGAAGAAGACGGCATCGTGGGCGACGAATGGTTCCCTTTGGCCAATCTGGATTACTATGTGGCCCGTCCCTTGGGCATGAAAGTGATGGGCGTAGGCTATCTGGAGAAGCTTCACAAATACCTATGGATCAACGACGAGAGGGGCGGATTCACAAAAGGAGAAGACTTCTGGTTCCTCACCGACAGCCGTTATCTGAAGAACCCCAACGGACTCTACCCTGGCGGATTCGAGTCAATTCAGCCCATCGACACCATCACCATCGAACGCTGCGGCAAGCCTACCAAGAACTTCTTCGTGTACTCCTGCAAAGGCTTAATTTATATGCAGCCGTCGGTCCAAGAAACCTTAGCGAAGACGAAATAACCCGCAAGCCATGGAAGCATTGTCAACACCCAACAAGCGCCAAACCATCCTCGAATGCTTGGTATTGCTCGTGATAGCGACCGTACTCCGCATCTGGTTCGTGAGCAAGACCGACCTGGGCTACGACGAGAGCTTCTCGCTCCATATCTCCCTACAAAGCCTGCCCGACATCGTCCGTTTGTTGAGCAAAGGCGACAACCCTCCACTTTGGGAATTGTTGTTGCATTTCTGGGTCAAAGTCTTCGGCATCTCCGAAGTCAGCATCCGAATCTTATCGCTGATTTTCAGCATCTTGACAATTATCCCCATCTATCTCCTAGGCGAAAGGCATATCCATAGAGGGGTGGGCATCGCTGCCGGCTTGTTTTATTGTTTCTCCACTTTTTCCATCTATCTGGCGCACGATTGCAGAGTCTACAGCCTCATCGGGTTCCTTTCGGCGAGTTCCGCTTTGCTGTTCATCAGCATCGTGAGGACACCCAAAACCTACAAATTCATCCTGTTGACCCTCGTCAACCTGATGCTCATGTACGGGCATTACCTATCCGTTTGGATCATCGTAATGGAGTTCATCATCGCATTGAGCATCAAACCTATACGGCAAAAGATTTGGAAACCTTATCTAATTCATGCGGCAGTGCTTGTGCTGTTGTTCGTGCCAATGTTTCCGGTACTCTTCAGGCGTTTCATGGACTCAGGCGTCAACGGCACCTGGATCGCCAAGACCACCAGTCCTGAAGCCCTTTATGATTTCTTGTGGCGGATGTGCAACGTGCCCGTCACGACAGTTTTGGTCATAGTTATCCTTGTTTCAACTCTCACCGTACTGATTGTCAATATCATCCAAAAGAAACAGCAGTTCGGTAACATCGGTATCCTTACCTTGCTTTGGGTTGTTCCACTCATGGTTTCGTTCGTGCTTTCCTTCTTTACCGGCTTTTTCCTCGACCGTTATTTTTACTTCCTCTTCCCGCTCTTCTACCTTTCCATTGCAGCCTATTGCATCGTGCTGTTTCCCAAGAGGGAAGCACTCGGACTGGCACTTATGGGTGTCTTTGCCGTAGCCATGGCAGTTTCTTGCTCGCCCGACAGCTCCACCAAACATTTCAGCGGGTGGCATTATAAAGTAAAACCCATTTTCAATCAACTTGTTGAAACAAAAGAAAAGGATAATGCCTTGGTCATCCTGCCAGATTATTTCGACAAGCAGTTCACCTATTATCTGGACGAAAACCACGAGAGTTTCCGCACCCAAAGCCAGCCCCTTGACTATTGCGCATTCCAAAACTACCTG
>Ga0310786_10002229_pt1 | contig 29993 bp, 25 predicted proteins | sample AusTroGonzalo_MG_FD_203881 | JGI IMG/M metagenome (GOLD analysis project Ga0310786, IMG submission 203881) | Bovine rumen microbial communities from tropical cattle in Woodstock, Queensland, Australia - Gonzalo_03 (v2) (version 2) | ecosystem: Host-associated > Mammals > Digestive system >...
AAGGATATAAGGGACGCGCATTAGAGACGCTCAAAAAATACGACGTTCACGTGTGGGACAAAGCCGAAGTGGAAACCACCCGCGGACATTTCTCGGGAAAGATTCTGCCCCGTGCGGAAAACACCGATGACATCCACATTGTGATGAAAGTCAGCACCGGTTACAATATCGGTATTGACATTGACACCATCACCGACATGAAGGGCGAGCGCGACCCGCAGCCCGTCTTCAAGATTCCGGAGAAGGAATTCCCCTACACTCCCGGTCTGCCCCACGTGAAACTGCTAGGTACCGGCGGTACCATCGCCTCACGTCTGGACTACAGAACCGGTGCGGTGATCCCCGCATTCTCTCCTGGCGAATTGTATGGTGCCGTGCCCGAACTGGCCGACATCTGCAACCTGCAAACCGAGAAGGTTTTCGCCGTGTTCTCCGAGAACATGTCACCCGTTGAATACATGGCTTTGGCCAACAAAATCGGCAAGGAAATCGAAGCCGGCATCGAAGGTATAGTAATTGGTCACGGTACCGACACCTTGGCCCACACCGCCGCCGCACTAACCTACATGTGCCAGAATATGCCCATGCCGGTGGTGCTGGTAGGCTCGCAACGTTCTTCTGACCGTCCCAGCTCCGACGCCGCTTTGAACCTGATGCACGCCATGACCGCTGCAGGTCACGGAGACATCGCCGAGGTGATGGTCTGCATGTTCGGTCCCACCAGCGACGACTACGGTTTCCTGCACCGCGGCACCCGCGTGCGCAAGATGCACAGCTCCTACCGCTCCACCTTCCGTACCATCGGCGACACTCCGCTGGCCACAGTGAACCGCAAAGACGGTGTACAGCCCATCAAGGAAGTGTACAACCACCGCCGCAGAGGACAACGCCAGATTGAGGTCATCACCAACTACGAGGACTACAAGCGCAGCCTCGCCAAAAACGACCCCAACGTTACCCGCATCGTGCCCACCTTCGACGACCGTGTGGCCATCCTCTACTACTATCCGGGCATGAAACCCGATGTGCTGGATGCCCTTATCGACAACGGTTACAAGGGTATTGTTTGGGACGGCACTGGCCTCGGCCATGTCAACAAAGGAATGTTCGATGCCATTCAGCGTGCTACCGACGCTGGCATCCACCAGTACATGAGTGTACAGACCATTTGGGGTTACACCCACATGTTCGTATATGACACCGGCCGTGACATGATGGCCCGTGGCATCATCCCCGCCGACAATATGTTGGCGGAAAGCTCCTACATCAAGCTCGGTTGGGCTCTTGGTCTTACCAAGGACAGCGGCCAAAAGCGCGAAGATGTGAAGAAACTGATGCTCACCCCCATCAACGACGAAATCACCAAACGCGAACCATACGACGGTTACCTAGTCTATCAAGGCGGCGTTCCCGAAGTGGAGGAGTTCGTGAAGAAGGTGAGGAAGTAGTGAAAGTGTATAAAGTATAAAGTATAAAGTATATAGTATATAGCTTATAGTATATGGACATAAGCATATAGTGAAGGCGGCCGAAGGGCTGCCTTTTTTTTTGGAACAAGTTAATAACCAAACTGTTGGCACCGCTAATAGTACAATCGGAGAATATGCATGCTATCTCCGCCACTCGATAATCACGGGGCCTTGCTCCGTTTTGTTGGCGATTCTTACCGTCAGGCCTTCGTCGGCTAACATGATTTTCTGGAAGTGCTCGGAGGCCAGCTCTAACAGCCAGTCTTCTGTACCATGGCGTGATGAGAAATGGCCAAGTATTAGCTTGCCAGCATTACATGCCTTGGCAAACTCTGCTGCTTGACTTGCGGTGGAATGGTAGTATCTATATGCAAGGTCTTCTTCACCCTCACAATAGGTGGCATCATGATAACATAAGTCAATACCCTGCAAAAAATCAACATATTGCATCACTGGCATGGTGTCTGAAAGGTATGCATAACTGCGTGTCGGTGATGGCGGAGTAGTCAATTCCTTGTTGGGTATCACCCGTCCATCGGCGGTAGTGAAGTCACCTCCATGTTTGATTCGATCAATCTCCTTGAAAGGAATATCATACTGCTTGATGCACTCGGCTTTGATGTGCCAGTCTCCCGGTTTTTCCCTGAACAAAAAACCATAGCACGGCACACGGTGGTTTAAGGGAAATGCCGTAACATCAAAATGTCTGTCCGAGAAAATCAAAGTCGGCTTCTGGCAGTCTATCGGATGAATATGGATGCCGAAATCAGCGTATGGAATGAAAAAGTCAATCTGCTTTTTAAGCATCTCCTCGAAATCTGCTGGCACATATAGATTCATATCATTATAACGGTGTCCGTTAAGCGATATGGAAGAAAGCAAGCCTATCAACCCGAGGCAATGGTCGCCATGGGAGTGGCTGATGAAAATATTTTTCAGCTGACTATAGTGAAATTTATATTTATTGAACTGCATCTGCGTGCCCTCACCACAATCAATCATATACAAGTCTCCCAAATAACTGACAATCTGCGAGGAAGTGTGGTGTCTCTTAGTAGGTTTAGCACTTCCGCAACCTAATATTGTGACCTCGAATTCTACCATCATTTTGAATTTTTTATGATTATATTTATTCTTGCTTTTCAAACGGCAAATGTAATACTTTTTCTCAGACTTGCATTTATAAAAAGAGAATGTTTACACAATCAAGATTTTTTGTAATTTTGCAAACTTAAAAAATGTTAATATTAACGATATGCAAGAAAACAACTATTTCCCGTCCATGCTTCCCGCCGAGGAGCTCGCGCAGGTGAAGTACATTCCCACACTTCCTGAATTCGTAACTTGGATTGAACAAAAATGGTCCAATCTGCCGTGTCTTTCGGATACGGTGAACACTTATACATACAGCCAAGTCTGCGACCGCGTGGCACGCCAACGTGCCCTGCTCAACAGCTTCGGCCTGCAGAAGGGCGACAAAGTGGCCATCCTCGACAACAGCACCATCGATGCCGTTATGATGTTTCTCGCCGCCACTTCAGCGGGCTATGTGGCCATCAACTTGCCAGCCATGCTGCCCGCGCAGGCTATCATCGGCTGTTGCATGAAATTCGGCGTGAAGGTGCTGGCCGCTGGTCAAACCTTCCTGGAAACCGTGAAAGAGGCTCCCTGCAAGGTTATCGCCATCTCAGACATGGCCGACCACACTGCACCGGTTGTTGCGGTTGACAAAAACGATCCCGCTGCCATCTTCTTCACAGGCGGCACAACAGGCGCGCCTAAAGGTGCCATCCTGCCTCACCGAGCTTTGATGCGCGGCGCACTGAATGGTGTTTACGCTCCAGGACATCAACTGGGTTGCCATCGCTATGCTAACGTGCTGCCCCTCAGCCACGTGTTTGGACTGATTCGTGGCACTTTGTCAGTGCTTTTCGAAGGCGGCGAATGGTTCTCGGCAGGCAACTCGAAAGACACTATCGGCAAGTTCCCGATGATTAAGCCGACCTGCTTAGTGGCGGTTCCAGGCATCTGCGAAATCCTGCTGGGTCTCGTCAAGATGTACGGAAAACCCTTCCTTGGCGGCGAGCTGAAGTTCATTATCTCAGGTGCAGCCAACGTACCCCCGAAACTCATCGCTGAATTTGACGAACTGGGCATCAACCTCTTCGGCGGATATGGCATGACCGAAGGTGCCAACCTTACCACCGGCAACATTGACGTGAAAACCCGACCCACATCTGTCGGTAAACTCTATCCAGAACAGGAAGCTAAGGTAGTTGATGGCGAACTGTGGTTCCGTGGCGACAACGTTTTCCTCGGCTACTACGGTGAACCCGAAAAAACCGCCGAAACCCTCACGCCCGATGGCTGGGTCAAAACCGGCGACCTCGTTCGCTTCGACGAAGATGGCTACATGTATATCGTGGGCCGCATCAAGAACCTCATCATCCTCTCTAATGGCGAGAACATCAGCCCCGAGAGCATCGAGGAGCCTTTCTACAAAGACTCCAAACTTCGCGACTGCCTCGTGAAAGAGGACGAAATGGATGGCCGCAAGGTGATTGCCATCGAGATTCTGCCGCGCATGGAAGAGTTCGGCAATAATCCTTGGGAAGAAGTGGAAGCTTATTTCAAGGATCTCGTCGGCAAAGTCAACGCTACACTGCCAAGCACGCACCAAGTCAGCAAAATTATCGTGCGCAAGGAAGACTTCAAACGTACTGGTGCTCTGAAAGTTTCACGTAATCAATAAAAAATGGAAAAAGAAGCTATTTTTAAAGAATTGAAAGAGATTCTGGCTCTCATAAAACCCTCGATGGATCTGTCTTCAATCTCTGAAGATTCACAACTCGTCCGCGATGTCGGCCTTGATTCCCTCACCATCCTGCTGCTCAGCCTCGCCGTTGAGAACAAGTTCGGATTCAAGTTCGAAGGCACGCCCAAGTTCGAAACTGTGGGTGAGGTAATAAACTACATTAGTTTACACGCAACGGTTTAAAGGTTAGAAGGTTAGAAGGTTAAAGCTGGATTAAACTATTGCCTAATGCCTAAAAACTTTTGCCTTTATTACTTCAAAGTCTTGATATTTCATTTTGATAGGATTTTGTACGAATAAAATATTATGAATATAAACATTGTAAAGGTGGAAAGTCGCAAGCAGCTGAAGCTGTTTGTGACTTTTCCTCTTCATTTGTATAAAGATTGTGCGAATTGGGTGCCCGCCTTGGAAGGCGACGAATATGACACCTTTAATCCTGAGAAAAACGGGGCTTACGACTTCTGCGAAGCAGATTGTTTTTTAGCCTATCGCGGCGATGAAATTGTAGGTCGCGTGGCCGCCATCATCAACCACAAAGCCGATGACGAGCAACATTTAGTGCGCTTCGGATGGCTCGACTTCATCGAAGACGAAGAAGTTCTCAAAGCCTTAATCGACACCGTCGCTGAATGGGGACGCCAGCGTGGGCGCACCGACATGCGGGGACCATGGGGTTTCACCGACATGGACAAGGAGGGCTTGCTGGTGGAAGGCTTCGAACATCTGAGTCCTTTCACCTGCCTATACAACTATCCCTACTACGGGTCCATGTTAGAGAAGCTTGGCTTCACCAAGGAGGTGGATTGGACCCAGCGGACGCTGGAGGTGTGCAAGACATTGCCCAAGATGTTCGAACTCGCCAATTTGATTGAGGAAAGATTCCATGTGCATGTTGTTCAACCCAAAAGCATGAAAGACATGGGCAAACGCTACGGCCTGGAAATTTTCCACATGTACAACGAGGCATTCGCGCCCCTGCACGGTTTTTCACCACTGACAGACAAGCAGATAGACGCATATCTGAAAACGTATGTGCCCATTTTGGACAAGGATTTCGTGGCAGTGGCCGTCAACGACAAAGACCAGCCCATAGGTTTCCTCTTCTGCGTGCCTTCCCTCTCTAAAGCGGTGAAAAAATCCAACGGTCGTCTGTTCCCCTTCGGCTTCATCAACATCATGAAAGCGTTGAAGAAAAACGACACCTTGGAAGCCTTGATTATGGGCGTATTGCCTAAGTACCAACAATGTGGAATCCCGATGTTGATGTTCAAATACCTGCATGAAAATTGCATCAAACGCGGTATTGACACCATCATCATGAACCCGCAGCTGGAAGAAAATTACAAGGTACAATCGTTATTCAGCGAATATACCACCCACCCATTCATGCGCAGAAGGGCGTATAAACGCCACATATAGAGACGCACTAGTAGAGACGCGCCATGGCACGTCTCTACATTAGGAAATATTGTCTCATTCCTATTTACAATTTATAGTAACTGCCAAGGATTTTCGCGAACCATTTGGCGGGCAAGATGCGTTTCAGCAACACCGAAAGTCGTTGTTCGAACGAGGCCACCACGTATCCGTGTCGTGGGTTCTTTTTGCGAATGATTTGACTGATTTTATGGGCTAATACCTGTGGTTTCAGACCACCGGTTTCGTCATGCTCCACCTTTCCCATTGATTCGGCATAGGTCTTATAGACTTGCATCGCTTCGGTGCTACCGGTCTTTTTCCGACTGGCAGTAAAGCCTGTGGAGAAATCTCCAGGACGGATAACAACCACCTGGATACCAAACTGTTGCGTCTCAAGTCGCAGTGCCTCGCAATAGCCTTCAATGGCAAACTTGCTGGCAGAATAGAAACCTTGGAACGGCAGTCCCATTACTCCGCCGATAGAACTCAACGCAACAATTTTGCCTTTTCCTTGCGCACGCATATAGGGCAACACAGCGGTCACGAAATGCACCAACCCCATAAAATTGGCATCCATCTGTTCCCGAATTTCTTCTTCAGTGGCAAACTCCACTGGTCCACCGATACCCATGCCGGCGTTGTTGACCAGCACATCAATGCGTCCCTCTTTTTCAATCACCTGTTGCACAATACTTTTCACAGCTTCAGGGTCGCGGACATCCACTTTCAAATAATGCACCCCAGGCAGCCGATCTACCTCGCGGCGCACTGTACCATACACGGTGTGACCTTCCTGCGACAGCTGTCGGGCGGTTTCCAAGCCGAAACCTGACGAAATACCGGTGATTAGAATAACCATGACTATAAAACTCCAGCTTCCTTAAACGCTTTGGTGATTTTATCGATGGCTTCATCCACCTGTCCGTTAGTGTGGGTGGCCATCAGTGCAAAACGGATCAGCACATCGTTTTCAGGCACAGCAGGCGCAATAACTGGCGTGACGAAAACCCCATCTTCCAGCAAACGTGAACAAAGCCAGAAAGCCTTCTCCGAGTTCCTTACAAACAACGGAATGATAGGAGTTTCGCTACGGCCCGTGTCAAAACCGCGTTCTTTGAACTGTTTACGGGCATAATTGCTCACATCCCAGAGGTGCTGGATGCGCTCCGGCTCATCCAACATGATATCGATGGCCTTGCTCACCGCTGCCACGTTGGAAGGCGGCATACTGGCACTGAAAATCAGTGAGCGGGCATTATGTTTCAGGTAGTTGATTGTGTCGAAATCGGAAGCGATAAAACCACCCAAAGAACCGAAAGATTTGGAGAAAGTGCCCATGATGAGATCCACTTTGTCGGTCAGACCGAAATGGTTGGCCGTTCCCCTACCCTGATGTCCCAGTACACCTATGGAATGGGCATCATCGAGCATGATTTCGGCATCGTATTTCTCAGCCAATGCTACCATTTCGGGCAGCGGAACAATGTCGCCCTCCATGGAGAAGACTCCGTCAGCCACGATTAGCTTGACAGATTCGGGTTCGCATTGCTGCAAGCACTTTTCCATATCCTCCATGTCGTTGTGAGCATACTTCAACGATTTGCCGAATGCCAGACGGCTACCCTCAATGATAGAGGCATGGTTGAGGCGATCGAGTAGCAGATAGTCGTTGCGGCCGCACAGTGCGGAGACCACCCCAAGATTGACCTGAAATCCCGTGCTGAAGCAGAGTGCCTCGTCCTTGCCTACCAATTGAGCAAGCTTATTTTCCAATTCCACATGAATGTCGAGTGTTCCGTTGAGGAAACGGGAACCGGAACAACTGGTACCGTATTTGTCAATAGCAGCCTTGGCGGCTTCCTTAAGGCGCGGGTCATTAGAAAGACCCAGGTAGCTATTCGAGCTGAACATCAGCACATCTTTGCCATCAATCTTCACTACCGTACTTTGTTCAGACTCTATGGCCTTATAGTATGGATAGATTCCCTTTGCTTTTGCAATTTGTGGTGCCCGGTATTGCGCGCATTTGTTTCGTAGAAGATGATTTTTCATATTTAGTAGTATTTTTCTGCAAACTTACCCAACAAATCCTGCATAATCAAAAAATCAAATCGGCATGATGATTTCTACATTCTCCTGATTTTCAGTTTTTTTAACATTTATAAACCCCACCAAATCAATCAATTTGCCGATTGGCAAAGATACGCAAAATTTGCGTACTTTTGCCGTCGCTAAAAATAGCAAGCTTTTTTTTGTAGATAATTATAACAATTGGATATGGTTTTTGTAAAGATTTACCGATTCTTCATACAACACAAGTTTCTGTTATATACTCTTTTAATTGTTAGTAGTGTCGTCTTTGCTTTTTTCGCAACGAAGGCTCAATTTGAGGAAGATTTGATGAAACTATTGCCGAAATCTGACGAATCGGAATGCGGTGTAGTGTTTGGCAATGTGAAAGTTAAGGACAAACTCTTCATGCAGATGACGGGCGCGGCACCCGAAGTGATGGTCGGCTATGTGGACGAACTGATGGATTCCATTCTCACCAACGACGACGGCATCGCCAACACGCTTTACCGTCTGGAACCCGACATGGCGCTCAATGCGCTCGACTATGCGATGATGCACGTGCCGTCGTTCGTGGACACGACGATGTACGCCCGTTTCGACTCCGCCATCGCACATGCCGACGAGACGATGGCCCGCAACTATGCGATGATTATGAACGATGAAAGCGGCATGGCCGCCGAGCTGGTCTCCACTGATCCGCTGGGGCTGCGAGAGTGCCTGATGCCCGACATATCCGGAGGCATGGGCTTCACCCTCATCGACGGGCATCTCTTCTGCGCCGACAGCACCGTGGCTTTGATCTTTATCTCACCTGATTTCCAGACCTTTAACTCCCAGGAAGGCGGTAAACTGATCAACCATCTTCGCGACTGCATCCAACAGTTCAACGACAAACACCCGGAGGTAGAGGTGCTGATGCATGGCGCGGTGGTGGAATCAGCGAACAACGCCAGCACCATGAAACGCGACATTGGCATCACCATCGGCATCTCGTTGGTGCTGATTCTCCTCTATTTATGCCTCAGTTTCAAGAGCTACAACATCATCTGGCAGAACGTGCTGCCGATCATTTACGGCACTATCTTCGCATTGGCCTGCATGTATTGGATCAAGGGTGGCATGTCGCTGATGGCCTTGGGCGTGGGCTCCGTTATTTTAGGCGTGGCGCTCAGCTATTGTTTGCACGTTATTGTGCATCAGCGGTTTGTGGGCGACGTGGAACAGATGCTGAAGGATGAGGCTATTCCCGTTTGTCTCGGCTGTCTCACCACCATCGGTGCCTTCCTCGGTCTGATGTTTACGGAGAGCGAACTGCTGAAAGATTTCGGTCTGTTTGCCACCTTCGCACTCCTGGGCAGCACCTTCTTCGCCTTGGTCTTCCTGCCCCATTTCCTCAACGTGAAAGATGCCAAACACAGCAAGAAAGCATTCAAGCTGATTGACAAAATCAACAACTACCCATACGACCGTAATCCTATCATTATCATTGCTTTGTGCATTATTATCGTGGTCGGATTCATCTTTTCCGGCAAGGTGCAGTTTGACAATGATTTGAAAAACATCGGTTATGAGAGCGAAGCTTTCAAGAAATCCCAGCAATTGTATGCCGAGAAAAACGACCACGGCGGCGTGCAGAGATATTATGCTGTAACGTCCACGGACCTGGATGAGGCCTTGGATGCCAATATGGCGATTTCCGCCACCTTGGATTCCTTGCGCCAGTCTGGCGAACTAATCAATTACACGCCAGTTGCATCTCTCCTGTTCCAGTCACAGGCGGAACAGGAACGCCGTATTGCCGCGTGGCAGCGTTATTGGACCCCCGAGAAGGTGGCGCAGGCAATGGCTAGCGTGAAAGCCGCCGCAGTGAAAAACGAGCTCTCTCCCGACATTTTCGTGCCGTTCCAGGCAATGGTCGAAGCGGGATACGAACCCGGCAACCTTTACGAGTCAGGCATCGTTCCCGAAGGTCTGCTCTGCAACTTTATCGAAGAAACAGATGGTAGATATCTGATTTTCAACGCTCCGCAGTTATCCAAAGATAAAGTGGGTGAAGTCAGCGACCTAGTTGCCGCCAAACCACATGTTGTGGTGATGGACCCCTTATACTACACCGGAAGCATGATTTCCCTGATTCACAAAGACTTCAACATGGCATTGCTCATTTCGTCCATCTTTGTATTTGTGGTGTTGCTTCTCTCATTCAGGGATATTCTGATTTCGCTTCTCGCCTTCATGCCGATGTTCCTGAGCTGGTATGTGGTGCAGGGCTGGATGGCGATTCTCGGTCTTTCATTCAACATGATCAACATTGTGATTTCCACCTTCATCTTCGGTATCGGTGTGGACTACAGCATTTTCGTAATGAAGGGACTGATTGACAGACAGCGTCAAGAGAGCAGTAAGCTGTTGGAGTACCACAAGGTGGCCATCTTCTTCTCTGCCCTGGTGTTGATCATCGTGATGGGCTCGATGTTGTTCGCCAAACACCCGACCATCGTCTCCATCAGCGAATGCGCATTGATTGGTATGATCTCTACCATATTGATAACCTATACGTTACAGCCGCTTATTTTCCACTGGCTGATGAAATTTCCGTTCATGAAACGGAGAGTCGAAAAATAAAAATTATACTTTTGCCGCTCATTCTAGTCAAGACAAAAAATTTATCTACAAATGAAAAAATTACTGACCATTGTCATCGCAATGTTGACCTTTGCCGCTTCTGCCCAGAAAGTGGAGGCACGTTTCACCGAATCCAAATTCATCAAGGCCACTGGCAAAACGCTCGAGGCGGAAGGCACGTTCAAGCTCTATTCCGCGGACAAGATGGAAATGACCTATACCCAACCTGCCGGTGACTATTTCAAGATTGACGGCAAGACCTTGAGCATGAACCTCAGAGGCAAGAAGTCGGCGGTGGACACCGAAAAGAACGCCACCGTACGCATACAGCGCAACACGCTGATGAATTGCATTAATGGCAAATGGGAGCAGGCTGCGACCGACAACAACGCCGAGACCTCTGTAGTGGAGAAGGGCGGCAACAAGGTAGTGACGCTGAGTGTAAAGAAAGCGGCACCGCGCGGCTACTCAAAAATCACTATCACCTATTGCAAGTCCGACAACTTCCCGGTAGAGTTGGTGTTCGAAGAATTCAATGGCACAGTGACCACCTACAAGATGGCCAACATCGTTAAGAAATAGTTTCCTCTGTCCGCCTGAAAATCTTATAGCCAATGAAAGCGATAGTAATGGACATCAGCGGGGAAATGAGATTGAAGAAACAATAGGGCAAGTATTCCAACGTGGGTACCTTCAGCACCATGGACTGCGTCATACCGCAGGTGTTCCAGGGAACAAGCACGGAGGTAACCGTGGCGGAATCTTCGGTGGAACGGCTCAACAAACGCCCCTCGAAACCCATGTCCTTGTATAATTGCTTGTAAATATTGCCTGTGAGCACAATGCTGAGATACTGGTCACCTGTGGCCATGTTGGCAAAGAGACCTGTACCCACCGTAGTGGTCACCAATGAGCGGCGGCCGCTGATGCCACGGGCTAATGCTCCGGTGAGGCTTTTCATCATGCCACCTCCATTGAGTGCACCGCCGAAAGCGGAAGCGCAGAAGATGAGAAATACAGTACTCAGCATACCTTTCATACCGCGAGTCTGCACCAGATTGCTAAGCGTTTCGTTGCCCGTATCGATGGCTGTGCCGCTATAGTAAGTGAGTATCAGTCCCCGGAAATTGCTGCCTTCGCCTATTTGGGCCACAATGTGGGGTTGGGCTACCAGCATGACCATTCCCGCTACCAGGGCCGACAAAAACAGAATAACAGCCGCGGGCAGTCGCAAAGCAATGAGAACAGCGGTAAAGAGCGGAACCAGCAGCAGCCATGGACTGATGACAAAGCTGCTTTGCAGTCCTTCAGCAAAAGAAGCGGCCTGTGTGCCACTTCCAGCCGAATGGTTCAGGCTCACTACCAAGAAAATAATCAAGGCAATGGTGAAAGAAGGCACGGTGGTAATCAACATATAGCGGATATGCTTGAACAAGGGCACTTCGCCCACCGAAGAAGCCAACACCGTAGTGTCGGAAAGCGGGGAAATCTTATCGCCGAAATAAGCACCCGAAATGATAGCCCCTGCTGTCCATCCCACCGAAAAGCCGTGTGCTGTGCCGATACCGATCAAGGCAATACCAACGGTAGCCACCGTGGTCCACGAACTGCCCGTTATCAATGACACCAAGGCACAAATCAGGCAAGCCATGAAAAGGAAGAGCGAAGGCGTGATGATCTTCATGCCGTAATATATCATGGTAGGCACCACTCCGCTCATCATCCAGCTACCCGAGATGGCACCGATTAAAAACAGAATCAGCACGGCGGGACCGATGGTTTTGATGTTGTCGCCAATCGCCCCGTTGATGGTTTTCCAAGACACTTTGTAGCCCACCATAGCGATAGCGATGGCCACCGCGGCGGAAAAGAGCAATGCCGTCTGGCTGGCCCCGTCGATAGCGTCGGAGCCGAACTGCTTGATAACAAGCACCTGCAATACCACCAGCACCGCAAAAGGCACCAATGCGATGAGCCAAGGGATTCGGGGAGTCTCGTCTTTCATAAGGTTATCGTCCATTCAATTCAAGATGCAAAGATACATAAAATTTCTTCCGACTTTTCCCTTGATGGAAAAGTCGGCAAAAGATCAAGCCGACGGTAAGTGCAGCCGCACAAGCCCGCTCCCCCCAACCGTCGGCATGGCCTACGCACGCATCATCATAGCATTGTGCTGTCCGTCAGGACTGTAATCCCAGTAAGCTGAGCATCGAAGATGCGTTTCCTTCAGTAACCCCAGATGAAGCGCATGCGGAATCTGGGGATCAGCGGAATCCCTCGTCTCACCCCGCGGTGCGGGTGTTGTGTGCGCCGAAGCATAGAACAGGGCCATCGCGGAAGGGTGTCGCTTTAGCCGAAGATTTTCAAATATAAAAATAGATTGTAATTTTAGAAAAATTTACCAACAATTTATACTTGAATTAAAATTATTTATATCTTTGTAGCCTCAAAACTTATTTGTCATGGCTCCGAAAAAAACAAGCAAAGCTCCCAAGAAAACCACTAGCAAAAAGAATAACAACAAAACCGGCATCGCTGGCTTATATGGCATTTTCAAAGGCCGGATTCATTATAAGGATGATTCGATCTTCAATTTGGGGTTATGAGAAGGTATTTGTTGGACACCTGTGTGTTAATTTGGCTACTGAATGAGAATGAACGAATAAAAGAGCTGGCTGAGGATATCAACTATTTCCAAGGTGATTATGCCATTTCTGTTGAATCCATCAAGGAATTTATCTACTTGATTCAAAGCGGCAAGATTGATACGGACATCTCATTTGATGAATTAGTTGACGCACTAAACAAAAAACAAATATCAATATATGGATACGATAAATACACATTAAAGACACTTTCTGAACTTCCTTTTTTTAAAAACCACCCTGACCCATCCGACCGTGTCATCATTGCCCAAGCAATAGCTGATAAACGCATACTCATTACTGGCGATCTGAAATTTGATAATTACCCAGAACTCCAACTTATCAAAGTGTAAGAAAAGGCGATTTATAGATATACACCCAACGACAATCTTCAGAGTTATTACATAAAACTGTCGATTTAGACAATCCCTTATTCAAGAAATAGTCTTCCAACTGGGAAGCTATTTTTTTGGAATAAGCATAAAGTATCATATAGTTCCGAATATCCATACCTAATTCTTGCTGACATTCTGACTTTTCACGCAAGGGTTTATCAACAACACCCACACACCATCTGTTCATAGGTGTATTAGCCCAGGAGTTTTCCTTAATGTGCCTGTTAATCCTTGCAACTAATGACCTATATGTTTTTGTTTTTTGTTCCATGGTTTTGCCATATACTAAATTCACTGCCAACCTTAAAAATGGGATTTATTTATCTCTCACCTTCCCCAACGGTTCACACCGTTCCTTTTCTACAACTCGAGCACGCATCATACTCGGATCCTTGAAGTTTCGGGCTATGTTGAATACAATCTCCCTATAATTGTCTGTGCCGTCATCTTTCTTATGATAATATGGCTTGATGGAAACACAATTATCATGTTCAAAGAGAGTAGATAGTAATGTGCGGTCGGACACACCGCAAGAATGGCCCATTATACAGAGCTGATAAGGTGCTGATTCAATGAAAGCAAGCATTTTACGATAATTGGAAGCATCAAGATACCTAAATGATTTGATGTGACGCAAATATTCGTTGTCGTTTTTCTTCATTAAAACCTCATATTCATCATCTTTTTCGTCTCCATAGCCAAAAATCACACTTTCAGGATTTGAGATTGTTCCGTGAATATGATTTACGGTATATTTGTCCAATTTTGGCAAATACTTGTCAGCCGTATTTGTATAATTAAAATTCAGCAGCATAATGTTATCGGGCAAATTGACATCATCCCATTTACCCATAGAACCGATTGCAACATCTTCTTTTTCTATTAGTCCCAAAATCTGATCTTTGATCTTATGATTAACAGGAACATCCTGCAAAGAGCTCAGATATTCAACAAGTTTATCCTTGATGAATTCTAAATCATTATTAATCCACTTGGGATTTTCGCTTATTTTCAAAAAATAATAATACACATCTTCGATGTCAACCCATTTTTTTGCTTGTAGATGCTCACAAATCTTTTCAAAAAACCTGCTTTTGCTGATAAAAGTACATAATTCTTCATGTTGTTGTGCTATAGCAACTAATTCTTTGTTTGTCCATGGTTGTGCCGGATTCATTTTAACACAATACGGCCATACGAGATACCATCCAGCTGCGCGGACATTATTATTTAACTTGAACGAATAAAAATGATCTTCCACCAATTTGTCTGTGTCACTACGCAATCGTTTTCCCCACTCTTCCCAATACCAATCAATAAAATCCGCATAGCTGGTTTTCAAGCCATGCGCCAAATCGAAGCCGTTGCCAATGAGGATAATTCTGTTCATAAACATTATTATTGGAAAACAAAATCTATTAAAAATCACACCTTTTTAAACACGACATCACCCTATCCACTATTATTCTTTTGATTTTCCTCCCACAGTATCACCCGTAATCGGTAACGCAATAAAGTCATTCAATTCCTTTCTCCTCAACTTCCAATGAGGGAGATAGTGCGTTAGGATGGCTTCAAACATTTTATTGTGATTTTTGACCTTCAAATGGGTCAATTCATGTGCTACAACATATTCAATACAGGAACGAGGAACCCTTGCAAGTTCCAAATTGAAGATTAGATGCCTTTTCTTGTTGATGCAACTCCCCCATTGTGAACGCATTAATTTGACCTCCCATGTGACATCGGGTTCTTCCATTTTATTGGTCCATTCAGCAACCATCTCGGACAACAATGACTTTAATTCTCTCCTTTGCCATTCTCTTAGCACCTCTGCACGATGTTCTGTTGTCGTCCCTGGCTGGACTGTCATTATTAACCAATCACCTTGTTTGGTAATGGTATGACTGCTTCTTGATTTTTCCTCAACACGAAGACGGTAACGTTGCCCAAAATGATAATAGGTTTCGCCAGTCACATAATTTCTTTCGGTTTGCCTTGCTTGTTCAAGCACTTCCTTTCGCTTTTCTTCAATCCATTCCCATTTTGAGATAATAAACGAACGAATATCATTGTCATCAAGATATTCGGGTGAAGACACGTGAACACGAGCATCTGGAGGATAAACCGCCAAATGCAAGTTCTTTATTTTCTTGCGTTCTACTGCTATCTCAATTCCGTTCAGTTTCATCAATCAGGAAATTCTATAGTATGCGCGGTAATTATCCCTAAAATATTCTCTGTATCGAACTTCTCACCTCTCAAGGCTTTTTCTAGCTGTCTCAACAATTGCTTCTTGATTTGCTTGTTCTGCCTGAATCTGGGTTGAGCAAATTGTTTAGCTATCGCATATATTCTTAAAGTTAGTTCTATGTTCCCTCCCAAATTATCACACAGGTTTCTCTTTGCGGCAGTATCGAGGCGAGCATCTACAACATTGCCTTGCCTCAATTCTTCACCAATCTTCTTAATCTGCTTCAAAAACTCCTTATACTCTATGACACCTTGTCGCAATTCTTCCAGCAAACGATTGATGCGATCAGAAAAACGTCTGTATTCTTCAGGGTTTTGTTCACGTTTCCGATTAATAACACGACGGACATTCGCCGTCATAGTTTCAGCTACACCACGCTGACCGCCCAACTCTTGTTCTGCGTCTAAATCTACATCAACTTCTCCCGTCACTTCATTGATATTGATAATATCAAGGAACGAGAAATCATTCAATTCTGCCAATTTCTCACTTCTTGGAGCAACGATATATCTATCAAGCAGACTACGCATTTGTGCATCGTACAGTTTCATATCCACATAGTCGCCACTACGTTGCATCAAAGCGTGTCGTAACTCATCATAATCTTTTACCTTCCGATAGATGCTTTCTGCTTCTTCTTTTGTATAGCCAGCTTCTCCCATCTCCATCGCAATGGCTGCATAGCGACGGGACAAACGATTAACAGCATTATAGAAATCCTCACGCTTTGTCGCATTCTTAATCACCTCTGCGGACTGTTCATCGGCAGGTGTATCAGGGTTGAAGCAGAAATAGTCGAAGAAGTCATCCAACTTCCGAGGCAACGCTATCGGTTCACACAATCTCTCAACATTTTGCAATGCCTTTTCCAGTTCTTCGCGTCCTTTCTTCAATCGGGACTGCAACAGTTCAGCTATTTCATTCTTTTGGAAGCCTTCTGTAGTTTCGCCTTTTGTGTAACTCTCAATGGCTCCTTCAATAAAGTTAAACAAGCCCCTGTAATCAACGATATAGCCAAATTCCTTCTCTTCGCCATTCAGCCGGTTTACGCGGCAGATAGCTTGAAACAAGGTATGGTCTATCATCTTTCGGTCAAGATAGAGATAAGTTGCCGTAGGAGCATCGAACCCCGTCAGTAATTTATCTACCACGATGAGCAACTTCATCTCGGCAGGACGGTTGATGAACTGGTCTTTTGCCCACTCCTCAAATTGTTCAGGGGTTCGCTCGCCCATCATCTCCTTTGCCCACTTATATTTCAGTTCTTCCTCCGTTTTCTTTTCATCAGCAAAACCAGAGGCCAAATTAATATCGGGTTCATAGCTGGAAACAACTGCACAATGATTAGCAAAGCCCTCTTCTTTAAATAAAGACCAATACTTGTATGCCTCATAAATGCTTTCACAAACCAACATCGCATTACCATAGCCGCCTGTTAGTGCTGGCTTCGTTTCCATATCAAACAAGATGTCGGCAACTACTCTTCTCATGGGTTGGTCACTGCTATAGATATTCTGTAATTGCGCCCACCTGTCTTTTAGTGCCTCTTTGGCCTTTTGCGTAAGTTGCTGAGTGTGCACTTCAAAAAGCGCATTCAGTCTATCCTCATCTTGCAGTTCCTTTTCTACATTTCTTGCTTCATAACGCAAATCAAGGATAACGCCATCTTTCACAGCCTCATCGAAACGGTAGGAATGAATATAGTGACCTATGTTCTCCTCACTTGACTGTCGTTCGCCCTTTTTCAGCAGAGGTGTACCCGTAAAACCAACCATCATGACATTTCCACCCATAATCATCTTCATGGCCTGATGTAACAAACCGCCTTGCGTGCGATGACACTCGTCGATAAATACATACAGATTACCCTTTGCCTTGAAATCCACAGGCAACTTCTCTGCCACTTCCTTTAGATATTGGTCTATTGAACGCTTTCCAGCCTTTTGATATTCCTCTAAATTTTCCTTATCCGACGATGCACCAAATTTATGAATAAGTGTAGTTATCAGCCACGGAGCGGTAGCATCCAACTTTGTCAATAGGTCATTGCCGCTCTTGGCATGGTAGAAACCAATGTCATGATTCTTCAAGTCAAGCAAGCCCGAATTGCGTAAGCCATTGGTAATCTGCTTGTCAAGTTCGTCACGGTCTGTAATAATAACTACTCTTGCATTCTCTATATTCTGTTTAATCCATTTTGCCAGCCACACCATCGTGAGACTCTTGCCCGAACCTTGTGAATGCCAGATAATTCCATTGTCCTTCCTCTCTATGCGAGGAATGGCTGCACGAAGGGCAAAGAATTGATTGGGACGAGCCACCTTCTTTGTACCGCCATCATAAATAACGCAATATTGAATGAAATGTATCAGCCGAGTAGGTTCCAACATCTGCAATACTGAACGGTCCAACTCATTCTGAACATCGGCAAATGTTGGCTTATCAAGCTGTTCATCATCACTGATACCTGTAGGTTCTTTCCAATGCAAATAGTATTTCTGTGGTGTGCATGTAGTTCCATAGAACAACCCTTCGCTTGGATTGCCAGCCATGCAAAGTTGTGAGGTGGTAAAGAACTGTGGGATATAACCAGATTGCTGGTTGCGATAGTTCTGACGTATGCCCTCGGCTACAGGAACACCTTGCCGTTTCAACTCAAGCACGACCATTGCGATGCCGTTGATATAAACCACAATGTCAGGACGACGATGTTCTGTCACTGTCAGACCATCACATCTAACCGTTACCTCTTCGGCAATCTCAAAGATATTGTTCTTCGGATTCTTCCAGTCAACCAGATGCACGGTCAAGTCGGTTTCATTCAATCCCCTGTGGATACTGACGCCATAGCATAACCGTTCATAAACCTTTTCGCTGGTTTCCATCAGCGTTTCGAAGTTGGAACACTGCGCTATCTCCTCTTTCAGTTTCCTAATAGCCGTTTTCGCCTGTTCACTAGTCAACTGCTGGCTACTACGTTTCATCAGAAAAGCCATCATGGACTCTTCCCGCAAATTGGTATTCTCCACCTCTTTCAGATTGCCGATATATTGATAATCAGGCAGCCTATCCTTGATAAGCCTCAGCACATGCTCCTGTGTCTTACGCTCACTTTGGGTTATATTGTCGTCGTATGGCATAACAAATGATAATTTAGTGTTTTCTATATGCTGTATCTACCAATCTTATTTGTCCTGTCAACAGTTTTTGCATCATTCCTTCTTTCAGTCGGATATATTTGTCTCGTTCATCTTCAAGAGATTCGATTTCGTTATCCATTGTGGTGAAGACGTTTGCAATAGCATCCTGCTCATCATAATCGTCTGGCAACCATATTTTTATGTGGCTATATTCGGAAATCCAGTATCTTTGATGGTCTGCAAGAGGGAAATCTATCATTTGCATTAATTCATATATCAGCCTCAAATTACATTTCCTATCCCTTAATGATAATATTTTAGCAGCAGAAGACTTTACCTTAAACTTGAAGTTTACGTATTTACTTGCAGTAGTGAAATCATCAAACAAGATAATAGGGACATCTTTGTAAACACCTTTTGTTTCACATGTATACCCCAATATGAACGTCTTGCCAGCAGTAAGCACAGGTATTCCTGTAGTCAAATATTCTGTATCTTGTACTATATATAGTTGAGGCTGTTCATATTTTAATAGTTCTCCCAATTCCATCTCCACCCATTCCCCATCAAATCCCGGTAACCGTTTCTTACCTGTCAGCAGTTGCTGCATAGTCCCTTGCTTTATCAATCGTTTCTTCTCTATCATCTTTGAAAGAGAAGAAATCAGTTTATCAACATCAAATAGAGCATCTACAATTCTTTCTTGCTCAGCTGTTTTTTGAGGTAAAGGAAATTTATAATCAACAATATCCTTCTGATACAGATGCACTATTGTCGATCCGGCTGTTAGCTTCTTAATAAAATCAAGAAAATAAGGAGAAATAAAAGCTAATGACAAACCCTTCTGCCTAATAAAACTACTTTTTGTCCTAATAACGAAAACCCCACTATTTAATGTAGCTGGGAAAGGCATATCTGCAACAATTCCAACCTTACCAATCGTTCCATCTTTTGACACTAAAACATCGCCATTTTTAACAATAATATTTCCATCCTGAAAATATCTTTCTCTATTTACAAACACACAAGTAGACCAATTTATCCGACCATTAACAATGTCTGTACTAGTAATAAGTCCATATTCTCCAGAAGACAAATACTCTGAAGTTTTAAGTCCTTGCCATCCTATTCTTGCTTTCACTATGCAATCATTCATGACAGAAAAAACTTCCCAATCTTCAGGAATCAACCCTATTTCCGTTTGTTTGAATTTCGTTTCAATCATAGCTATCTACTTTAAAATTCAACACCCATTTTTTGTAGATAACCCTTCACGATATCGCGATAGCGATTTACATCGGCTTCCATCTCTGGCAGCGTCACCTTATATCGTTCATTCAACGCCGTGATAGAGGTGATGATATTTTGTTGTTCGGCGGTCATCAAAGCTTGCATCCGGTTCCTCATATCGGGCATCCACTTGTCTTCGAACACCATCGTTCGTATTTCTTCTTCTGTCAAAACCTTGTACTTCTTTAAGACACTCGCAGTAAGTCGTGCAACCTTTTCTTTCAGGTCCTTCTTTAGTTGCTCTTGCTCCTTGAAGTGTTTCAAGAAATCCTCCCAAACAGGTATGTAATCCGCATTGTCAGCAGGATGTTTCTTGCCTTCTTTCAACAAAACGCCAACAGCTTTGCAAAACTTTGCATTCACCTTATCGCTCTCAATATCCTCAAAAGCATCAGCGTATTCCTCCGTAATAGTCTCCATTGCCACCTGTTCTGCATCTATCAGTTGCCGAGTATTGGTCACATCGGCTTGTTCCTTGGCAAAATAACGATTGACAAGGATTGAGGAAGGCACAAGATCGCAGGTCAAGTCCTCATAGCTGTATGTTTTCTTTACTTCACCTTTCTTGTTGGTGGGCAACTCCACTGTTACCTTCCAACCATCGCGACTAATCAGATACAAGTCATCTTGCATCGTCACTTCATTCCAATAAGTCATCAATTCATCATAGACAGCGTATGCATCAACCAATGAACAACTAGACTTGAAGATGCGCAGTATTTCATCACTCCAACGGACGATGGCCTTACGGGGCACACTTCCAATACACAACGTTCTCAATTCCTCGCGCATAAACTGATGCCATGTCTCAAAGGCACCGTTATAGTTGTCGACTTGTTGTTTATAGCTCTCATCTTGTTCTATAAGCTGGGCCAAATGACTATCGGCTTTTTGAGTTAGTTGCATATAGCCATCGTTCTCGTATGGCTCAAATATCTTGTCACGAAGCGACGGGCACACATTCCACAGCATTTCCAAGGAATCAATATCAACCAAAGGCAAGCCGCCATGAATATGGGCATAGAGATTTTGCACAACTTCTGTAGAGCGAGGAGTAATGTAGCGTGGAATGTTCAAATTGTATTCGTTGCGTTCTATCTCTTCCCATTCTACCAAACGGCAAAAGTGGTCCATCTTCTTTCCAGCCTCCCACGCATCACTGATACGTCGGATGTCCTGCTCACGAAGTCTGTTCTTTGCACCGTCTTTCTTGAATCCCTCTTTAGCATCCATCATAAAGATGCCTTTTGAGATTGCCGCATTTTTCTTGTCAATAATGATGATGCAGGCAGGAATACCCGTGCCATAGAATAGGTTTGAGGGAAGTCCGATAATGCCACGTATCACCTTTTTGTCAATCAGATGTTTCCTGATTTTGGCTTCGGCCTCACCCTTTTCTACAGAACCACGGAATAACACGCCATGAGGCAGGATGCAAGCACCCATGCCATCTGCCTTCATTGACTCAATGATATGCAATAGGAACGCATAGTCGCCTTTGGAGGTTGGCGGCACACCAATAACCTTTTTCCATCGTCCATAAACGTCATCTTCTTTAGCCGACTTCATCCACTTCTTCAGGGAGAACGGCGGATTGGCGACCACATAGTCAAACTGGTCAAGTTTGACACCATGAGTATGCAAAGGAATGTTCAACGTATCACCTTGTTGTAGGTCTGCCGTCATCATGCCATGCAGAATCATGTTCATCTTTGCCATGCTTATGGTGGAAAGGTCTTTCTCCTGACCATAGATGCCGACATTCACGCCCTCTTTTGGTGCTTCATCTCTAGCACGAAGTAACAATGAGCCAGATCCACAGGCAGGGTCGTAGATGTTTATCAATGGACGATGGTCCTTGCTGATGCCAATGATGCGAGCCATCAAGCGGCTTACTTCGGCAGGGGTATAGAATTGTCCTTTAGACTTTCCCGACTGCGATGCAAAATTGCGCATCAGGTATTCGTAAGCATCACCAATCAAATCGTCATCACCAGCGCGGTTGGTGCCGAAGTCTAGGTTCTTATTTTCAAAGACTTCAACGAGTCCTGTGATAGTATCAACCTTGTCCTTTCCCTTGCCCAACTTATCCTCATTATCGAAGTCAGCATTGACGAACACATTGTCAAGACCAAAAGCGTTGGCGATTTTTGCCAGCTTCACATTGATTTGCTCGCCAATATCATTCTTGTGCTTCAATTTACGGATTTCATCAAAGGTGCAATCGTCGGGCAAGTCTTCCATCATATCCTCGTCCCCAGCCTTTTTCTTGTCACTGATATACTTCAAGAACAGCATGACCAGTACATAATCCTTGTAGAGACTTGCATCCATACCACCGCGGAGCGCATCGCAGCCCTCCCACAGCATGCTATATAATTGTGATTTCTTGATTGCCATTGTTAATCATTTATCTGTTATGACTTTCGTCAAATTCTTTTTCTAATTGTTTCCGCAATCCTTTCCGGCAGAAATAATCTTTGACTTTTATCTTCCTTAAAAGCATAGGCCCAAATGTAGTTGCTAATACCACAACGACCACGATAACAATAGACCAACGTGTTGGGAGGATGGACTTATAAAATTCATTGATACAACACAATGCACAAATAGCAAGAATTACAAGAACATTTATCCATGTATCCTTGGCCAATTTACGCATTTTTGAGTCAACAAACTCTTCTTTATCTTTTTGGTATTTGGCCTTTTCTAGTGATTCGAGGCGTTCGTTTAAGCTTTGTATTTGCGAATCCTTTTCCACTATTTTTTTATTTAGGCCCTCTATCTCTGCCTCTGCATCATGTTTCTGTTTTAGTTTGATGTTTTCTTCCTCATTAGTATATTCTTTCAACTTTTTAGCGAACTGTTCATCCGTCACATTATCTGCAAGCAGTGATTCGTCGACTTCTTTTTGAGTTAAATGGCCTTCAGCCATTCGAATGCATAAATTAAAACTATCTTTTTCGGTAATACTGCCAATTGACAAAGCCTCATCAGCTCGTTTCTTTATTATTTTCAAGGTATCTCTTGTTGGCATCTTAGACCTTCTATATTTTGTCACATAAGAAGCCAGCCCTCCCTTTGTTATATCATTTATTGATATGTTTTTTCCTTGTGCCGGATTTGACAACCATAATAACACCAATAATTCATTGGCACTTATCAAATACCTATCATGTATCTTCCTTCCGTAACTATAATCATACGGAGAATACGAGTTGTGCAGGAACCAGCATTTAGCGTCAACAAATTCTTTTATATTTTGTCCTCTTTTCTTTTCAACATAATATTTTGCCACCACATCATTAAGTGCGCTTTCTTTATTGTTTTGCCTGATTTGAAGCAAATCTTTATATTCTCTTGATCTACTCGCTTTATCAACAATTTCTCTAATCTGTGCTTCCTTAATGATAGTTATACCTTTCTTCTCAATTGTTTTTAAAACACTATCTTTGATCCGTTCCAGTGTAGTCTTGTCTATATTTCTTCGGATACATGCACTAAACACATCTGCACATCTAACAGTTCCTATGTAATCTTTATTCCCAAAATCATTGATGCGATTACTAAGCAATACATGAATTTGATCATAAGTACTATATAGCATTGTAAATTTATAGCCTAATTGACGACATAAATCATAAACTTGATTACAAGTATGAAAAGCATCTTCTGTATTAAGGTCAATTAAACTAATAAAGAAGTTGGTGTCTAATAATAATTCAGCATCCGTAACTTTTGTAGTGATATTTTGCTTCAAATAAGACTCAATAATACTACCTAAATAAATCTTACCCATCAATTCAAATATAGAGGGATTATTAAGCCGCTCAGAAACATATTTTGGCACAAAATAATCTAAATCCAGTAAATCCGAGCGTTTGTCCGAAAACAATTCCATATTTTGGGCAAGAATAAATTTTTTTAGTTCTTCAAAATCAAACTGATAACCATTTTCTTGGCAATAAACACAATAATCATCTTTTAAAAGATTAATATTTTGTCCTTCCTGTTCGAACAACTCGTCTATATCACTAAACACATAACTTTTAATAATGAATGAACCATCATTAAATAGTTCGAAAATGTTTTTATCATTTATTTGTTGTTCAATACTTTCTAAGATCTTGCCAAGTATTGGCAAAGGAATGGAAATTTCAAATACTTCAAATATTTTATTTGAGATTTCTGTTAGTGATCGTCCCTTATATTCTGTAAGTCCGTGTTCATTAGCATATTCAGATAAAGCTTTCTTTACTATAGGAATGTATAATTCTGATATAGCGGCTTTAGACGAAGATGTTTCTTTTAAATATCCAAGTAGAGAATATGTTGCTAACAATTTATCCATAATTACAATCTAATTATTCTTTTTCCCTTTCCAACCTAATCTCCCACAAGGTCTTCCCTTGATAGCTGAAATACTTCGGTCCCTGATAGGATTCACTGCTATTATGCATTTCTTCCGGAAGATATGTGCCGCAAAAAGCGGATAGGCTCCACAAACGGCCTTCGTATTCCACCTTGTTCTTTCCCGCCACCTTCACGGGTAGGTTAAGCGCATCAAAAATAACGGTGTCGCCAATATTCAAGCCAACCATACTGAAATCAAAAGGAGCTCGTTGGACTTTCTTTTCCTTCTTCTCCTTTGGAACTTCATTAACAGGATAGAGTTGATGTGGCTTTCCATCCTCATATTTCATCACAACAGCATCCTCAATGGCCCGTGCCAAATCTGTCAGAATCTCAAGCGCTTGTGCCGGATGCACATTGAAGAACTCACGGTTCTGGCGAATCCGCAAATCGGTCAAGCGGTCGATTTGCTTGTGAATAATGCGTTCCACCTCCGCATATTTGGTGGTCTTCATCGTGGCATAAATCTCAAACGGCAACGGCACAGCGGTGTTGTCCAACTCTTTAGAGCGCACATCAACAGGACGTGAACTCTTTCCAATCTTTACCCAATCCTCTTTGAAACTGGGATTGGTAAGGATATAGACGTAGCCTTGGAGGGTATCTTCTTTCATAACAAAATTTGGCTCTTTACTCAATTAACCTGCAAAGATACAAAAAAGAACATAAAAGCACAAGAAAATGGCAGGAAATGAGATGAAAACGGCAGAAACATTGGAGTTTTTGCTGAGTTCTGCCGTAAGGCAACGGGATGGGGCCTCAGCTCTAATATTCCCCTTCCACGGTGTTCTCGCTCCGTGCTTCGGTGCACACAACACCCGCACCGCGGGGAAATGACGGGATAACACCAATAGCTATTGATATGCAACCCTCTGCGAGGGTAGAAATGGGCTCGTGCCTATGCAATGGTTGCGGCTCCGCCGCAAATTCCACCTAATAATTTCCAAAATTCCAGACCTTCCCTCTTGCACTTTTGCGAAATTCCCAAAATTACACTCATCCATTTCCGCAACTTTTCGCTCAATTTCATCCACTTATTGAAACGAAAGTGTAATTTATCAAACTGTTGTTTTTCAGCAAATTAACCCAACTTTAACCATTGATTTTCTGATTCAGAAGTCTTACCTTTGCAGATATTTAACCTAAAACAAATCAATCATGGCAAAAATAATCGTTGACAAAACTGATATTTCAGTAATCACCGTCGGAACAGAAGACTACCTCTCTTTGACCGATATGGCAAAATTCAAGTCTGACGACCCTGCAGCTGTAATAGGCAATTGGATCAGAAACAGGAACACAATAGAATACTTGGGGCTTTGGGAAATCTTGTACAACCCAATTTTTAAACCCCTCGAATTCGAGGAGTTTAGAAAACAAGCAGGCTTGAACGCATTTACTTATCACCTCAAAAATGGATAAAAGCAACCAATGCAACTGGAATCGTTTGCAAATCAGGACGATATGGCGGAACATTTGCACACAAAGATATTGCTTTCAAATTCGCTGGGTGGTTATCGGTTGAATTTGAATTATATGTAGCAAAAGAGTTTCAACGAATGAAAGCAAACGAGCTGAAAATGCTAGGCTGGTCTGTAAAACGAGAACTCACAAAAATCAACTACCATATTCATACCGACGCCATCAAAGAAAATCTCATTCCTCATGAACTAACCCAGCAACAGATATCAGTCATTTATGCAGAGGAAGCCGATGTGCTGAATGTAGCGCTGTTTGGAATGACTGCAAAACAATGGCGAGTCGCCTATCCTAACTTAAAAGGAAATATTCGCGATTATGCTACCATAAACCAACTCATCTGCTTATCGAACCTTGAAAATCTGAATTCGGTATTCATTTCAGAAGGAATTTCACAGTCCGAACGCCTTGTCAAACTCAATCTTATCGCTATACACCAAATGCAAATTCTGGAGATGAATTCTGAGAGAAAGATGCTAAAATAATGTTCCGCCGCAAATTCCACCATGCCCGCAGACCTCCGGCCAGCGAAATATTTAATGCCACGGGTTCATTTCTACCAAGCCCTGCAGTCCTGACGGACTGCATACCCACAAGGCAGACTCTTGCCATGACGATGCGTGCGAGGGCAACGCCGACATGCGGTGCGGAAGCGGTGTGATTGGACGGCGTCGTGCTATGTTGATGCGTGAGGGGGCTACGCCGACGGTTGGGGGGTACGGGCTTGTGCGGCTGCACTTACCGTCGGCTTGATTTTTTGGTGACTTTTTTATCAAGAAAAAAGTCACGGAAAAACATCTTTGGAAAAGAAAAAAGGGCAGGTCTTGCGACCCGCCCTTTTTCTTTTGATTCATACAGGCAATTAGGCGTTAGCTGCTTCCAAATCCTTGTACTCTTTCACGATGTTTTTCACATCGGCGGGAGCCAGACGGCCATAAACCTTGTCGCCAACCATGGCAACAGGAGCCAGACCGCAAGCACCCACGCAACGCAGACAAGTCAGTGAGAACAGACCGTCGGGAGTGGTTTGACCCACCTCAAGGTTCAATTCTTTCTTGAAAGCGTCGAGAATTTTCTCTGCACCACGAACGTAGCAAGCGGTACCCAAGCATACAGAGATGGGGTATTTGCCCTTCGGAGTCATGGTGAAGAAGGCGTAGAAGGAAACCACACCGTAAACCTTGGCAGTAGGAATGTGCAGACATTCGGCAATCAGTTCCTGAGCTTCGGCGGGCAGGTAGCCTAAAAAGTCCTGCGTTTGATGCAAAACATTGATCAATTCGCCGGGATTGTTATTGAAGCGGTTGCAAATTTCAACAATTTTCTCCCGAACTTCTTTTTTCATTTTTACAATTATCTTCTTATCCATTGTTCTGAATTTTTCTTGATTACTAATTACTTTTTGTCCACATCCACTTCCACGGTGGTCTGTCTGTCGAAGTAATGCGTGTGCAACAGTTCGTGTGACTTGTGACCGCAAGGTTCGCCCAGATATTCTTTGTAGATAGCCTGGATGGACGGGTTCTCGTGAGATTTACGGATAGGCATTTCTCTATCGGCACGGTAGATAGCTTCCCAACGAGCCTTGATAATATCGCTATTACCATGGTGCTGAGGCTGACCTGCACCGTCGATACAACCACCAGGACATGCCATGATTTCGATAGCATGGAACTGGCTCTTACCTGCCTTGATGTCTTCCAACAACTTACGGGCGTTGCCCAGACCGTGAGCGATACCGATGTTCAGTTTCAGACCGTCAACATCAACGGTAGCTGAACGAACACCTTCCAAACCACGGAGTTCTTCGAAGTCGATCTTCGGGAGAGGTTTCTTAGTAATCACTTCGTAAGCGGTACGAACGGCAGCTTCGATTACACCACCGGTGGTACCGAAGATAACAGCGGCACCAGTTGATTCGCCAAGAGGACTGTCGAATTTCTCTTCCGGCAGAGCCTTGAAGTCGATGTTAGCCAACTTGATCAAGCGAGCCAGCTCACGAGTGGAAATTGAATAGTCCACATCGGGATTGCCGTTCACCTTGAACTCGTCACGGCCAACTTCGTATTTCTTAGCCAAGCAAGGCATCACAGACACGCTGATCATGTCTTCACGCTTGCAACCAATCTTCTCTGCGAAATATGATTTGGCGATAGCACCAAACATCTGCTGCGGAGATTTTGCGGTTGAAGGAAGATCTAACATATCGGGGAACTGATGTTCGAAGAATTTCACCCAAGCGGGGCAGCATGAAGTCAGGATGGGAAGGGGAACGCTCTTGTCGCCAGCCAAATATTTGGTCAGACGGCCGATCAGCTCGGTACCTTCTTCCATGATGGTCAAGTCGGCGCTCCAGTCAGTATCGAATACATAGTCGAAACCGAGAGCCTTCAGAGCGGCGGTCAGCTTACCAGTAACGATAGTACCGGGTTCCATACCGAATTCTTCACCGAGGGCCACACGCACGGCGGGAGCCACCTGTACAACGGTCTTCTTGGTAGGATCGGCGATAGCGCGGATGATCTTGGCGGTATGGTCAACCTCTGTCAAAGCGCCAACGGGGCATACTGCCACGCACTGACCGCAGAAGGTACAGGGTGAATGATCCAGATGCTGGTTGAAAGCGGTAGAAACCACTGCCGGGAAACCACGTTCGATGGCTGACAGGGCACCCACGGTCTGCATTTCGTTGCACATCATTTCGCAACGACGGCACATAACGCATTTGTTCATATCGCGGATAATGGAAGGAGAAACTTCCACCTGATAGCTTGACATTTCGTGATTGCCGCCGATGTAGGGGTTTTCGCGAACGCCGAAACGGATGGCGAGGTCTTGCAACTCGCATCTTCCGCTCTTAGCGCACTGCAAGCAGTCTGACGGGTGGTCGCTGAGGATCAGCTCCAACACGGTTTTGCGGGCGTTAATCACGCGGATGGAATTGGTTTTCACCACCATGCCTTCCATACACTCGGTAACGCAAGCGGGAGCGAGGTTTCTTCTTTTCTCCACCTCAACCACACAAATACGGCATCCACCGGGTCTATTGTGAACATGCAGATTTTCCAGCTCAAAATGACAAAGGGTAGGGATATCGATACCCATTTTCTGAGCAGCTTTCAGAATAGTTGTACCTTTCGGCACTTCAACTTCTCTATTATCTATTGTTAATTTTACTGTATCCATTGATTATGTGCTTTTTATATTATGTTAATTGCGTTAAACTTACATTTTTCATAGCAAGTGCCGCATTTGATACAAGCCTTCTGGTCGATTTCGTGCGGGTTCTTCACTGTGCCTGAGATGGCGTTGACCGGGCAATTTCTTGCGCAGGCGGTACAACCCTTACACTTGTCAGGATCAATGACATACTGTTTCAGAGCTTTGCACTGACCGGCAGGACATTTCTTGTCAACTACGTGAGCCACATACTCATCCCAGAAGTTGTCGATGGTGGACAATACCGGGTTGGGAGAAGTCTGACCCAGACCGCAGAGAGCAGTGTCTTTAATCACATTGGCCAGGTTGCGAAGTTCGTCAAGATCTTCCATGGTACCGTTACCCTTGGTAATCTTGTCGAGGATTTCGCACATTCTCTTGTTACCGATACGGCAGGGAGAGCACTTACCGCAAGACTCTTCAACGGTGAAGTCGAGGTAGAACTTAGCCACGGAAACCATACATGAGGTCTCGTCCATGACGATCATACCACCGGAACCCATCATTGAGCCAGCAGCCACGAGGTTTTCATAATCAATAGGAGTATCGAGGAACTTCTCGGTCAAGCAACCACCTGAAGGACCACCGGTCTGAACGGCTTTGAATTTCTTGCCGCCCTTGATACCACCACCGATTTCATAGATAATTTCACGAAGGGTGATACCCATAGGCACCTCGATCAGACCCACGTTGTTGATCTGGCCGGCCAAAGCGAACACCTTCGTACCTTTAGATTTTTCTGTTCCGATTGAGC
>Ga0310786_10002230_pt1 | contig 29986 bp, 16 predicted proteins | sample AusTroGonzalo_MG_FD_203881 | JGI IMG/M metagenome (GOLD analysis project Ga0310786, IMG submission 203881) | Bovine rumen microbial communities from tropical cattle in Woodstock, Queensland, Australia - Gonzalo_03 (v2) (version 2) | ecosystem: Host-associated > Mammals > Digestive system >...
CTATTTGTGTCGTTTATACACTTAATGAACATACCCGCCGAAGATATAGAGCACATCTTCGACGGGTTCGTGCAGCTCGATGCCTTTGCCAACGGTACGGGCATCAGTATGACGGCATTTGCGGCGCTACTGTAATATGGAGTTCCAGCGACGAAGATGTTGCTACTATCGCTTCAGATGGCACCGTAACGCTAGTAGGCGAAGGTACAACCACAATTACTGCCACATACGATGGTGTTGAGTACCAATATCTGTCATCTTCTGCCGAGTACGAGCTGACCGTAACCGACCCCAATGTCATTACGCTTTGGAGCGAGGACTTCAGTTCTTACTCCAAGGATGATGTTCCGAGCGGAGGCCCATATAGTTATGCTTGCACTAATGGTGGCAGTACGACCAAAATCTATGTATATGAGAGTTCTAACGCTCCTGGTAACTTGGCCGGAGGCACAGCACCAGAACTGCTCGTTTCAAAGAGCAACGGTTCTTTTACCGCTGTAGTTCCTCTAAACCAGGCATCTGGAAACCTGAAGCTTACCTATAAGCAAAACGCTCAGACACTGAAAGTGTCTACAACCACCACAGGCATCAGTATTCAAAATGCAGGTGATGATGGTTCAATCTCGTTTAACACTAAAGAAGAACAAACTGTTACCTTTACTGGCGTCACCACTTCTATGACCTCCATCACCATTGTCTTCACTGCAACAAGTAGCGCTAATGTCCGTCTTGACGACATTGTTCTGAAAGGCAGTGCCCAGGCTGTTACTGTTGAAGCTCCTACGTTCAGCATTAATGGCGGAACATACTATACCGCTCAGAATGTAGAGCTGAGTTGTGCTACTGACGGCGCTACCATCTACTACAGCACTGACAATACAAATTGGACAGAATATATTACTGCTCTAACAATCAGCACCACAACAACTCTTTACGCCAAGGCTGTGAAGGGCAGCGACGAGAGTACCGTAAGCTCTATCACTATTACCATCGCTGAGAAGAACGACGTGGTGTTCAACATCACAGACAAGTCTCTGGCCTATGGTGAGAGCTATACCATAAGGAAAGGCAATTACGATGCCGCTGACGTGAAGACCGATGGCAGCCTCGAACTCACAACGACAAATGCTGACGTGGTTTCTGTAGATGGTCAGAAGCTCACAGCTATAGCTGTAGGCACTGCTGACATCACCATCGAGGCAGCTGAGGGTAATTCCTATAAGTCTGGCAGCAAAACCATCACCGTAACAGTGACCGCACCCGAAGGACTTTCTACCGCTTCTGCTGGAGAAGTGACAACAACCTTCAAGAACAAAGACCTTGAATATGATGGTGACGGAATTGATTGGACAGCAACTATAGAGGCTAATTCGTTTGAAACATCGGGCTCTGCTCGTGGCGTTCAGTTCGGAGCTGATAAAGGTGAGTTTACCTTAACGGCTACAAATACTGATGTTATTTCAAAGGTCAGCATGGTGATTTCGACTAATGGAACTGGAAACACTGTTTCTGTAAAAGTTGGCAACTCAGATTTTACAACTACTTATGGTGTTGAGGAAGGAGACGATGCCATAGAGTCTCTTACTTTGACAAGTGGCATGTCGAAAGAAACCGTTGAATTTACTGGCAATGCTTCTGGTAATGTCGTTATCTCTGTAAATGATGCAAACAAGTCTGTCTACTTCAAGAGCATCACGCTGACTAAGGTTTTGGAAGGCCCGAAGGTCACCCTCAACGGCTCTGGCTACGCCACCTACTGCTCGCAGTATCCTCTTGACTTCTCGAACGTTTCAGGTTATAGCGCCTGGCAGATAACTGATATCAACAACGACAATGAGATCACATTCACTAAAATTACAGGCAGTATCATGGGCGGTCAGGGCATCCTGCTGAAGGGAGATGCTAATGATGAGATAACACTGACAAGTGCTGACAGTGATAACGTGCTTGGTGACAACTACCTTGAGGGTACGCTGGCTCCTTTATATGTAACTGCTAATAAATACTACGGCCTGAAGGGTGAATCCTTCGTTCCTGTTGCTGCTGGTACGGTTCCTGCTGGCAAGGCATTACTTGACGCTGACTGGGTGTCAGAGCCTTCGACTGGTGGCGCACGCGCCCTGACCTTCGTCTTCGCAGACGAAATCACGGGAGTTAAAGAATTGAAGGATTCAAGTATTGAAGAATTGAAGTCTGTCTACAACCTGAACGGTCAGCGCGTCGTCAGCCCGACGAAAGGCCTGTACATCGTAAACGGCAAAAAAGTGTTCAAGAAATAATTTATGAACAATTCTTCGCTCATTGCTTTCTTAATAGGTGCTCAGGCGAGCAAGCTCGGAGCATGGGTAATTAATGGTAATTAATGTTTAAAGTAAAAATAGGAGAACAACAATTATGAAAAAGACATATATGCAGCCCGCCACCCTGCTGACAAAAGTGGCAGTACATCGAATGATTTGTCAGTCTAACAACCCTAATGTGAAAATAAACAAAAGTGGTAGTGTAGATGCCGGCGATGTTGGCAGCCGCGGTTCGTCAAGTTTCTGGGATGACGACGACGAATAACCCTTAACGGCTGTGGTCTGTATACATTCATTGTAAACGCTTGGAAGCGTTACCCACTACAGCCGTAACGAGGCAGCCCTTAGGATTTATGCCTATGGGAATGCGTTAATTTTTAAAAGGTTAATACCGACGGCATTATTAACTGTCTGTGAAGATGGCCCGCCGTCGAATAATGATGAATTACTGGCCGCTGGTGCGAGAGCATCGGCGGCCAGACGTTTATACCCGAATCGGTCGTTAGAAGAATATAGAATCAAATTGGCACTAATCAAGATAAATTTGTCCCAATTTGTGCATATTTGTTTCTTATGTTGTTCACGCTATATACAGACAAAATTTGAAAAAGTGTGCACCCGTGCACCCTTTTGAGGTTATTCTGCTGATACACAGACATGTATATGGGTGCACACTTTCCAAAAACCGCGCCCCTACCGCGCCCCCACCGTGCACCCATTTATAGTGCTCCGCAAGCCCAGAAACTGCCAGCCCGGACGCCGGTCACGGCGTTTAAAGTATAGGAAACAAATAAGCACAAATTGGGATAAATTTATCATAATTAGTGCCATTATATCAACACCACAATTTGGAAAATTTGAGAGATTTGGACGATTTCTCGCCGAAGGCGACTAACAGATTAGGAGTGCCCTTCGGGCAGAAATCCTACAAATCTAACAAATCCAACAGATACTTGCTCATACTATTTCACACAGATACTTCGACAAGCTCAGCATAAATTGTAGATCCCACAGATTTTAAAGGGCTGTATTATTCTGGAACATTCGTCGTTGGTGATGGGTGAAAAGGTGCCTAAAAGGTGGGATAAAGATGCTGGATACAGGGAATGAGGATGCTGGAAAGAGGGACAAAGGAGGCTTATTATAATTGTTCCCGTATGCGCAAACGACCGTTCGCGTATACCCAAATAACCGTTCGCGTATACCCAAACGACCATTGGCGTATGCACGAACGACCATTTGCCTTACCACAAATACAGAGACACCAAAAATATAGGGTGCACGGTGGGGGCGCGGTGGGGGCGCGGTTTTTAGGCAACCCTGCACCCATTATATATCTGGTATTCAGTAGGTTTACTCATAAGGGTGCACGGGTGCACACTTTTTTTTGTTTTAAATCTACGATGGATAGCCCCAAAGGGGCGATGAGACCACCAGGGCAGAGGTGAAACCCCTGCAACAGCGAGAAGTCTACCCCTTTACTGGCTCTGCAGACCTTCCGTGAGGTGTATCATTTTTCGCCATTTTCCTTGTTTTTTTCGAAAATTATTAGTAACTTCTCCCCCGAATTCAGGAAAAAAGAAAAAATATGGCAAAAGGAGATATAGCAAATAAATGGCTTGAGTAGGTGGAGGAGGACATCTTGATTGCCGAAACGCTTTTCGACAGCGGGCGATGGCTCTACATCGGCTTCTTATGTCATCAAGCCGTCGAAAAGGCGATAAAAGCCGACTGGTTGGAACTGTCTGCTGACTTGTGGCACGATGTCGATAAGGTCAGCCTGCTCATCGAGCCTGTACTTATGTCAGAAGAGGAAGACACTATGCTTTACCGCGATGTGATGCGTACCGGCATCGCCGCATAAAGGCGAATAGCCAACAACGGGTGAAAAACACCGTATCTATTCGTTATCGATCTCGATGTCGGAGAGATGGAAATACATAGCTTTGTTAACCACGCCGCAGGCTGAGAAGTAGCCCAGGCAGCCGCCGGTGAAGACCTCAGTGGGATTGGTTCCAGTGTTGCCCTGCTGCTGCAAGGAGAAGAAGTAGTCGTAGGTCTGACGGTCTATGTTGCGTATCTCCACGTTGATGAAGTCCCCCTCGTGCAGCGCGTCACTGTCGCTTGTGTCTTCCACGTCTTTACGTCTGGAACAGCTGAACAGCTGCTGCAGTTCACCCCCCGGGTTCTGGTTGTCGCGCATGACAGCCCAGCGGTAGCCGATGTGGTTACGGTACACGTGCATGAAGTAGTAGTTGTTCTCGTCGGGAATGTCCTGCAGGCGCAGGTCGGCGAAAAGATAATCCTCGGAAAACACCTTACGCCAGACGAAACGGAAGCTTTCCAACTGCGGCGTCTGCTGCATGACCGAGCTGGCGTGGAACTTTGAAGTTTGATGATTGACCTCGACATCCAAGTAGTATTGGACACCGGGTTCACCCCTGACAGCCGACACATAGCGGCCTGCCGAGTTGTAGGACAGCGTGTCCTCGTCGCCCACGTCAGACGTGATGACAATGACGGCATCCTCGACATAATATGACTTCCGATCGTTGGAGTCGATGCTCCGTGTGGTACTCACTTTCACGCTGGTACCGTCCTGCGTCACCAGCCCCTCAACCACATAAAGCGGCTCCACGGTACGGTAATCCATGTCCAGTTCCTTCTCGCAAGATATGAGAAATAGAGAAAATGAGAAAATGAGAAGTGAAGAAATTGAGAAAATGAGAAAATGAGAAAATGAGAAATTGGCTGCGCCGAGTCTGTGCGTAGCTCCATTTCTCATTCTCTCATTCTCTACATTTCTCATTATCATATTTTTTTTCGTCTTCATATCTTTTCTCATTTTCTCCATTTCTCATTTTCTCATTTTCTCATTTTCTCATTCTCTCATTTTCTCATTCTCTCATTTTCTCAATTTCTCCATTTCTCAGAATCTTAGTCCGAAGGACACGGAGGGCACGATGCCGAAGAGACTGTACTGAGTAGCCTTGGTGCGGGCGCCGTTCTCGCTGTCCTCGAAGTTGATGAGATAGGGGTTGTAGCGATTATAGAGGTTGTAGATGCCGAAGGTCCACTCGCGGGTCAGCCGTCCGTGGGCAATCTGCTTCTTCCACACGGCACTTACGTCCAACCGGTGGTAGTCGGGGGTGCGGTAGCCATTGCGCTCTGCATAATAATAGATGTAGTTGTCTATGATTTCGTACTTGCCGCTGGGAGCGGTGAACGCCTGTCCGGAATAGTACACCCACACGCCGTTGAGCGTCCACGTGGGCGTCAGGCGGTAGGATGCCACGATGTCGATGTCGTGGCGGCGGTCGTTGCCGGCCGTGTACCAGCGTCCACCGTTGATGCCCTCAATCTTGTTCTTCGACCACGACAGCGTATAGGCGGCCCAGCCCGTCAGCCGGCCACTGTTCTTGCGGGCACACAGCTCCACACCGTAGCTCTTCCCCTTGCCGGCCAGCACCAATCGCTCAATCTCAATTTCCGAACTGAAGCTCACGCCGTCACGGTAGTCGAGCACGTTGCGGATGTCGCGGTAGTAGCCCTCGACGGACAGGTCGTAGTCCTGCTGCGGGGTCATCAGGAAGACGCCGAGGCTCAGCTGGTCGGCCAGCTGCGGCTTCAACAGGTTGCTGCTCATGGTGTAGCGGTCGAAGGGCGTCGACGTGCTCTGGTTGCGCAGGGCGTGCAGGTTCTGCGATGTGCGGCTGTAGCCCAGCTTTATGCTCACCTGCTCTGCCGGTTTGTACAACAGGCTGGCACGTGGTTCCAGTGTCACGTGATTGTAGACGATGCGGTTCTTCCGCGTCCTGTAGAGCCACGTGATGTCGCCCACGTCGTTGACCTCGTAGTAATACGGCCCGCCGAGCGACGAGAAGACGTTTAGCCGCAGGCCGGCGGAAGCCTCCCACCGTTCCGACAGGCTGAGTTGCTCGCTCAGCCACAAGCAGTTCTCCCACCCTTTCCGGGCTTCGCGCTGGTGGTTGTTCACGTTCTGCCATTCCGCCGACTTCACGTCGCGCAGCATTGACTGGAATCCTACGTCCGTCACGCTGCGTCCCCAGACCAGGTTGAAGTTCTGGCGCAGTCCGGCCTGGCGGATATAGCCAGAGAACGACAGATCCATGCCCAAGAAGTCGACACCGAAGTCGGTCTCATAGTCCGAGTACAGCAGTGATGTCTGTGAAGACGAATTGCCGCGGAAGCGGTGCGTCCAGCGCAGGCTCGCCGCCAAATTACTCCACTCCATGCCCACCATCTGCTTCACCGCGGTACGGTCCTTGCCGCCAAACAGCGACAGCTGCAGGTGGTCGCGGTCGGTAGGTGTGTAGTCCAGCTTGGCATTAGCGTCGTAGAAATATAATGTATTATCCTTGAAATCGTCGGAGGCTTTCAACAGCAGGTCGGCATACGAGCGCCGTCCGCACACTAACAGCGACATCTTCTCCTTCACCACCGGTGCCTCGACCAGCGCCTTTGCCGACAGCAGTCCGACGTTCAGGCCCGCGTGCCAGTCGTGCTTGTCGGCCGAGCGCGTGGAAATGTCGAACACGGCTGACGAGGCTCCGCCGAACATGGCCGGCGCCAGACCTTTGTAAAGCGTGGCCGTAGACAGTGCGTCGTCGTTGAAGGCCGAGAACAGTCCGGCCAGATGGCCACCGCTATACACAGGGGCGTCGTCGTAGAGGATGCAGTTCTGCGATGCCGTGCCGCCCCGCACCTGAAAGCCGCTCGAGGCGTCGCTCTCCGACTTCACGCCGGGCAACAGCTGTACCGACCTCATGATGTCGGCCTCGCCCAACAGACGGGGGCTGCTGGTCATCTCCTTCACCTGCATGCGCTCCGAGCCTATCTGCACTTCGTTGATGCGGCGCTTCGCCGTCTGTGCGCTGACTATTACCTCCTGAAGCTTCTGTTCCTTTATTTTTGTCGTGTCCTGCTGGGAGGGGGGGAGAGATTGTCCTTGCGGCAAAACCGCAAGGCACAGTGAAGGAGGAGGGAATGAGAGGATGAGAGAATGAGGGAATGAGAGAATGAGAGAATGAGAAAATGAGAGATTGAGAAATTGAGGGAATGAGAGGATGATGAGTATCAGCAGCGTCCGTTTCAGCTCTACACGGAACGTGGTGCCGACACCCACCTCGGAATGTTTCACGAAGATTTTTCCCTTGTGGTACTCTTCGACGATGCGCTTGGCCAGTGACAGGCCGAGACCCCAGCCGCGCTTCTTCGTGGTGAAGCCCGGCGTGAAGACGTTCTTCAGGTCTTTCTTGCGGATGCCCTTGCCCGTGTCGGCCACCTCGACTACCACGCGCTCCGGCTCCTCGGTCAGCGTCAGATGGATCTTGCCAAAACCCTCCATAGCATCAACGGCGTTCTTGCACAGGTTCTCGATGACCCACTCGAAGAGCTGCGCGTTCATCTTCACCCTCACGTCGTGGTCGGGCAGGTCGCGAGTAATCTCCACCTTGCGCGACGTCCGGCGGTCCATGTAGTCGATGACGTGCTCCAGCACCTGGTTCATCGAGGCGTCAACGGGTTCCGGCAGCGAGCCTATCTTCGAGAAGCGTTCGGCTATCAGCTCCAGCCGCTTCACGTCCTTGTCCATCTCAGGTATCAGCTCGTCCTGCGGGTATTGCTCCTTCAGTATCTCCACCCAAGCCATGAGGCTCGAGATGGGCGTGCCCAACTGGTGGGCCGTCTCCTTCGACAGGCCTACCCACACCTTGTTCTGCTCGGCACGCTTCGACGACAGCAGAGCGAAGATGGCCACCACGACGAAAATCATCACGATGCCCAACTGCCAGTAGGGGTACTGCGTCAGCCGTTTCAGCATGGTCGACTCGTCGTAGCACACCAGCTGGTAGCCCGTCGAGTCGCCCAGCTCAATCTTGATGTAGTTGCCCGAATCGTACATGCGCCGTCCGTAGTCGGCGACGTATGCCAGCGAGTCGTCGGCATCAATGTCGATGTTGCGGTAGTCGGCCACGTTTCCCTCCGGGTCCATCACGATGACGGGAATGGTCTTGTTGCCTTGGATAACGCTCAGGACGAGTGACAGATCCGTCTCGTCGTCGGCCTCCTGCAGCGCGTGCATGGCCTGTGCCCATACCTCCATCTTGTTGCGCTCCTCCATCTGTAGGTCGCGCACCATGAAGTGCGACACAGCTAGCGACGCCACGGCTATAATCACCGCCGCGACGACCAGCAATATCTTCACCTGCCTGATTCGGTCAGTCCACTGCATACCTTTATATAACGCGCAATGACAGCATCTTATTGTGAGAGACAGCCCCAAAAACAGCGGGAACCAGAAAGAAGCGGGTCAACAGTGACTGTCGGCCCGCTTCTTCTTGGGTTTGTCGGCGTAAAGCTTGGAAGCTTCAACTACTATTGCTCGTCCAAGTAAAGCTTGGAAGCTTCACCTACTAATGTTACTTCTTCGTGATGACACAGTAAGCCTTGGTCTCGCAGAGCGGGAAGAACTGTACGAAGTAGGTTCCTGCCTCTGCAATCTTCATGTTGTCACCGTTCTGCACGAGGTTGCTGAAGTCGCCACCCCAGTTGATGTCCCAGCCGTCGTTGGCACGGAACTTGAACTCATCGGCAGCGAGGTCGACGGTAGCTTCCCAAGCACGTGTCTCGAAGTTGTAGGTCATGTCGGTGTCGGTGTCCCAGCCGCCAGGCTGTGCCGGACCGATGATGCCGATACCGCTGATGGGAGTCAGCTTGTAAGTCATCTCGGCGAGGTTCACCTCAGCACGGTAGAAGCCCGGTGTAACCATGATGTTGTCAGCACCTTCGGCCAGAGTTCCCTCTGAGTCATTACCACTGCCGAAGCCATAGTTCACATCCCAGTTGTTGAATTCCTTCTGGAACTTGAAGGCACCCTTGCCATCTGACCAGTCGGCATCCTGAGCATAGAAGTAGCCGATGTAGGTGCCGTTGCCGTCGCCACAATAGAGCGGCTGCTCAACAGATCCCCAGTCGTTGTTCACACCAGCCTCGTAGAGATACTGGGCGAAGTTCAGCGGCGTGATGGTGTAAGTCATGTCGGACATGTTGATTGAGAAGCGATAGAACTTGGCCTGTCCGTCAACATGGAAGGAGTGGTCACCATCGAGGTCGTAACGGCGCTTGAAGCTACCGCTGAGATCCTCGCTGGCACCGGTTGTGCCGAACAGTTTGTTCCAAGTGCCTTCAGCCACAGCGTCAATGGCCTCCTTATCGCCGAAGGCGAACCACATGTCACCACCATTACCCTCGAAAGTATAGGTGAACACGGGATCATCGAAGACATCCTTCGAGCTGTGCGAGAACTGCATCGTCATGGCCGACTCTGCATTCCAGTCACCAGGACCGCCGATGAGGTAGTAAGCCTCAGCGATGTTCACCGGCTCGATGGTGTAGCTATACTCCATCATGTCGAGCGTGATACGGATCTTCTTCGCACCCGTAACATGGAAGGAGTGGTCACCGCCCAGGTTGTAACGGCGGTCCATCGTTCCCGTCAGGTCCTCGCTCTCGCCCTTGGTGCCGAAGAGCTGAGTCCAGTCGCCGGCAGCCACTGCATCGATAGCAGTATCGTCGCCAATGGCAAACCAGCAGTCGTCACCGCCAGCATCGACGATGATAGTGAAGATAGCATCATCATAGACATCTTTATCGCTGTGATTGAACTTCTGGGTACGGGCACCCTCGGCACTCCAGCCGCCAGCAGCACCGATGACATAGTAGGCCGGTGAAATCTGCACCTTCTTCAGCGGTGTGAACGTCAGCTTGTGCGTGCCAAGATAGTTCTCGCCGGGCTTACCGATGATGGCTTCTGCTTCGCCGCCAGTCACGGTGTAGAGAATAGCGCGGACAAAGAGGTCCGTCTGTGCCGGGTTGCGGGTGATGTTGTTGAAATAGGCATCCTCGACAACATTGGGATCAACGTAGATGATGTTATCCTCACCGATGGCGATGGCGGGAATGATGACGGACTGGCTGAAGTCCTCGTTCCTTGACATCTCCACCTCGGCCCTGAGCATGGTGTTGGCGGGCAGTGGCGACTTCAGGGCGATGTTGGCCAGTGCGATGGGCGTTGCATCGTCGTCAGTGATATAGTCAGCCAGATTGATGGTCGTTGTCGACGTCGGGGTGACGCTGACAGCATCCAACGGATATGTGCTCTCTGGAACATTGCTCAGAGGTGCGGTGTCCACAGCGAAGTCTTCGTTGCAGGCGACAAGTGCGGTACTGAGCAGTGCCATCATATATATGCTTAACTTTTTCATATTCTTCTGTTCTTTTTGTTTAAACTACAGATAAAATCGGATTCACGGATTCACCATACTACTGGGCGAGTTTGAACGTTACCTTGTTGGTATTCATGTCGACGGTGATGTCGAGCTTGCCGCCGGGGAAGTCGTCGAACTCCCAGGAGCCCTTACCAGTCATGGCGTCGCCAGAGAACTCACCATCGGTGAACTCGCACACAATGGGTGAGTCGTCAACCTGAGTACCGTAGGAGTTGCCGCCGTCCCAGCCCGTGAGCTTGGTGTAGAAGCGGAACTGCAGCATGCCTGCGTCGGCCTCAATCTGTCCCTGATAGATCTTGCTGCCAATCTCAGTCTCCCAGATGCGCCAGTCGGCCAGTGCCTCGGCGTTGCCGGCCTTCGGCTCCTGCCATCCTGAGCAGTTACCAATGACGTAGATATAGGTCTTGCTGGGAATCATGCAGTAGGCAGCCATACGCTTGAAGGTGACGTAGTTCGACAGGATGCTGGTACCCTGCACCTCGTCGCCGACCGTGGTCTGGATGAAGGCACGGACACGCATGGCAATCTCGCGGAAGCCCTGGTCTACATAGTCGTCCTCGGTGGCGAAGCCGTCAACCTGGCAGATGGCCTTTGCAATCTCCTCGCCGCTGACGTTCACGTTGCAGGCGGTGAACGCGGTCTCAAGATACTTGTCGTTCCACTTCACGCTGCCACCCTGTACAACGCCCACCTGTATCTGATAGGTCGTGACAACGGGGAAGGCGAAGTTGGGCTGCGACCAGGTGAGGTTCACCTTGTTGTCCTTCGACAACTGGATGTACTGCTCACTCATGGCCGGTTCGTTCAGTTTAAATTCCGTTGGTGTATTGCTGGGGCCGACAACGGGGTTGTCGTCGCGGTCGCTGTCGCAAGCCGTGAAGAGCGTGGCGACCAGTGCCATCAGCACACCGATATTGAAATATTTTGCTTTCATACCTTAATTAATTATCAATTTTCAATTATCAATTTTCAATTATCAATATCCTGCGTTCTGCTTCAGGTTCGTGTTCGACATGACGTCACTCGATGCCAGCGGATAGAGGTTGTACTTCGCATCGACAGCATGGGGCGTACCCACATTGCTGTTCATACCCTTGTGGCTCCAGAGATAATCGCCGGTGGTGAGCAGGTTGAAGCGCACCAGGTCGGAGCGGCGGTGGCACTCCCAAGCCAGCTCGCGGGCACGCTCGTCGATGATGTCCTGCTTCGAGGGATTCGGCAGCGTGGCAACACCTGCACGGGTGCGGATGTCGTTGAAGCGTGCTATACCATCGCAGCTGACGCCGCCTACCACCTGGCACTCAGCCAGCATCAGGTAGACATCGCCCAGACGGAACATCGGGAAGTCGGTGTCGGGGAATGAGTTGGCACCGTCAATCATCGTGCCGTCGTTCTTCAGGTTCGTGAACTTCTTGAAGGCATAACCATTGGTGAACTCGCTGATGTCGGCGATGTTCTTGGTCTGTCCTTCGGTGAAGAAGGTGGCACGCTGGTCGCTACCGGCAAACTTGTTGACGAACTGCGGTGTCACGCGCAGACCGCCCCAGCCGTCGCCGCCCAGTCCGTAGTCGGCACCGGGAGAAGCCTTACCGCCGCAGGCAGCGTTCACCAGATAACAGGTGCCGCCGTAGGCCTGGGTGTTGATGTGGTCCTGATAGACGCTGAAGATCAGCTCGTGACCTACGCCCAAGAGCTTGTCGTTCTCGGCGCAGAACATCTTGTAGTAGTCGTTGGCCGACTCGAGCTTATAGCCCAGTTCGATAATCTTCTGGCAGTACTCGGCGCACTTCTCATACTGAGCCTTGCCCGTATAGACGGCAGCGTTCAGGTAGAGCTTGGCCAGGATCATGTAGGCCATGCCCTTGCCGCAGCGGTACTTCTCGGGGTTGGCGGGCAGCTCGTTGGCGCACTCCTCCATGTCCTTGACCAGCCAGTTGAACAGGTCAGTGCGGCTGATCTGCTCGGGATTGGAACCACCCACCTCTGAATTCTCATCGGTGAAGGGCACGTTGCCGAACATATCGATGGCGTGCAGATAGCTCAGACCACGCAGGGCGCGGGCCTCGGCCTTGTACTGCTTCAGCGTAGCGTCGTCGGTATTGCCGATGCGGCGTATCACCTCGTTGCAGATGGAAATCTGATAGAACACGCGGCTATAGCAGGCCGACACGAACACGTCGGCAGCCGTCCACTGCAGACCGTGCAGGTCCTTCAGCGTCTGGTCGTTCCAGCCCACGACGGCCTCGTCGGTGGGCAGCTCCTGCAGGTTGAACAGGGCGCGCAGATACTGGCCGAAGCCACCGTCGATTCCCTTGATGTCAGGGTCGCCGTTTCCGCCGTCGGGCGAGCTGACGGCCAGTCCTATGTAGCACTTGGCCAGCAGCTGGTTATAAGCCTCCGTGCTTGTCAGCACATTCTCGGGGGTATCCAGATTGGGGTCAATAGGCGTCACGTCTAAGTCTTTGGTGCACGATACGGTCAGGGTACCCAAGGCAAACATGAACAAACCTGTCTTTATGATGTTTCGTTTCATAGTTCTTCTTTTTTTCAATTTTTCAATTATTCAACTCTTCAATTCTTGAATCAGAAGTTAAAGCTTGCACCTACGAGGAATGTGCGCGGACGCGGATACATATTGTTATCTATTCCGTTGCCCACCTCGGGATCAACACCGTCGTAGTTGGTAATTGTAAAGACGTTCTGCACGGTGAAGTTCACGCGGGCCCATTCACAGATGTTGTAGGCCAGTGTCACCTTGTCGAGCTTCAGCCACGATGCGTTCTGCACGTAGTAGTCGCTCTTGTACTGGGCGGGGTTGCCGAAGTTGGTGAAGGGAGCCGTCGAGACGCGGTTGGCAATGAACGAGTTCGTCCACATGTCGGCCTTCATCTCAGCGTCGCTGGCCACATTATTATAAACATAGTTGCCTAATGCCGAGCGCAGCGCTGCGGAGAGCGTCCAGTTCTTGTAGCTCAGCTCGGTGTTGAAGCCGATGTTCACGTCAGCGTCGGGCTTGTAGTACACGTAGCGGTCGTCATCGCTGATCTGGCCGTCGCCGTTGCGGTCTACATAGACGCCCTGCATGGGATGGCCGGCCTCGTCATAGACCTGCTGGAACACGTAGAACGAGTTCAGGGCGTGGCCCACCTGCTGAATCTGGATGTTGTTACCCACGGCACCACTAATGCCGCCAGTCTCCACACCCTGATAGTTCGGGTCGTCGTTGGCTGTCAGCTTGGTGATTTCGTTCTTGTTGTAAGCCACGTTCACGCCGACTTCCCAGCGCAGATCCTTCTGTTCGATGGGCACCACGTTCAGGGCTACTTCAATACCCTTGTTCTCCATGTCGCCGACGTTCATCAGCAAGTAGTTGGTCAGGTTGGTGCCTGCCGAGACGGGCACTTCGTTGAGCAGGTCTTTCGTCACGCGCTTGTAGACATCGACGCTACCGTTGATGCGGTTCTTCAGGAAGCCGAAGTCCAGACCGATGTTATAGGTCGTGGTCTCTTCCCACTTGATCTGTGCGGCATAGCCCTTCGGTGTGATGGGCACCACGACACCGTTGCCAAACCAGTAGTAGGAACCACCCTGGTTCGTATGGTATGTGGGGATGGAGGGATAGTCACCCTGTCCGATGTTCTGCTGACCGGTGATACCCCAGCCCAGACGGAGCTTCAGGTTCGACAGGGCATCAACGTTCTTCAGGAAGCCCTCCTCGTTAATACGCCAGGCCAGAGCCACCGAGGGGAACAGACCCCACTTGTTGTTCTGGAAACGCGACGTACCGTCGTTACGCAGGGTAGCGGTCAGGAGGTAGCGGTCCATGAGGGTGTAGTTCAGACGGCCGTAGAAGGATACGAGATAGCTCTCGGTCTTGAACACGGGCTTGTCGACGTTAAATTCCTTCCCACTGCCGTCGTTGGCATACTTATGGTCGGTGGTCGAGTTGTAGAAGCGCTGCCAGCTGTAACCACCCAGGATGTCGAAACGGCTCTGAATCTCCTTCAAATCCTTGGCGTAGGCCAGGTAGGCCTCCAAGGTCTGGTCGCGGCGCAGCTGTGTGTACTTCTCCCATGCGCCAGTACCGTTCTGTTCCTTGTCGTGATAGGACACCTCGCTGTACTGGTCGCTGACGTTCCAGCCTGTAGTGGTGGAGATGTCGAGACCGAGGTTCAGGTTGAAGCGCAGGCCTTCGAGGAAGTTGAACTTATAGTCGAACTGAGCGTTACCCACGAAGCGGCGCACATACGAGTCCTTGTTCTGCTGCTCGAGCTGTGCCACGGGGTTCAGCGTTGCCATGGTGTTAGGCAGACTGCCCTTCATCCAGTAGTGGTAGGAGCCGTCTTCGTTGTAGACGGGCTTCAGCGGGTCGTACTTCACGGCCTGACCGATGGCACCCTCGTCGGCATACGAGTTGTGCGTAAACACGCCCTTACCGTTCAGGTTGATGGTCAGGCGGTCGTTAAGCAGTGTCGGGGTGAGGTTCAGACCCACTGTTCCGCGGTTCATGCCCGTGGTCTTCAGCGTACCGTCGTTGTTCAGGAAACCTGCACTCACGCGGTAGGGCATCTTGAAGTCGGCACCGTCGGCAGCATAGCCGCCTGCCACGCTGGCATTGATTTCCTCGGAGAGGGCAGTGCGGTAGATTTCGTCCTGCCACTTCGTGTTGGCATTGCCCAGTGCAGCCACTGCGTCGGCATTGTCGCCGTAGTTCTGCATGAAGAACTCCTTGAATTCCTCTGCGCCAAGTACGTCGACCTTCTTGGCCACGGTCTTCACCGAGGCGCTCATGTCGATGTTCACGCGGGGCTTCGAGCCGGCCTTACCCTTCTTGGTGGTAATCAGAATCACACCGTTAGAGGCGCGGCTACCGTAGATGGCGGTTGCCGAGGCGTCCTTCAGGATGGAGAAGCTCTCAATGTCATTGGGGTTGATGGTGTTCAGCACATCGCCGCCCGAAATGTCGGTCGAGCTGATGGGCAGTCCGTCAATGACAATCAGCGGGTCGTTGCTGGCCGACAGCGACGAGCCGCCACGGATGCGGATCTTCGAACCGGCACCAGGAGCACCGCTGTTCGTGGTAATCGACACACCCGGAGTCTTACCTTGCAACAGGTCGGCGGGCGACGTTGCAAGACCCTTGTTCAACTGGTCGGCTTCGACCGACATCACCGAACCGGTGGCGTCGCTCTTCTTCACCGTACCGTAACCGATGACCACCACATCCTGGAGGATGGCCTGGTCTTCCTGAAGTGTAATGACCATGTTTGGTCTGGCACTGGCAGTAGCCGTCTGGTAGCCAATAAAGCTGACGCTGATGGTCTGCCCTTGGTTTGCTTTCAAAGTGAAGTTACCGTCGAAGTCGGTCACAGTGGCCGTCTGTGTGCCAGCCACCCTAACCGTAGCGCCGATGATAGGTTCACCCTGAGCATCTTTCACATGGCCTTTCACGCTGATCTGCGCAAAGGCACCTACCGAAAGGAAAAGCCCGATGATTAGGGCCATCATCCTAAGCGGGATTTGAATGTTTACCTGCTTCATCATTACATTTAATTAGAGTTAGTTTTTATAGTTTACAAAATCTGCTGCAAAGATAGCTTTCTTTCCTATATCTTGTACCTTTTTTTCGCGTAATTTTTTGATTCAGAGCATGCAAACGTTTGCACAGACACGAATCATGGGGACTGGAACGCTGACCTAAACCTGGGTCAGGTGCCAGTCCCCATGACTCGCGGAGGGGAAGCGGACATGCCCGCCTTACAACTCAGAGAGAACCTGTTCTACCACTTGGGGGAAATACCGCATTTCTAACTGGTGTTCCTTCTCGGCGATGTCGTCAACGGTGTCGTCGGGGCTGAGGGCGCAGCGGTACTGGGCAATGATTTCGCCACCGTCGCAGACGGGTGTGACCCAATGGACGGTCATGCCCGTCTCCGTTTCTCCGGCAGCCTTCACGGCCTCATGGACATGGTGGCCCCACATGCCCTTGCCGCCGAACTTCGGCAGCAGTGCGGGGTGCAGGTTGACGATGCGGCGCGGAAAGGCATCGATGAGGTATTCAGGCACTAACGGCAGGAAGCCTGCCAGGACGATGAAGTCGATGCCGTACTCACGCAGCAGCGGCAGCATCACTTGCGGGTCGGCGAGCTGGGTTTTCGGCGTAACGGCGGTGGGCACGCCTAAGTGCTTGGCACGCACCAGTGCATAAGCATCAGGTTTGTTACTTACCACAAGGGCACAGTTCACGCGGTCGGAGCCGCTGAAGTAGCGTATCAGATTCTCGCAGTTGCTACCACTGCCCGATACGAAAATAGCGATATTGATCATTTCTTCATGTGTATTTTTTCTAACATTTTCTCTATCAGCCGCGGCATGCCGTAGTCGGACAGGTCCTCCTCATGCACCCAAAGATAATCATCAGGGAGCGTAGGGCGTTCGTCAGTCTCTAAAAGGTAGAAGTCGGCATAGAGGACGCGGTGGGTGAGGACATGCTTCACTCGCTTTGCGAGCAATTGAAAATTGAAAATGGATAATTGATAATTATTCTGCGCAGCCCAATTGTCAATTATCAATTGTCCATTATCCATTGCCAACGGCTCATAGAGTCCTTGCCAGATGTCACCGGCGGGACGGCGGTGGATGGCGGTGTAGCCCTGACACCGGATATAGACGTAGGTAAGGTGGCGTTCCTTCACTTTCAGAGTCTTCAGCTTGACTGGCAGGTCGGCGATGCGCCCTTCGCGGAAGGCGGTGCAGGTCTCCATCAAGGGGCAGGCCTCACAGCGGGGTGACTGCGGAGTGCAGACGGTGGCACCGAAGTCCATGATGGCTTGGTTGTAGACAGCGGCAGCGCCGCTGCACAGCGAACCCACGGGAAGAGAGGCGGGGGAACCAACGGAAAGAGGGGCGGAGGAACCAGCGGGGAAAGAAGCGGGGGAACCAGCGGGGAAAGAGGCGGGGAAAGAGGCGGGGGAACCAGCGGGGAAAGAGGCGGGGGAACCAACGGAAAGAGGGGCGGGGGAACTATCGGGGAGGAGCTGCTGGGCGAGGGCGGCGAACTCATGCCTGCCCTCGGTGGTGTTGATGGGTGTGGCGATGCCGAAGTGACGGGCGAGGACGCGGTAGACGTTACCGTCGACGACGGCGGCGGGGAGGCCGAAGGCGAAGCTGCCGATGGCGGCAGCGGTGTAGTCGCCGACACCCTTCAGGGCGCGGAGCCCCTCTATCGTGGTGGGGAAACTACCAGCCGCGACGATTTGGCGGGCGGCGGCATGCAGGTTACGGGCGCGGCTGTAGTAGCCTAAACCCTGCCACTCACGTAGCACCTCATCCTCAGTAGCGGCGGCGAGGTCGGCCACGGTCGGCCAGCGGCGCATGAACCGTTCCCAATATGCCCAGCCCTGCTTCACCTGTGTCTGCTGCAGGATAATCTCCGAGAGCCAGATGGCGTAGGGGTCGCGCGTCTGCCGCCAGGGCAACTCGCGACCGTTTTCTTGGAACCAGCGGATCAGTGTCAGGGCAAAAGGGGTCATCTTTTCTTCTTTTTCTTGCGGGGAGCCGGTGGGGTTTCAGGAACTTCTGGGGCTTTTGGTACATCAGGGTTCACCAGGGCCTGACAGACCTGATCCTGGAAGTCGCGGCCGTCCTGATTGCGGAGCACACCCTGGTTGATGATGCAGAAGGCCAGCTGGTGGCCGTTGGCCGCCGTGCAATAGCCTGCCAACGACGAGATGGCGGTCAGCGTGCCAGTCTTCGCCATCACGTTACCGGCGGCGTTTGTCTTCAGCATACGGTTCTTCAGCGTTCCGTCCACACCGGCTATGGGCAGCACCGGCCCTAAGTACTTATATATCTCCGGATTACGCCAAGCGTAGCGCAGCAGGCGCGTCTCCAGTTCTGCCGACACGTAGTTGTAGAGCGACAGACCCGAGCCGTCAGCAATCTTATAGTTCGACGGTGCCAACCCCACCTTCTGAATCATCCGCTTCACGGCGTTGCGGGCATGGCTGGCACGGGCGGGGCGCTGGCCCTCGGCGGCAGCCACCTGGAAGAACATGGACTCGGCAAAGAGGTTATCGCTATCCTTCATCATCTTCATCAGCACCTGGTCAATGGAGTGCGAGCGTACACAGACCGACGTGGCCGTGGCGGGTGCTGTGTCCTCGCCTATCAGCACGTCGGCCACGACACCGTCGTTGCGCAGCACCTGAACGAACTCCATCAGGAAGTCGTCCTTTCGGTTCAGCAGCAGCGGCGACAGCACGGGATTGTCGTCGTCCCAGCACCAGCCCTCGCCCAGCAGTTCCGGCTCCTTGAACGAGCGGTCGGCAACGATGCGGCCGCGGATGGTGTCCACGCCCAGACGGCGCAGGCTTCCGACAAAGGCCGCCAGGTCGTCGCTGTCGAACATCGGGTCCATGCCGCCCACGCACCAGAGTGTGCCGTTCAGCGTGCCGTTGGCGATGGTGCCAGTATAGCTGAGCCGCGTGCGCAGCTGGTAGTTGCCGCCCAACTGGTCGATGGCGGTGATGGCCGTCAGCAACTTCATGGTCGAGGCGGGGCGCAGCGTCTGCCGCTCCTGAAAGCGGTAAATGCACGAGTCAGCCGTCAGGTCGAAGACCATCAGTCCCAACTGCGTGCGCTGCAGCAGGGGCGACTGCAGCAGCCCGTCCAGACGATGCCGCAGGTTCTCAGGATAGGGGAGACTATCTGCGCAGTAGACAGAATCGTAACGCTCAGAGGCGTTACCCACTAAGGAAAGGCTGTCCGTGAAGACCTCGGTCTGCGCCCTCAGGGCGACGGTCAGCCAGCAGATTATGACAATTATCAGCGATTTTTTCATTTCTGCGTGCAAAGTTACAAAATAATTTTGTACTTTTGCACCATCTAACAGACAATTTATGGTTTACAAGTACGACTTTTTGATTATCGGCGCCGGCGTGGCCGGTATGAGCTACGCCCTGAAAGTGGCGCGCGCCCACAAGGGAAAGGTGTGTATGATCTGCAAGACGTCGCTCGACGAGGCGAATACCTCGTTCGCACAGGGCGGCGTGGCCAGCGTGACGAACCTGGCAGTTGACAACTTCGACAAGCACATCGAGGACACGATGATTGCGGGCGACTACATCAGCGACCGCGCCGCCGTGGAGCAGGTGGTGCGCATGGCGCCGGAACAGATACAGGAGCTGGTGAGCTGGGGCGTCAACTTCGACCGCAAGGACGACGGCCAGTTCGACCTGCACCGCGAGGGCGGGCACTCCGAGTTCCGCATTCTGCACCACGCCGATGACACGGGTGCCGAAATCCAGCGCGGACTGATGGAGGCCGTGCGCGCCTGTCCCGACATCGAGATTAAGGAGCACCACTTTGCCGTTGAAATCATCACACAGCACCACCTTGGCGTCCGCGTCACACGCCGCTCGCCGCACGTACAGTGCTATGGCGCCTACGTGCTGAATCCCGACACGCAGAAGGTGGACACCTACCTGTCGAAGATCACCATCATGTGTACCGGCGGCTGCGGTGCCGTCTACCTGACCACGTCGAACCCCGTCATTGCCACCGGCGACGGCATCGCCATGGTCTATCGTGCCAAGGGAACCGTGGCCGACATGGAGTTCGTGCAGTTCCACCCCACCGTGCTGCATAACCCGCAGGAGACGCATCCGGCCTACCTCATCACAGAGGCCATGCGCGGCTACGGCGGCATCCTGAAACTGCCCAACGGCGAGACGTTCATGGAGAAATACGACGAGCGCCTGTCGTTGGCACCGCGCGACATCGTGGCCCGCGCCATCGACAAGGAGATGAAGATCCACGGCATCGACCACGTCTGCTTAGACGTCACCCACAAACCGGCCGAGGAGACGCGCCACCACTTCCCGAACATCTACCAGAAGTGCCTGTCCATGGGCATCGACATCACTCAGGACTACATCCCCGTGCGCCCCGCAGCCCACTACATGTGCGGCGGCATCAAGGTTGACCTGAACGGACAGTCCAGCATCGAGCGGCTCTACGCCCTCGGCGAGTGCTCATGCACGGGGCTGCACGGCGGCAACCGCTTAGCGTCGAACTCGCTCATCGAGGCCGTCGTCTATGCCGAGACAGCCGCACGCGACTCACTGCAGCACGTCGACCTCTACGACTTCAACGACCGCGTGCCGGAGTGGAACGACGAGGGCACCATGACAAACGAGGAGAAAGTGCTCATCACGCAGAGCGTCCGCGAGGTGAACCAGATTATGGCCAACTACGTCGGCATCGTACGCTCAGACCTGCGCCTCCACCGCGCCTGGGACCGCCTCGACATGCTCTACGAGGAGACCGAGCGCCTCTTCAAGCGCGTGAAGGCCTCGAAGGACATCTGTGAGCTGCGCAACATGATCAACGTCGGCTACCTCATCACCCGCTGGGCCTTGGAGCGCAAGGAGTGCCGCGGACTACACTTCACCACCGACTATCCCCCGCACGCCTACGACAAGTAGAGAAAAAGCGTCGAAATGTCGGAATGCCATTCCGACATTCCGACATTTCGACGCTTCACCTTTTTACTTTTTTCCCTTTCACCACGACGATGCCGCGATAGTTATCGCCGACGCGCTGGTTAGGAAACAAATAAGCACAAATTGGGATAAATTTATCATAATTAGTGCCAATTAGTTTCCTCACTTAATCACGACCTTTTTCCCACCAATGATGTTAACTCCCTTCCGTGGGTTCACGAGCCGCTGGCCGTTGAGGTTATAGATTCCGCCACGTTTATCATTTATTCTTTGTTCTTTATCATTTAGAGGCGAAGCCTCGCTAATGCTTGTGACGATGCTCGGTGTGCTGGGCACTATGCACTCGGCGTTGCCGACGTTATCGGTGGCGAGGACGTAGAAGCTGTATTCGTTGAGCTGTGTGGCAGCTGAGACAGCGGGATCGAGCTCGACGGAATAGGGTATGTGACCCGTGGTGTACTGTCCTACGTAGGTGTAGTCTTCGTCGCCATGCTTAACAAAGAGGAGGTAGGAGGCAACGCCTGAGCCGGCATCGACAGACTCACAGTCGATGTAGACGGTCTTCTCGGGGACGCTACAGTAGGCCTCAGCCATAGTGGTGACAGGAGCTGAGAGGTCGAGGGTGTTGACGAACTCGTTGGTCTCGATGGGGAAGTTCTTGTCGAAGATGATGGTGGCCTTGTTCTTGATTTGTGTACCGTCGGCCAGTCCTGGCTTGAGGTCGACAGAGAAGCTGACGTAGCCCTCACCCTCGGGAGCGTTGACGTTCGGCGGCAGCTCGATGCCCTTGATGTCCCACGTAAGAAGGTTACCCTCGCGCTTCATCTCCCAGTTGTAGCCCACGCCATCGTGACTGGTCTCGCCGAAGCGCACGGTGCTGATGTCGAAGACGTTCTCGTCGAGTTCGTCGCTGACACGCACGCGGTAGGCGGCATCGCCAGCCTCGGCCTTGTTCTCAAAAAGTATGCGGTAGTTGATGGTCTGTGCCTCGCCGATGTAGTGCTCGTCGCCCACGCCGGCAGGTCCTACCATCTCGTTGGGATCCCATGAGGCCACAACGTCGGTGATGGCTGCCTTGGCATCGATGATGTCCATCTGGTCTTCATCACCGCCATCGGTGATGTCCTGGTATATCCAGCGGAAGACGTGCTGTCGGATCATGCTGATGAGAGGACAGGTGGCATCGATGAGGTCCATGCCGCACTTGTCGGAGGCTCTCTTCAGCAGTGAGAGTACGCTGTAGGCGGCCATGCCTGTCTGCTGTTTCTCGGTGTCAAGCTGATCGATGACCTGCGATACCTTCAGACGCTGCTCGCCTGTGAGCTCATAGACATCGCCGATGCGGTGTACGACGTAGTCGCTGACGTTGATATGATGGTCGGCTCCGGCTACATTGCCGAGTATGGAGACTACGGCGAAGGTGTTGTTGTTGACGACAATCTTGTTGGGTCCGCTGTTGAACTCGATGTAGTCGCGGCTGTAGGCTATGTCGCCCTTACCCTCGCTAATCATGGTGAAGGTGTAGCTCTCCCATGGGTCGAGGCTTGGCACGAGGAAGACAACGGTGTGTTCGCAGGTGGTGCCGTCGAGGACTGTGGCGCTGTCGATGGGCACATATAGCGAGCCGTTGTGCTTTGCCATACGGAAGCCGATAATGTCGATGTTATCGGTGGCAGTGACGCTGACAAGGAACTTGCTGGTCTTCTCGCTCGACGTGTTGGTAATGGTGATGGGGTTCTCGCAGGGCACGCCCTTACGGACGGTGTTGCGTCCCTCGGTCATCACGTTGACGCTGGTTCCAGCCAAGTCGACCTGTCCCTGCTGCATGTCGCTGCCGAAGGTTGCAATGTAACCGCCGTAGCCATTGTAGCGAGGCAGACAGAATACGTAATGGCTATCGTCGGTGTTCTTGTCGATGTAGGAGATGGTGCCCGAACTGCGCTCCAAACGCCTTTCAGCAACCTTTGTCAAGATGGGGGTGCCATCAGCATTGTCGCCTGTGTACTTATACAATGCGGCCACACCGATGGACAGCGAGTGACTGCTCTCTACGATAATGTTCATGTCGATCTGACGGCCGTGCATCAGGCCGAGGTCGAACCATGCCTGCGTGGCTTCATCGCTGCCACGATAGCCGTAGCCCAGCGTGCCCTGTACACCCACGCCCTCTTCCAAAACGATGCGGTTGGCAAAGTCGGTGTTGCCCAGCTTCTCCTGATAGAACGGATTCTTGGTGAAGGTGCTCTTCACGGTGTAGCCGCCATAACCGCCGCGATGAGGCATGTAGAGATAGTAGGTACCGGCAGCGAGGTCATCTTTATGGAAGACGAGCGTGTCGCCCGGATAGTCGAGCCACTGGCTGGTGCGGCTCACCGTACCCGTACCGTCGGCATTGAGGGCGTAGATGGTTGCACAGCCGAGTGTAAGGGTCTTCTCCGAACAGATGGTGAAGCTGGCGCTACCGTCGGCCGGCATGATGAACTGATACCAGTCCTGCGTGTCGTTGGAGTTACTGTAGTCGTAGCCTAAACGTCCCTGCGTGGTAGTGCCGTTCTCAATGAGGGTGGCATTTTCCCAAGTGTCATTACCGGCCATGTCGTTGGCAATGGCGCAGGGGATGAAGTTGTAGGTCACGCTGTAGCCGCCATAGTTATAGCGCAGCGGCAGGCAGAGGTAGTAGTCGCCGGGTGCGGCGTTGTTCAGCGTGAAGGTGAGCGTGTCGCCCGGATAGTCGAGCCACTTGCTGGCGCGGTTTGTCAGGCCTGAACCATCGGCCTTGAGTGTGTTGATGGTTGCCATGCCGATGGTCAGCGTCTTCTCGCTGCAGATGGTCAGGTTGATGATGCCCTCCTCCGGAACTTCCAGCTTGAACCAGTCCTGTGTGTCGTTGGAGTTGCTATAGTCGTAGCCCAAGCGTCCCTCCTTGGTGGTCTCCCGCTCGAAGGGTGTGGCACTTTCCCACGAGTCGTTACCCGCAGCGTCGTTGGCCATGGCGCAGGGGATGAAGTCGTAGGTCATGCGGTAGCCACCATAGTTATAGCGCAGCGGCATGCAGAGGTAGTAGGCTCCAGCGGCGGCGTTGTTCAAGGTGAAGGTGAGCGTGTCGCCCGGATAGTCAAGCCACTGGCTGGCGCGACTTGTCAGGCCTGAGCCGTCGGCCTTGAGCGAGTAGATGGTTGCCATACCAAGCGTGAGTGTCTTCTCACTGTAGATGGTCAACTTGATGATGCCCTCCTCTGGCACGTCGAGGCGGAACCAGTCCTGCACGTCGTTGGACTCGCTGTAGTCATAGCCCAAACGGGCGTCCATCGTGGTGCCCCGCTCAAAGACAGTGGCCGTTTCCCACGTGTCATTGCCTGCCTCGTCGTTGGTCATGACGCACGGGGTGAAGGTGTACTGCATGGAATAGGTCCCGTAGTTGTAGCGCAGTGGCAGGCAGAGGTAGTAGTCGCCGGGGGCGGCGTTGTTCAATGTGAAGGTGAGCGTGTCGCCGGGTACATCGAGCCACTTGCTGGCGCGACTAGTCAGGCCTGAACCGTCGGCCTTGAGCGAGTTGATGGTTGCCATGCCGATGGTGAGCGTCTGCTCGCTACAGATGGTCAGCGTAATCTTGCCCTCCTCGGGTACGTTCAGTTTGTACCAGTCCTGCTGGTCGGTGTTGTTGTTATAGTTGTAGCCTAACTGTCCTGTCACGGTGGGCCCCGGCTTCAGCACAGTGGCTGTCTGCCAGTCATCGTTAGGCTCGGGGTCAGCCTCTGCGCTGTGACCCGTGAAATAGTAGGTCAGGTCGTAGGGGCCGTAGTTGTAGCGCTGCGGCATACACAGGTAATAGGTGCCTTCCGAGACGTTGGGAACCTCGAACACCACAGTGGAGTCGGGGTAGTCGAGCCACTTGCTGCCGCGCGAGACGAGGTCGGTGCCTTCGGCGTTGAGGGCATAGAGTGTGGCCATGCCAATGGTCAGTGTCGGGGCACTGCGTGTCACGAAGGTCAGCTTGCCGTCCTCTGTCACGTCAATCTTGTACCAGTCCTGCACGTCAGTATTGTTGTTATAGGCATAGCCCAAATGACCGTGCTGCATGATGCCATCGCTGAGCGGCGAGGCTGTCTGCCACGTGTCGTTCAGCTCTGGGTCGCTATCAGTCACAGGTGGTATGAAGCGGTAGGTGAGATGATAGATGCCATAGTTGTACCGAAGAGGCAACGAGAAGTAGTACGTACCAGCCTGGCAGTTGGGCACCTCGAAAACCATTGTGGAGTCACGATAGTCGAACCATTTGCTGCCGCGCGACACCAAGTCGGTACCCTCGGCATTGAGCGCATAGAGATAAACACAGCCGGCGGTGAGGGTCGGTGCGCTTCTGAATTCAAACTGCACCTTGCCGTCCTTCGGCACTTCAATCTTGAACCAGTCCTGCACGTCGGTGTCGGCATTATCGTAGGAATAGCCCAAGTGTCCGCCCAGCGTCACGCCGTCCTCCAATAGCGGGCAGTCATCCCACGTGTCGTTAGGCGTAGGGTCGGTCTTCACCGTCGGAGCCGTGAAGATATAGGTAAGGCGGAAGGTACCGCTGGCCTTGTCGTTCTTGGGGTTGGCATTCATCTTCACCCTGTAGATGCCTGGCTTCAAGTTTGGGCAGGTGAGGGTGCGGTTCGGGCCGTCCACCCAGGCGAAGGCCCGCTGCACGTTCTCGCCGTCTACGATAGCGTAGAGGGTAATGTTACGGAGGTTGATGTTACTCAGCGGTTCCACCGTGAGGCTAACCTCACCATCCTCAGGCAGGCTGATGGTGTACCACACATCATTCACGTTTTTCGACACAGAACCAGTCTTGCTGGTTCCACTTTCCCAATACTGAGCGGAGGCCCAGAGTGGGATTAGCAGCAATGTAAGCATTGCGAGGAGTCGGGCTGCGCCCGTCTTTCCCTGTAAGTAAACGTTTGTTTTCATTGTCTGTAAATTTAGTTGTTATACTATATTTTGAGTTTTCTGCTGTGCAAAGATAGGAAATAAATTTGAGACGTTAAGCACGAAAAAATTACTTTTTGACGAAGTGGTGCCTGCGGGTGACGAAAGGGCGGTTTCGCGTGACGAACGGAAAAAAGTGATTGGCGAGGGGAAAAAGTGGATGGAAATTCAGAAAATTGTCGTAAATTTGCAGCATGAAAACAAGCAAAAGACAACAAAGGGTCAGCGCCGACGGGCTTACACGGCGTCTGATAGTTGTGGCTGCAGCGCTCCTGCTGAGCCTCGCCACCACCGCCGCCATAGAAATGACGAGCGAGATAAGCTACCGCCGGTTCACCACCCAGGACGGTCTGCCGCAAATGCAGGCGGAAACAGTATGGCAGGATTCGCGCGGGTACATTTATATAGGTACGTTATCGGGCTTCGTACGCTACGACGGGCGGACCATGACACCGTTCCTGAAAGGACAGAGGATGAATATCCTGGCATTCCGTGAGACATCGGCTGAAGAAGGCGGCGACGTGGTGGCTATGGGCTTCAGACGGCAGTGGTTCATAGACGGTAACGGCGGTACCTCCATCACCATGCAGCCTATAGCCCCTGACTGGCGGTGGCTGCTGAACAACTTCAACAGCGGCGACCTGCCATCAGACTATATTCTCCTGGAGGATGAGCACGAGGAGAATCGGCGACTGTGCCGAATCAGCGACGAAGGGTTCGTCACGATTGCACGGGGCAAAGCACTTGATGCGCTCACGCCGAACCAGCGTCTGTACATAGACACGCTGGAGGGCCTGAAGATTCCAACGGGTAACGTCTGCGCCTATCATCGCCATAACGGGCGGCTCTACGCCTTCGCCACCGATGGGGCCTACATCGTTGACGGACACCGGTTGTGCCGCGTGGCACGGGCAGACTGGTCGGCGGCTACCTACGGACTCATTGTCAGAAGCCTGCCGAGCGGGGGCATGGTGGTGGCGGACGAGCACAGCCTTTATCGTTTTGACGGCCGTAACGTGACCACCATCGCCACAGGCATCAACCTCATCAAAGGACTGTTCGTGGACTGCTGGAGCCGACTGTGGGTAGCGACCTACCAGGGAGTGTACTGCTACTTTAACCTGAACTTCACCAACTACCGCCTGACTGACGAGAACGACATCGTCAGGGCAGTGGCAGCCACCGACGAGCAGATTGTCATGGGCACGCTGAACGGTAAGCTGCTGGTTGACGGCGAGTTGCTGAGCCGCGATGATAATAGTTTCTACATGTCGTCTGCCGCCACTGTCGGCGGAACGGCTTATCTGGCCGGTGGCAGCGATGTCTGTGCAGTCAGCGGCAATAGCCAGCGGTGGCTACACCTGCCGCCGGACAGATACCAGCTTGTGGCTGCGGCAATGCCGCAGCATAGCCAACAAGCGGCGGAAAGCGGCGGAAAGGCGGGAAAAGGCGGACAGGCGGCGGGACGCATCATCGTTGGGAGCCGGCAACGGCTGCTGTCCTACGAACCAGCCACGGGACGGGTGGATACACTGTGTACGGACTTCCCGCATCCGTGGTGTGCTGCCACTGATGAGCGGGGACGGCTGTGGATGGGTACGACGTGGGGACTCTTTTACGTGGAACCAGGCGGCAGTAGCGGCACGGCTCACCATGTGGACTACCCGCAGAACCTGATTGTGACGGCCATGGCACGCGACGCAACGGGCCACGTGCTCTTCGCCTCGACAGACTCGCTGTTCGTCATCTGTGATGGAAAGGTGGAAGACCTGACGGAACAGATGCCGGAACTGGGCGGTCATGAGGTGAGGGCACTGCACGTATCGCCGAAAGGCTATTTGGTGGTGGCGGTCATCGACGGGCTGTTCGTGGCACGCATAGACAGCGACTGCCGCATCAGCGACACGCACTTCTTTGACCACCAGAACGGTTTCACGCTGTTGGAGCCTCAGCAGGCGACGATGGCAGAAACGGCTGACGGCACTGTGTACCTGCCAGGCGTGGAATCAATGATGTCGTTCGACCCTGCACGACTGTTAGAAAACAGCCAATACGACACGTATATTGCGCCGCCGCTGAAGTGGTGGCAGCACTGGTGGGTGTGGTTAGCCGGGTGTTTGGTGTTGGGTGTTGGCATTTGGGGACTGGCCTACGGTTATGAACGACGGCGCCAGGCAGCGAAGCTGTTAGAGCTGAAACGACAGAAGAAACAGAAGGAGTTGCAGATTAATGCCATCCGCCTGAAGACGATTCCACATTTCCACTCGAACGTGCTGGCTGCCATAGAATATTTTGTGATGAACAAGTCGACGGACGAAGCTTCGCGCTATCTGAAACTCTACTCGGACTTCACGAACCAAACGCTGAGTGACATTGATCGGCCGGCACGCACGGTGGCGGAAGAGACGGACTACGTTCGTAGCTATTTAGAATTGGAGAAACTGCGCTACGGCGACCGGCTGAACTACAGCATCACGGTGGCCGACAACGTGGACCAGCAGGCACTACTGCCGAACATGCTGCTGCACACGTACTGCCAGAATGCCATCAAGCACGGTATCGGCCCGAAGCCTGAGGGCGGGCATGTGAACGTGATTATCACCTCGCTCCACGGCGACACGGTGGTGACGGTGGAGGACGACGGCATAGGTCGGCGGGCAGCAAAGAAACTGGGGCAGCACTCGACAAAACAGGGACTGCGCATACTGCACGAGCAGATACAACTATACAACAAGAGCAATGACCGCCACATCAGGGAGCGGGTGAACGACCTGCAAGACGCCGAGAAGAAGGTGGCTGGCACACGCTTTGAAATGACTATACCAAAAGGATACCGATATGAGTGAGAAGAGACTGACCGCCATTGTGGTGGAAGATGAGAAACTGCCACGCCTGTCGCTGCTTCAGAAACTGGAGGATCTGCGACAGCAAGTGGAGGTTGTGGACAGCTGTGACAACTATGACTCAGCGCTGCAGAGCATTGTGCGCTATAAGCCGGACTTGCTGCTGTTGGACATTCAGCTGCGTGGCCGTAACTCGATGGAACTGTTGGAAGAGCTGAAGGCGTTGGGACCTCTGCCGCAGATAATCTTCACGACGGCGTATAACGAGCGAGGCTACTTGATGAAGGCTATCAAGCTGCAGGTTGCGGACTATCTGCTGAAGCCCATTGACAGGAACGAACTGGCGCTGGCAATTGCGAAAGCAGCACAAGCGGCACAAGCACCAGAAAAGACAAAGGATAAAGGAGAGGCAGAAAGACTGAGTTTCCGGACAGCGAACGGGAAGGTGTTCATGGAAGAAGCTGACATAGCTTACATCGTCGCTGACGGCAACTACGCTCAAGTTACGGGGTTCCGTGGCCGGGACATGGTGCTGGAAAACCTGTCGGCGTTGGAGGGCCGGTTAGACGGGGAACAGTTTGTGCGAGTGGACCGTAGCACGATAGTAAATGTGAAATGCATCTACAGGCTGAACGCGAAGCGGCGGACGTGCACGCTGATGGCAGCGGACGGGACGACGGTAGAGCTGACGCTGTCGAAGAACGGAATAGAGCGGCTGATTAACGGGTGAGCGAGAACTTGAGGGAGAGTCCGAAGTCGCGCGTAGTGGTTGGATAGCTGCTGGATGAGAGCAGCGGTGTGTTGGTCTGCCGATCGTAGTAGAAGGTCAGGGTGAGCATGCGGGAGAGCGTGTAGTCGGCGGCGAAGGAGATTTTGAGAGCTGAGTTGCCGGAGCTGGCTGAGCTGACACCGGTGGCGATGTCGCGTGTGATGGCGGCCTGGTCGCGGAGTGAGAAGTCGAGTCGCATGTTGAGGTCGTGGTTGATGCCCTTGCCCCGGTTGTTCTGGTTGTTCTGATTGTTCTGCTGTGACTTCGGGTTATCCTGGTTGTTCTGTGAATA
>Ga0310786_10002231_pt1 | contig 29952 bp, 29 predicted proteins | sample AusTroGonzalo_MG_FD_203881 | JGI IMG/M metagenome (GOLD analysis project Ga0310786, IMG submission 203881) | Bovine rumen microbial communities from tropical cattle in Woodstock, Queensland, Australia - Gonzalo_03 (v2) (version 2) | ecosystem: Host-associated > Mammals > Digestive system >...
TAGAAATATGGTTACACTGGAACAAGTACTGAAACTCGTTGAAAAGAAGGCCGAGTTGGGGGTCTTCGAAAAGATCGATTGGTGCGATCTAATAGATGAGAAAAAAGACGAGAAAAACACTAAAGATTTGGAGAAAAATTGACAAGTAGAATCAGCGGAGAGCTGCTTCGCCACAAAGTGGAGAATCAGAGAGAACATAGAAAGAAAGTTAAACAAAAAATTACGAATTATGAATAACAACATCACCCCCGAAATCAGAGAATTTAACAACAACGCTTATCTGTATCTGACCACTGAGCCTAAGCTCTTAGGACCCACCATTACCAAAGCACAGCTGTTACGCGCTATGACTCATATCGCAAAGTTGTATCAAACAACTGTTAATAATGAAAGTGGAGTCCTGGATTGGTTGGATAGCGCTGCCCAGGAGATACTAGCGGTCATCTATCTAGATATGGATAAGATCTTTAAGTCCCAGGTCGATCTGGATGACGATAGAGAAGTTGATGATTTTATCGATATGACCAGATGTATTCTCGAAGCCTGGAAGAGAGCTAAGAAGACGGGTAGAACCCTCACAGTCTGCGGAATTAAGTAGGATCCTATGAGTCTCTTCGATAGTGATCTGATACAGAGGGAGCCGGAGTGTGAACGATTCTACATCAGGGTTGCACTCCCTCCCTTTCTAAAAATGAAATTATTTGCAAATAATCATCTTGCTTTGAGTACTGAACATAACTATCCTACCCCCATGGGAGAAAACACTATAGAGATTGTATTAGATAGTCTAGAAGATAGGATAGTGTTGGATAGGATATTGGGAGGAATACAGAGGGAGCTATTTAAAAATATAAACGAAGGAAAATGAAAGAAACACCCGTACAAAAAAACGCGCGACTAGAAAAACAACTCAAGGAAGCTAAGCTGCAGGTAGCAAAGACAGAAAGACTGGAGAAGAAAGTCGAAAGACTGGAGAAGATGTTGGGAACGAATAACCCTACTATAACTGATCAGAGACTAGAAATAAAACAACTCAAGGAGACTGTCGACGAGCTCGACCAAACCATTGCGAAGTTGAATGAGACCCTGCTGAGTCAGCGAGAACTCATTAAAATCTTGCAAGACGGTGGGGATCCCGTGGTGAGAGACATAAGGCAGGACGCGAGAGAGACTGGCCAGTCCCGTATCGAGTCATTTAGGGATGGGTTCGTCGAGGATAAGTGGGGAACCTCGTTCTTTGACGGCTCACTGCTTCTGACGATGAATCCCTGGACCGGAGAGTCAGTCTATTGGGATAAACAGTTTAAGATGCTGAACTTCCTTACTGCATACTATGAGGAGGAATATAGTAATGCCCTGAACGTACTCGACATGCTGCAGCAGAAGAAAGATGAATGCGAGATCTCTGAGATGGAGTTCCAGAAGAACAAGCATGAGCTGGGAATGGCTCTGTGGAAGAAGGCGATGGACGATGAAAGACTGTTGGAGATCTTTCCGAAGCCCGTGAGAGAGGCTGTAGTAGAAACTATAGAAGAAGCTACCCCGGAGGGGTGGGAAGAAGAGGTCGATGAAGAGAGCTGGGTAGCGCCGTTTTAGACCCCGCAATAGAAGCGCATATATAAGAGGTGTGGGGGTAATATAAATCTTTGTATTGGATTGTTATAGAATATGTTACAAGGATTAATAATCCCGGATTTTTTGAACACGGGGCTCTAGGAATAGATATATATATATAAAGGCATCAAAATTTGCGGGGTCGGATCAAAAATATGAATTTTTAAGCGCGCTTAAAAGATTCTATATCAATTAGTTAAATCGATTTATAAAAACCCCTACCGTGCGATATACGCGATATATTAAGGGTGACAAATCCGTGATATACGCAATATATTAAGGGTGGTTCGAGAAAAATGCTGTAAAATTTGGGGTAAAATTTTCGAGAATTATTCAATTCGTAAAAATTTTTAATAATATGTTTCAGTGGAATATTTCTCAAGATTTTGGTATATTAAATCACCGGACCAAGGGCTGGTTCTGGTATGCGTAATATTCTCATCGTTAATTTCATGTTAATGATTAATTTGTGAATTTTGTATTTATTTCTCAATCATGGTTGGAGGCTCGCAGTGATGTGAGCCTTTAATTTTGTATATGTTGTTGCTAAAAGGCCCCTTTGTTATTGTTTCTCAATAACAATTTACTGTGTTTCAGACGGTGTTTGTGGATAAATGTCCCCAGCCTAGTAGCCTAGCAGACTAGTCTACCGGGATGCCATGTTTACCTTTGAAAATTTGGATGGTAGACATATACTGCCCACCCAATCTCCTTAAAAATCAATGGGTTACGCGCAGCGCTTGGAATAATGTCGCAATTTTCCGGACGAAAATTTCTTGATTTTCTGCCCAAAAGTTCGTATCTTTATGTAAATGAATGAGTTATCGCAGATACGAGCCAATCCGCAGCGTTTCTTCCGGATTTTGCGCTGGCATGGGGTAGTTGCCTGCCCTGAGTGCGGCTCGTGTCGTGTGTACAGTGGCAAGCGGGGATACATCTGTGGGGACTGCGACAACCGCTTCACCGACACCTCCGGAACGATCTTCCATTCCACGAAGCTCAGTCTGAGGGTCTGGCTAGAGGCTTTATATTATATGTTAAGATCCTCCCGAGGGATCTCCAGCTACAACTTAGCGAAGTACATTGGCGTGACTCAGCCCACGGCCTGGCGTATGATGCACCGCTTACGGGCCATTTTGCCACAAAACCTCCCAGAAGGCGAAGTATGCATCGACGAGGTTTACATAGGAGCTGAGTGGAAGTGGATCCCCAGCTGGAAAAAAATCAAACTCGCACAATCCTACAAAGACCCGCGCTTAGTCGTGTGGGGGCCAAAAGGATACCATGAGCCGACCCTCAAGGAGAAGCGGTATGCCCTGGCCAACTCCCTCAAGAGGCCTGTGCTTGGAATTATTGAGTATAAGAGCAGAAAACTCTGGCTTGGACCATTACCATCACCTGCCACGAGATCCTCTGTAAAAAGCGCGGTTTTGGCGCATTCTAGAGGCCTTACGCATATGATAACGGACCAGTCCTCCCTCTACAACGAGCTGGAGGAGGTCGTGCCTAGGTCCGTCTGCAATCATGCGCTGGAGCAGTATGTGTCCTCCGACGGCTTCTCCTCCAACAAGATAGAGAACGTCTTCACCAACCTACGACGATCCCTGCGCGGGGTTTATGGCTGGTGGTCAACGAAATACCAGCAGCTCTACCTCAACGAGTTCGCCTTCCGGTTCCAGCATCCTAGAGCCAGCTTTCCTGAAATTTGCGACATTATTGCAATTGCTGCTAGCGGATAGCAGCCTCCAGCTCCATACCCAGCCGTATCAGCTGACGTAGGTTATGCCCGTTCATCAGATCGATGGGCCGGCCTGTCTCGTCCTCCGTGGTCTTGATCACAGTCACTCGCGGGAGACTGCCATCCCCTATCCAGAGGAGCTCTCCCTCGACTACACTGAGATCCCCGGTGAGACTCTCTTCAATGAAGCTGAAGGGGGTGCTGGTATGGAGCCAGTCATGCCCGGTGGCCTTCCGGTAGGCCTTCGCTAGACGCATATAGCGCTTCTCCGCTGCTATCTGCAGGGAGTCGTATCTCTCTAATAGATCCATAGGCTAGAACTGAGTATCCTCGTCCTCTTCTACATTACCATCCTGGAGATCCTCTAAGGTCTCTGCTATCTCTATGCGATGATAGGCCATGAACTCATCCGGCTCATCCTCCCAGATGCAGGAGCCATCGTGTATAGCCTGGATAGCCTCTTCGAGCGTATCTGCTTCGGTCTCGCAAACGGATCGGCGAGCCATATCAACAATGAATCTGTAGTACATAGTGTTTTAGTGTTTATAAGTGTGTATCTTTCCCAAGTCAAGAGACCTACACGATAATCTTGCTTATAGACAATTCTGTCACTTCCATCGTTCTGATGGTGAGTGTAGGTCTCTCTTTTCCTTCTATATGTTGCAAATATAGCAATTAATTTAACAAATGAATCAGATGGGCTTATTATTAATTTATGATAGATATAAGAAAGAAAAAGCCGAAGCCTAAGACTAAATTGCGAAGTAAGACAAAGCCAAAGCCGAAGCAGATAAAGAAATCCAACAAAGCGAAGAAGGTCAAGAAAGAGTATAAGCTCTTCACCAACCCTCCGGAACCAGTCACTTGGCAGTCTCTCATGAATTGGTTAGCTGATACTGGTTGGGTCGAAGGACACATTGGCAGAAAGATCTCTCCATTGGACCGTCCCTACTTCGACGACTACGTGCAAGAGGTCTGGTTGCAGATCCTATCAGTCCCTCATGAGAAGATGTTGGAGATCTGGCATAGAGGCAAGGGTAAGGCGATAGAGTACATCAAAGCGATCATCATGAATAACATCTACAGTAACTCCTCCCACCTCTATAAGAACATACGCTTTGCCAATACCATCGAGAAGACACTGACTGATGAGCAATGGAAGCGGTTAGATGATGATGGTGAAAGTGAGTTTGATATTTCATTCTGCATTAATGACTTCGAGCTAGGCAACCGAGCGCTCCATAGGGGGATTGATTCGGAACGCTGCAAAGTGCTCACAGAAGATGATAGGATGGGGGAAGACAACATCGAAATTTGATATATTAGTTCATGAGTATCAAAGAGATAGACATTAACAATACGAAGATTTTGGTATCAGATGATGGTACCATTTGGAAACCTGGTTATATCCATCACCACAAAGATGGAAGAGTATTTCATTATAAACAAAGAAAGTGTAAGCAGTTCTTGAGTAACACTACGGGATACTATCTGGTCAACATCAATTACCAGCCACTTCTAGTCCATAGGATCATTGCAGAAGCATTTATTCCGAATCCTGAAAACCTACCATGCATTAATCATAAGGATGGAAATAAGAAGAATAACTCCATCAGTAATCTTGAGTGGTGCACATACAGCGAGAATAATAAGCATGCTAATCGCACAGGCCTTAAGAATGATAACCATAAAGTGATCTGCATAGATACCGGAGAAGTGTTTTATTCTGAATCTGAAGCATCTCGCAGACTAAATGTCCCTTTAAGGAAGGTCTCAGAAATATGCAATGGATTAGCTAATCAAACAAAAGGATATCACTTTAGATTCTATGACTCAGACCTATAAGAAACCTAAGGGGAAGTCCGCCCCCATCACCATCAACGCGGACGTAAGAAGACAGATCAAGAGCTTCACAGAGGGCCTCTCCATGTGGTTAGATGATCCTACGGTAGATGAACAATCTAAGGAAGCAATTGACTATATATTAAACAAACTTGATACATACGACAAAAACATACTACTCGCCTACTACGCCTTCGAGAGTGAAGGACCATGCCACTTGGCGAGACTCTTGGGGATCTCTCCCTCAATAGCAGTAACGCGCGTTAAAAAAATCCAACAAAAGATACATGATCATATTATACCAAGCATCTCAATGTCTAAATCTTGATAAGCGGGGAATAGCCCAATGTGCTAGAGGTTTTACAAAGACATATAAAAAATATCATTTTAGATACGTATGATATATTTCACATTGCTAATCATTCAGTTAATGATTGTATTTGTTACTGATTTAACTGATTTTCCGGCATCAATATACAAATTCCTTTCGAGGATCCTCACCAAAGGAGTTATAGTCAGTGGTAACGGTAAACTTCATTTAATTTCATGCTCATTGTGTCAAATGCATTGGGTCGGTCTACTGTATATAATACTGACTGGTAACTTTTCCATTCCGATGTGGGGATATGTGTGCTTGCTAGCCTTCCTGACGGGACCAGCCAAGGATGGTTTGTATTTACTTAAAGACTTGATAACCAAATTAATAAATATAGTATATAAGTTAGTATGAAGATGTTAACAAAAGAACAGTTCGCTATTCTCAAACCCTACGAGTCTCATTTCGAGACTTCCAAGTGTGATTACGTGAGGGGTTTGTATCATAAGGATGTAGTGGTGCTCGAGCCAGTCTACAACGCTCTAGGCTATCGTCTGGAGTCGGCCTCCTGCCCTACATGTGTGTTAGGGATGGTCAAGGTACTCGCTCAACACTACTATTTATATAAAAATAGATACTATAGAGATGGCAAAAAACTCAAAGGAGAGGAGTCTAAATAATACCGTTGATGTCTCTCCGCTGGACAGCCTCCGTCAGAATGAGAGGATAGATAGGGTCATCGATCTTATCGTCAAGGGCAAGTCCAAGCGCCAGATCGCAGATACTCTTGCTAGTGAGTGGGAGTGCTCTGCCAACACCGTCAACACGATCATCAAGGAAGCGATGATACAGCTCACCGAGACACAGAGCATGTCGAAGGAAGAAGTGCGTACGCTCTCCAACGTGAGACTGGAAGGGGTGTGGGAAGAGGCTAACACAGTGAATCAGAAGGTCAAGGTCATCGATCTTATCAACAAGACCAACAACATCTACGACAATAACATCACGCTAGGATCCAAGGATGATAGTTTCCACTTCGATATCGGTGTGGAGGTCTCCAGCCCAGATGTCTACGATGATGCTGATGAAAATGAGCAGGAGTAAACTGTGATAACAATTCGGAATAATGTCAATTGGTATGAATGGCAGTCCGATGTGATTAGGGGTATTTTGTCTTCGGACAAAGGCTCAATACATGTAGTGAAAAGCTCCCGCCAGTGTGGCAAAAGTGTTATGTGTGAAAGCATTATACTCAAGTACGCTGTGGATAAGCCTTGCTTCTGCATGTATCTCTCACCAACCATCAAACAGGCCAGAAAAGTCTTCAAGGAGATAGTCGCTGCTATCTCCCGGTCTGTTGTATTCCGTAAGTCTAACGAGTCGTTCTTGGAGATCTACTTCACCAACGGATCCACCATAGCCTTCTGTTCAGCTGAGCAAGGAGAGAACCTCCGTGGTTATACCGTCAGTGGTTGTCTCATAGTGGACGAGGCTGCTTACATCGGCGACGACGCATTCAACGCAGTATTACCTACCACTGATGTCTATAAGGCTCCGATTATCATCGTCAGTACTCCTCGCTTCCGTAGTGGTTTCTTCTATGACTACTACCTCGATGGATTGGATAAGAAGATCAAAGGGGTTTACGGATATGACTGGGCTTCCTACGACAAGAGCAAGATACTCTCCCCAGAACGACTGGAGTTCTATCGTAGAAGGATGCCCAAAACGAAGTTCACCCAGGATTATCTCGGGGAGTTCTGCGATCTCGGCTTCGGAGTCTTCGGAGAGTTCAATGATCTCCTTTGGAAACCTTCCGATCCTTCTACTGATGGATGTGTGTTTGGGATCGACTGGGCTACGGGAACAGGTGGTGATGAGACTGCTATAGCGGTGTTCAATAGTGACAAGGAGATGATCGATCTCGTTCATTTTAACGATTTAGATGATGTACATACGATCGAAAAGATCATAGAGATGGTAGAAAAATACCATCCTGTTAAGATCACTGTTGAATTGAACAGTATAGGACGCATATTTTACAATATGCTTCAGCGTAAGCTGAACGAGAAGCAGTTGAACACTTCGTTGAGGGGTTTCAATACCACTAACGCTTCCAAGCAGAGGATCGTCAATCGACTGCAGGTAGCAATACAGAACAAAGAGTGTAAGATACTGAAGGACGAGCAGCTCATCAGTCAGATGGGTCTCTTCGAGAGCAAGCTCACAGGTGCTGGTAAGGTCACTTACGCAGCCACCAAGAACCAGCATGATGACTTAGTGCTGGCTATGCTCTTCGCCTTCGATAGTCTCTACACAGGCAATTACAACATCGTTTAAAAATGGAAATACGTAAGGTTGGCCGTCCACGCAAGCGTGTGATGTGCCTAGAAACAGAACAAGAATTTTCTTCGGCTACTGAAGCTGCAGCAGCCACCGGTGTATCCCGCCCCTATGTGGCCTGGTCCTGTAAGACTAGGAAGATGGCGAAAGGATATCACTTCAAATTTATTTAATTATTAATGGAAAAGACAATTAGACTTAAAAACTCCTGGGAAGCAATCACCCTTAAGGAGTTCGAACAGATCGAACAGATTGCAAACGCTGACATCCCTGAAGATTATAGGGTGGTAAACATCCTCTCGGTGTTGACTGGTGAGCCTCCCGTGTTCTTCGAGAGCCTTCCACTCCACATCTTCATAACCCTCGTACCTAAGATCGCTTATCTCTATGAGGATGCTCCTGATGTGAAGGTGAAGGATCACTATGTGATCAACGGGCATAAGTATAGACTCGATGCTAACATCCCTTCTATCACTACTGCTCAATACATTGATTATCAAACCTATATGAGAGAGGAGAACAGAGATCTGCAGAAGATCATCAGCTGCTTCCTCATCCCAGAAGGACATGCTTACAATGATGGATATGATCTGAGCGAGGTACTGGCCGACATCCATAACATGCTTTATGTTGATGTCAAGGCTATCGCTTTTTTTATCAAGAAGCAATCAGCTCTCTTCATACTAACTACGAAATCTTATTTATCGGACCAAATGAAGAAGATGGGGATCCCGAAGAAGAAAATCGAGAAAGACTTGGAACCTCTGGACAGTGGGGCATTATCCCTTTTGTCATAGGAGTCTGTAAGATGACCATGACTCCCTTTGAGGAGGTGATGAGATGGTCTGTTGCACAAGTGTTCTACCTCGCCAGCTACTCCCGTTATCAAGAGAAGCTGAACGAGCTGAGGACAAAGCATTGGAAAAAAACTCATTGATATGACCAATTTAACAAATGAAGAATCCTATCAACTAGCTGAGCTGGTGGAGCAGCTGGCAGAGATCTATAAGAGAGAGGTTGATAATGCTGATGCCATAGCCACTGGAGAGCTCAGGAATGTAGAAGCTGACTACAACCTCACCGACGAGCGCTTCACTGTGCTCTTCTATCTCCCCGACTACTGGAAGTGGGTTGAGGAAGGCAGAAAGAAAGGAAGACAACCACCACCAGAGGCTATAGAGAGATGGATAGAGGTCAAGAGGCTCGTACCCAACCCTTCCAATCATAAGATACCGAATACTAAGCAGTTGGCTTATCTCATTGGTAGGAAGATTGGTCAGGAAGGAACACAGGGTAAGCATATGATTCAGAAGACTAGAGAAGCATCTGAAACAGCTACTATTATACAAGAGATCAAAGAGGTATTGATCTCCAAAATAAAACGTGAACTAAATGAAGTACTTATCGGATAAGAACTACATTACATACACCCCAGGAACCAACAACAGATATGTAAATTACGTAGTTTATGCCCGTCAGAGTGGTACTGCTACCTATAAGCCTATCTATACAGGTAGGCTTTTCGTGTTGAACAATGATCCCCAGTATCTGTACCTGGATGACATCATCAGATCGCGCGGTTATAACACTCAACATGTCAAGCCAGGAAGGGATGGTGGTATACCAGATAAATCAGCTGCCACAGAAGGAATCAACATAATGCAGCGTTACAAAGTCGATATCGCAGGGCTCGAATACTACACCGATTGGATCCTGGGTTACTATAAGGATGCGAACCTCCCCATTGGTCCTGGCAGGCTCAATGGCTTCGCACCCGACAGCATCGAGAGGACTGATGTGCTCAATCCTATAGAGGAGCGTACTAGCGTCCTTCCCCGTATACCTAAGCTAGCTACTAGCACTAGGAATTTCTGGTTTGCCTTTGATGTCTTCCCCACCACTAAGCTCTATGAGGATTGCGGTGGTTACTACAGACTGATCTCTGCTGCTCATCAGCATAGCTTCACTATCAATGCTTCACCAGACACGGCTGAGATCGCCTTCACCAGACAGGATGCAGGAGCTGATTTCTATAACTTCACAGTCGTGGCTACACCTGATATCGCTGCAATCCATATTGGTGTTGAGGGTGATGGTGTAGCAGTCAACGGAGTGTTCTCAGACATCGTTACTGGTAATTCATTATATGATCTCACCAGAGGACAGGCTATCCTGCTCGAGGCTGGTGTGGATAGTATGGTGAGAGTGAAGGTGGCCGACATCGATGAGTGTCCTGCTCCCTTCTATGCCATCTGGCTCGATCGTACAGGTGTCTATCAGTGCCAGCCCTTCCAGTGCAATAACATATTCTCAGAGACCATCACTAGCTCTAACACAGTGAACTTCCTCGATGAGAAGAGACCTTACATCAAGAGTGTCACCCCTAAATGGTCACTCTACACTGATTGGATGGATGAGGAGCATTATAAGGCTTACGAGTCTCTGTTGACCTCTCCTTATATCTATCTCTATGACACTGAGAAGGATCTTGGTGCTTGGGTCAACTGCACCACAGAGAGCTGGACTGATAAGACCTATAAGAATCAGAAGAAGTTGTTTAACCTTAACGTATCGTTCGAAGCGATTGCAAATCAAGACCTTAGATATTAATGAACATACAGTTATTTCTGGAAGGAAGAGAGATAGAGCTGACTAGTGATGTGGTATTCCCTCTTAACAGGGAGTTCCAACATCTCTACAACCCAGCTGATATCATCGTTGAGTATTCAAAGTCTATCAACATTCCCATGACAGCGAAGAACAACGAGACTCTATGCTATGCTTATAACCTTACCAGAGTACCAGCTGATGGAGGAAATGAGAATATTGGACTATATCTCGATCCTTATAAGAAGATTTCTTGTAAGCTTCTCTATAACAATCAGCTGATGTTGGAAGGATATGCTAAGTACACTTCCGCTTATTACTCCAAAGACAACAAATACTACACTATCAACCTCTATGGACAGCTTGGAGAGATCTTCCAAAAGCTCAAGGATGTAGTGGTAGATGAGAAGAGAGTAGCAGATGGTGATCTCTCTTACGTACTGAATGATCACTGTTCTGGAAAGCTCATTGATAGAGACTACGTGGTTGCCAGCTGGGTGAGAGACGAACCACCGATGGATATCAATGATGTGAGGAACGATGAGGATATTATCGGTATGGCTCCTTCTTATAGAGGATTCTATAACAACTTCAAATCAGATAGTGTTCATCGATCAGTAGGTGGAGTGGATGAGATCATCTCTATGGGAGCAGTGCTCGAGGAGAAGTGGAAGGATGTCTATGCTATGGACACATACAGTCAACACTACGATGCACTCACCGATGATCAAAAGGAGGTAGTAGATAATTATGTGGACAAACTCGAGGCAGATAAGGCAGTCGGTGATGGACTGAAGGATTACCAGATGAACGAGTATCGCTCTTATCAGCAACGCCCCTTCATCTACTTCAATAAGCTCATGCAGATGTATCAGGAGAAGTGCAAGGAGCTCACAGGATACGAGCTCAAGCTGGATCCCAGCTGGTTCAATGCAAATAATCCTTATTGGACGAGAAGCTGCTATATGTTCGACTTCCTCAATCCAGGAGGTACGAGCAATACTGATACAGAGAGAATAGCAACTCAATTGAGCACGGTGTATACTTCCTCTAGTGGAGACTTCCTTGGTATTACTAACTCCCGATTGATCAGTGTTGATCATTCATACAACTCCAGTGAGTTAGATATCGCTCCATTCACTATTGATGTACATCATCTGAACTCCTTTGGAAGTGATCTCTGGAATGGAGGCAATATCTCCTGGGATGATTACATGCGTATTGTAGCATTGAGTAATGAGGTAGTGGAATGCACCTACACCTACAGCCCAACCGCTAAGTATGTAGTGACCATCAAGGCTCGTCCTGTTGGCACAAGTGATTGGCAGACTAAGACTTTTTGGTCCGCTCCCAACTCTAGCATCACTACTGAGGAGTACACTGCATATAACTACACTCCTTTGACTTTTAGTGGTGATTATCGAACCTACGACATACTCAATATACCAACCTTTACTAATGGTCGTGTGGACTTTTTCGTCAATGGTAGTTTCACTATTCCCACCTGTAAGTTCACTGGTGATTTCTCTGGTGGTGCTGAGATGATGATCCAGGTGATGGCCTATAATCCGGAGGAGGATTATATGTGTTCAGCTATCGTCCCAAATTACTACGAGGATGATCGTTTGATCGCAACCTCAGGAGTCTATAACATGACGATGGCCATCAATTCACAGGATCACACCGTCACATGCGGAGATATTGACATGGCTGATGGTATTGGTAACAATCCAGTCTCCAAACTTAGGAACATCTATAAGAAAGATGAACCTCTTTTTGATGTGATTCTTCAATACACCAAGATGTTCCAGCTCGTTTGGGATGTCGATTATAACAATCAGACCTTGACCATACTGCCCCGGGGCAAGTATTTCGATGGATATACCATTGAAGACTGGGGTGATAAGATGGATAAGAGCAGGGATTACATCGTTGAACCCGTCTCCTTCCCTACTAAATACATCGGATTTAACTACGATGATGTGGACGGATTCAAGTATAAGGACTATAAGGACAAGTACGGAGTGAACTATGGCGCTAAGAAAGTAAAGACTAAGTATGAGTTTAACAACGATACGAATGATATTTTCAGTGGTCTTTATCCTTCTATCTCATCTAACCGCAGCTTTATCAAGTGGTCTCAGCTCTATGATTGGGATCTAGAGGGTGTGATCAAGGGGACAGTAGATCGGTTTGAAAGACCAGAATGTGCTTCCAAGGACGATAAGAGCTCTGTACAGGCGCATAACTGGAGCATGAGAGGATTTAATGTTGAGGAAACCACCACTAGTTACATCTCTGATGACAGTAACTACATGATTACTAATGATAAATACTGTTATTACGATCCTACTAACACTCCTGCAGGTGCTCTCATCACATCAACCAATGAATTTCCTGTTTTCTCTCCTGTTTATGAAGACAGAGACTCAATAGGAAGGTTCATGGGATCCTATTGCATGCTGTTCAATCAACCACAAGAGGATTATACGGAAGATGAGGTCTATGCATACGCTGGTAAGAACTATGTGTATGATCGTTTCTGGGAAAACTTCATAAACGAGCGTTATAATTCGAACAATAAGAAGCTGACTGCATATTTCTACCTCACTCCAGAGGATTATATGAACTTCAAGTTCAATAAGTTCGTTTATCTCCATGGTTCACTCTTCTGTGTGAATAAGATCTACGATCACAACATCAATGACACCGAGCCAACCAAGATCGATCTCATTCAGATCACTGATCCCACACAGTATGCTTCCACCGGGGGTCTCTTCCCCGCTATCTACACCACCAACAACATCATTAACGGTACAGCTGTCGATTACGGAGCTACCATAGGATGTGAGGTTCGTTGCTATCCTCGCCCCTATGTGACCATCATTAAGACAGGCGGTGTGGGTGATCCCATAGTGTACATAGACAACTTCGAGACATACGACCATGACTGGTATGTCTACAATATACAAGCAGATAATGTTGATCCCGGAGATGAGTGGGAAGGATATGTCCACATTGAAAGTGGAGAAGCAACATTAGATGTTCCCGTAACAATCAATAGTCCAATAGAATAAATAAATGAATTATGATAAATGGCAGAGCCAGTAGATATAATCAATATCGATTTAACAGAACTCAATCAGGAAGCCAATGAGTCGAAGAAAACTCTAAAGAGCCTTAGAGAAGAGATAAAGAATCTCAGAGGCACTCTAGAGGAAACAGAGGTAGGCACTGAAGACTTTACTAAAGCGCTCGATCAACTGACAGAGGCCCAAAATGAGCTCAAGAATGCCACCGTCTCTAACAACCAGGCAATAGAGGGATCCTACAATGCTCTCGTCAAGGAGATGGGAGAGCTCAAGAAGCAATGGAAGGCCACTGCTGATGTGCAGGAACGTGCAGAACTTGGTGTCAGGATCAGAGAAATCAATGATGAACTCAAATCCCTCGATGAAACCATAGGTAATCATCAGAGAAATGTGGGTGACTACTCTAGTGCATTTGATAATCTTGGACAGACTATTAAGAATACTAGTGAAGCCACTCAGGGTATAGTACAGTCCTTCGGTTCAGCTATGTTGATCATGAACAACATGGGTGTGGAGTCTGAAGAGATGACTAAAATCTTCAAAGCCATGCAGCTGGCTATGGTTTTCACTAATGGATTGAAGTCACTTGAGAAGGGTACGGGATTATTCTCTAAGTTAGGTAAGGTTATCAAGGGAACGGATAAGATCCTCAAGGTCTTCAACACTGATCAGAAGGTGGGTGCTACAGAAGGTAAGGCTTTAGCAGCTGCAGAGACGAGTGTAGCCGCATCTACAACCGCTGCTTCTGTGGCTATGAAGGCCTTCAAGGCAGCTCTCATCTCCACAGGTATCGGTGCTATAGTAGTGGCGCTCGGTTCTTTGGTATCCTGGATGGATAAGGTTGCAGAACGAGCAAAAGAAGCAGGCAATCGCACAACTAATTTTATCGAAGACTTGAATGATGAAGTTGAGGCACGTGCTGCTGCTATCAAGAGAGAGTCTGAACAGACCATAGCTTGGATGGAGCTAGCCGGAGCTAAACAGTCTGAGATTGAAAGAGAGAGAGTCCGTGCACTGAATAAATTAGCTCATCTGTACACTGAGACTTACGCTGCTCTGAAAGCACAGTATGATGCATTGTGGGATAGTAGGACCATTTTCAGATCCCATACAAAGGAACTTGAAGAGCTTGAGAAAAAGATGGAAGAAGTAGCCAAAAAGGCTAAGGAGTATCGTGAACAGGCTGAAGATGATGGTCTTTTCAATGTGCAGATTGCTCAGGCTAAGGAGATGAGGGATGAGGAGAAGAAGACAGAAGATGCTAGAAAGAAGGCCTATGATGATGCAAAAAAATCATATGAGGCATTTGCACAAACTCGGGAGAATAATGAAAAGAAAATCCTCTCCATTGCCCGTGAATCTGAAAAAGATCTCATGTCTCAGTATGATTCAGACCGTGCAGAGATCTTCGATTGGTATGATGATCAACTGAAGGAGTTTAAGAAGTATGAAGAGAATGAGTTAGCAGAACTCCAGAGGGCTCGTAAGTCTAAGCTGATCACAGAAGAGGAGTATCAGGCAAAGGTTACTGCCACCACTAAGCGTTATGCAGAAGCAAGAAATAACCTTTTGATAGAATATGATAGTAGGATGGCCAAGCTCGAGCAGGATACTGCTAATAAGAGAGATCAAGATATCAAAGCCTCCTATGAAGCTCGTGTAAAGATCGCTGAGGAAGCCTATTCTAAGGAATCTGCATTGGCTGAAGCTCAATATAACAAGCAGATGAATGAGTTGGATCAGTTAGCTGCCCTTGCTGAAGCAACTGGTGATGAAATGCTGAGTGGTCAGTTATCGATCCGGATGTCTGAGCTCACTGAGCAATTCTATAAGGAACAGGAGGGGCGTTTGAATGCCTTTAAGGCTAATGTGGAGAAAGCCGGCCAAGAAATCTCTGGTGCATCTGAGAAGATGACTAAGGAGATCGGACAGTCAGTGAAGGAGATAGTGGAAGGAATCGATCTGGAACTCACCAATCTTGTAAATGATGGTATTGTCGCTGCTACTGACACTGCGGTGGCCAAAATCGAACACATGAAGGAGTCGATGGTGGGTATGTCCGATCAGATGAAGGACACTGTTGCAAAGATCATCTCTGTCGGTAATGGATTATCTTCAGAATGGACCAACGTCTTCGATCAACTCTCTGCAGGCATTGAGAATGTAAATAATCAACTCAATAAGGGTGAGAAGGGATGGAGAGAGTATGCTAGCATGGCTGTCAGTGCAGTGAATGTAGCTTCCTCCATCATGAATGCTCTCGCTGATGAGCAGGATGAGAGTACTAGAGAAGGCTTCGAACAACAGAAGAAATACCAGATCGCAGCTACAACCATGAACATGCTCGGTGGTATTGTGAGTGCTTGGACCTCAGCTATGAACCCTTCTAATGCGTTCATGACCATCTGGGGACAGCTTGCAGCAGGTACTGCGATGTCAGCTATGATCCTCACCACAGGCCTCATGCAGATCAGTAAGATCAAGCAACAGAAGTTCAATGGTGAGAGCACTGGCAGTGGAATAGGTCCTGTAGCTACTCCTTCACTCTCAGCCCTGCAGTCGATGGATGGTGGTATCATGCCAGTCACTCAGATCGAGGGAGCATCAACAGAGTCTCAGGTGAAAGAGGCACAGAAGGTCTATGTACTCGAATCAGACATCACTTCCACAGTTAACAAAGTCAGTGTATCACAGAGTGAGGCTACATACTAGCCCCACCCTTGTTTTACGCGCTTCTATTGCGGGGTAAAATCGTGTTTTTGAACAAAAAATGCGCTTGTAACGCATTGATAATCACTGAAATCATTGATTTAATAACTCATTTTTTCAAACCCTACCCCTGCTAAAATTAATATATATATATAAAGGGGTCAGTGACTGAGGCACAGTGAACCGAAAATCGGTCTTGTAACTCATTCTATATCAATTAAATCAATCGATTTATAAGCACCCCCACCCCTCATTCTACGCGCTTCTACTGCAGGGTGTCACCCTTTAATATATCGCGTATATCGCGGGGTGGGCCCAAAAACAGTGCAAAATCTCAAAACATTGTAAAAAAATTTAAGAACTCTGTAACTGAGCTCAAAAAAAGACTAAAAAATACAATTATATCATGGAAAAGAAGATTTATAAAATCACTATCGACCCAACTGATCAGCTTACAGGTCTGGATGCTATCAGTCTGGTCGAATTTCCTGCTGTAGAGTTTGACTTTCTCAAGTTCTCTGAGGATGGTATCAAGCTTTCCTTCGAAAATGAAGAGAAACAGATCATATCTGGTGTTGCCTTGCTTGCAGACACCCCGATCTACCGCCTCCGTCCTGATGGATCCGAATATTATGTCGTGTTCACCAAGGAGGTCATTGAGCAGCTTGTAGAGAAATACTCAAAATACATGTTCAACAACGTGGTGAACATCGAGCATTCCGACACGCACTTCGTAGATGGCGTTTTTATGATAGAATCCTATATAAAAAACGCGGAAAGAGGAATAGTTCCCATTGAATTCAAGGAAATCCCTGATGGATCATGGATAGTGTCATATAAGGTCGAAAATCGCGCAGTTTGGGACAAGATCAAATCCGGAGAAGTGAAGGGATTTTCAGTGCAAGGAGTGTTCAACCTCATCGATAGTAAGTTTTCTGCTCAGGAACTACCAGAGACACTGGATGAGTTAGTCGATCGATACAAAGGGGAAGATAAGGAAATCGAAGAAATACTAAATCAAATAAATCAAAAATAGATATGTCTATACTCAATCGTATTAAGCTCGCAAGAGCTATCATGAAGTTCGCTAGTGTTATGACTGATCAGGGCGAGCTCATTTATGAAGGCGATGCACTCGTGGAAGGCATCGAGGTCTATGTAGAGACCGCCGATGGTAACATCACTGTAGCACCTGATGGTGAATACATCGCTGAGGATCGTAAGATCGTCGTTGCTGATGGTAAGGTTGCTTCTATCGAAGAGACCGCTGCTCCCGCAGAGGAACCTAAGAATGAAGAGCTTGAAGAGGAACCCAAAACCGAAGAGCCTGCTGCAGAGGATAAAGATGCTAAGATCGCTGAGCTCGAAGCAAAGGTTTCTGAACTCGAGGCCGCCATCGCTGAAAAGGATGCTAAGATCGCAGAGCTTGAGGGTCAGCTCGGCACCGCTACTGAGGAGCTCTCCGCTGCTAATGCTAAACTGCAGGAAGCTGCTGACAAGCCTCTGAAGGATAAGATGAAGTTCTCCGGCAAGGAAGTGGAGGACAACCCTGCATTAAAGTACTTCCAATAATAACATTAGTTACTAATAAATCATAAGAAAATCAACAAATAAAGTAATATAGAAATGGCTATTAATCTAAGTGCACTTACTGCATACGTGGATGAAAACAAGCTTCCACTCATTCGTAAAACTATTCTTGATGGTGAGACTGTAAAGCACCTCCAGCTCATGACGGGCGTAAAAAACGAGGCCGCTCTCAATCTGCTCGACACTTCCATCTCTCTCGGCAACGGTAAGGCCTGCGGTTTCTCCGCTGCTGGTGACGACACCTTCACTCAGCGTACTATCAAGCCCGCTGCTATCAAGGTGAACAAGGAATACTGCCACCGTTCCATGCTCGATTACTGGATGAACAACCAGGTAAGAGTTGCTGCTGGTGACACTGGCCTTCCTTTTGAGCAGGAGTTCTGCGAGAACGTAGTGAAGAAGGTCAATGTAGAGATCGAAAAGCTGATCTGGCAGGGTGTGACCGTTAACAGTGTCTTCTATCCTGGCTTCATCGACATCCTCAACGCTGATACTGACGATCAGACCGAGGGTGTGCAGCCCGCTGGTACTCTCGTAGAGGCTGGTTCTACCATCTATGAGACCGTGATGAACGTTTACAACGGCATCGACGCTGATGTTCTTGAAGAGACCGCTATCTTCATGGGCCGCGACCAGTTCCGTGCTCTCGTTCAGGAGCTCATCGCTAAGAACCTCTACAACTACGCTAAGGATCTGCAGGATTCCCCTGCATTTGAACTCGTACTTCCTGGCACCAACATGCACGTTTATGGTGTGAAGGGTCTGGATGGCAAATATGGCTCCATGCACTGGGTCGTAGCTCTCAATCTCGAGCACGCCTTCTATGGCACTGACATGCGTGGTGATGAAGAGCAGTTCGATTTCTGGTATTCTAAGGATAACGATACTTACAGACTCGCCCTCGCTTTCAACGCAGGCGTACAGGTTGCATTTCCTAAGGAGAACGTTTACACTTATTTCGCTTAATTTATTGAACCCATTACTTTAAATAAATAGTTTAAGAATATGGCTTGTTCAAGTATTACATTAGCTGGTATTAACACTGGTTGCAAGGATAACATGGGTGGTATCAAGGAAGTCTACATCATAAAGAAAGACTACATTGAGAGTGTCACCCTCACTTCCAACGCAATCTCCGCAATCACTGTATCTGTGGTGGATCCTACCGCTGCGACTCCTGAGGATCAGCCTTGGAGCACCTATAAGTTCCGTAAGGGTACCTCTCAGTTCACCTCTACGATGACTACTGACGATGCTGCCGGCACAATGTCATTCGAGACCGTCCTTGCTTTGCAGTTCTCAAAGCAGGAGACCAGCAAGAGACTGGAAATCATGGCACTCTGCATGGACGATGTAGCAGTCATCGTGCTTGACAATAACGGCAAGTATTGGTATCTTGGTTATGACCAGCCTGTTACTGCAACTGCTGCTACCGCTCAGACTGGTACTGCATTCGGTGATTTCGGAGGTTATAATGTCGAGCTCACTGATAACTCCAAGGAACTCCCTTACGAGGTCACCGCTACCGCTATTGCTGCGCTTAATATAAATCCAGCACCTAGCGCTTAATAATCAATAAAATCTCGCGTATTTTTTGTCGTAATTGTTTAACTTTCTTTTCAAGTGGGATCAACCGTTCTGGTTGATCCCTTTTTATTTAATTTTCGACCATTTGCTACTTATTATTATAGTAAATAAATCCAATTTTATCATGGTTTATATCAATGATGACACCATTTATGTACAGTTTCCTAAGCATGTTGAATCAGATGAGGAAACTTACAATCTAAAACTTATCAACAACACCACGAAACAGATCACTCGTTACACCAACCTAGAGGATGTATCTGAGTCTGAGGCACTCTATGAGTTTGAGATCGTCGTTGGACAGCTCGAAGAGGGAGAATATGCCTATCAGATCTATTCTATGAAGACTGATGAAGAGACCGAGACCACCTATGAGTACGTTTGGGAAGGCGGACTCTTGATTAACGGTGAATACGCTCGTGAAGTCTCTCAGTTCGAATCAGCAAATACAATAGTCCAGTTCAATGGCTAATGCTGAAAAGATGTACTTTAGTGTCATTCCTATGGAGACTAAGGAGATCCCTACTCCAAAGGAGACTAAAGGCGGTGGTAAGCGGTATGTCAGCTGGGGTGAGCAGAACAACTACCCAGAGTATCTCTGGGGTCTCTACACCCGCTCCTCATTGGAGCAATCCATCATCAACGGAATCTGTGATTTCGTGCATGGTGATGGTGTGACAGCCGTCGACCCCAATATCAGTTACACAAAGATCAACAAGGATGGAGAGACACTAGATGACGTGATCTCCAAGGTCCTCGTTGATTTCTCTATTTTCGGTGGATTCGCACTCAACATCATCTTCTCTCACGAGCATAAGATCGCTGAGATCTACTGGCTCGACATGAGAAAGGTGAGAGTTGATGAGTATGAGCGTAAGGCCTATGTAGCAGACAAATGGAAGTGGGGTGTCAAGCCCATCGAGTCTCCACTCTTCGATAAAGCATTGATCGAGGAGAGTTGGAAGACTGATAAACCCATCAACTCCTGTGTCTTCTATTATAAGGGCAAGCTCACACGCTCTATCTACCCTGTGCCTATGTACAGTGGTGCACTTCCCGCCATCGAGACCTCTTGCGAGATCGCTAACTTCCATCTAAGGAACATCCTTAACAACATGGAGCCTTCAGCGATCATCACATTCCAAAACGGCGTTCCTACACAAGAGGAGCAGAAGAAAATTGAAAGAAGGATCCAGGAGAAGTGGTCCGGTTCATCCAATGCAGGTAAGTTCATGCTGAACTTCTGTGATGATCCAGATCATGGAGTTAAGATCGAAAGACTCACTGAGGACAAGCAGGATGAGAAGTTCAAGACTCTCTCTCAAAGCACAATGAAGGAGATTTTTGTAGCCTTCAGAGCCACACCTGCATTGTTTGGTGTTAATCCAGAGAATAATGGATTCAGCAAGGAGGAGTTCCTCCAGGCCTTCGAGCTCTATAACAAGACCGTGATCACTCCCATGCAGAAAGAGATCATCCGCTGCTTCAACAAGATCTACGGTGTGGATAACGCATTCAATTTTATTCCCTTTGAACTATCACCAATTGAAAATATAGCAACAGAATAATATGGCAGAAGTATTGTTAATTAGTGAAAAGACTTTAAAATCAGAGAGTTATATTAATGATAATGTGGGATCCGAGATGATCCTGCCTGCCATTCTCAGTGCTCAGGACATGAAGCTGCAGCCACTCCTTGGTTGTTCGCTCTATGCTAAGATCAAATCATTAGTGCTTGCAGATGCTAATAACATCCCCGAGCCCTATCTGACTCTGTTGAAGACCTATATCAAACCCTTCCTTATCTATGCTGTGATGGCCGACATCCAGATCCCTCTAGCCTTTAAGATCAGAGCCAATGGAGCTGCAGTACAGGCTAACACCGACTATACTTACAACAGCGATAGGAAGGATGTTCAGATGATAGCTAACTACTATGAGGACAAGATGAATTTCTATGGATTTAGGCTTACAGATTACTTGAAGCAAAATCGCGCGAATTTCCCTGAATTTTGCGACAATAATTGTGGATGCAATAGTGATCTACGGCAAGACTTCAATAGTGGTTTATTTCTAGGTTAAACGCGCAATAAATTGAAGTTAAAACATGAATACTAGACAACTCATAGACTACATTCATTCAGTCGTTGATTCCATCGAGATTGTACACTCTTTTTCCGACACGGATCCATACACTTTTTGGAACTCCCAAGAGGTGAAGTATGGCTCAGTGGTCTTTGCTGTGAAAGGGTATACCATCCTCAATGGAGTGACTCGCTACCAGTGTGTCCTTTACTATGGTGATCGTCTGCTCGAGGATGAGAGCAACGTCAATGATCTCTATACCGATACTCAGATGGTCATCAATCACATTCTTAAGAACATCGATTTTTCAGATGGTACACTTCAAGTGACCACCAACACTCCTTCAGTGACTTTCTTCACACAGGGCTTCCTCGATAAGCTCGCAGGAGGATACTGTAACTTCTCTATCGATACCGATGATAGTCTGGGAGCATGTGGTTACAACGAAGGCAAAATAATTAATCCCGATTAATATGGCAATAACAAAAACAATAAGGGTAAAAGATCATAAGATCGTCAAGTATGATGTCTCTGCGGATAACTACTATCCTGCTGAGGGACAGTACGAGATGAATGGACAAGACCACACAGTGTATGTGGATCTGATTCCCATGGGTGGTGATCTAACCTTCACCATTCAGTGCGTACAGGAGAATGCCACTATCTTGATCAACGGCCAGGAGATGAGTTCGATCTCACTACCAGGTGGGTCGAGTCTTAGTTGGGAGTGTTCCTGTGAAGGGTATGATACTCAGCGTGGTACGATAGTAAATCTATCTCCTAGTTCTCCTGGTGTGGCCAGTCCATTGATCATCGATCTATCTCAGACCCAGCTGACATTCAGCATTGTGGCTATCCCTGCTGACAGTACAATCACCATCAACGGGCAGACTCTGTCTCAGATCACGCTGCCAATCGGTAGTCGAATCGATTGGACTGTAGCATGCGAAGGCTGGAACAGCCAGACTGGTTTCGTTGAGTCTCTTGGAGCTGACTCTCCTGGTGTGGCTGCTCCATTGGTGGTTGACCTCACCAGACAGGAGTATTCACTCACTGTCACTGCTCAGCCTAACACTGCTTCAGTCACACTGCTTTACAATGGTGTTCCAGATACTAAGACTGGTACCAACACCATCACAGTACCTGCTAACTCAGTGGTACATGTAGTAGCTGCACAGGAAGGCTATACGACCTACGAACAGGATATCACTGTAGATACACCCAACAAAGCAGTTCCTGTTGTGTTGGTTCCTGCTTATTTCGTATTTAGAGTCAATGCTACACCCGCCAATGCTTATATCGTTATCTCTGACTCTCAGGGATCAGTAGATGGTACGGGTACTTGCGTGAAGAACGTAGCTCCTAACGCTCGAGTAAGATATGTTGTAAGCGCAGATACATACCAGACAGTAGATCAGGAGGTCACTGTGACTAGTTCCATGACCATCCCTGTCAATCTGACCCAGAGAATGGTTACAGTGAATGTGGTTTGTGATTATCCTTCTGGTGCTCTGGTGAAGATCGAAGATGAGCTGGGTAATAAGGTGGAGATGACTGGTGAAGCATCGATGAATGTCCCTGCAGGCAGTTATATCACATATACTGTAAGCAAGTCTGGCTACGGGACCAAGAGTCAGCGCGTCCAGATCAATAACAGCAAGGTTATTCCTGTATATCTCGATGCTACTACAGCCTCTCTCACAGTGAATGGTTCGCCTCATGGTGCAACAGTGGTGATAACTGGTGATGGTAGGAGAGTGGAAAATGAAAATACTGCTACTATAACGGTTCCCAAGAATACAGTTTGCACGTACACCGTCTCTCTCGCTGGCTACACGAGCATCTCGGATGTCGTGACCGTCCGCGAAAATATGGTGGTTCCTGTAAATCTCGGACAGAATAACGTTACATTGACTGTGATCAGCTATGTGGCTTCTGCTAATGTGACCCTCAGCTGGGCTGGTGGTACCTCCACTCTAAGAGGACAGAACAGCGTTTCTGTTCCTGTAGGTAGTGTAGTGACCTATACAGTTGCTGCAGAAAAATACCAGCCTGAGTCTCAACCAGTTACAGTCAACGGTACACAGGATATCACTGTTTACCTCAAACCACTATATGATATTGAAGTTACTTCTCAGTATCCTGTGTTTGGTGATGTGACTATCTGGGTGAATGGATTGGCTGATGTGAAGAATCACTATAACAGTGTCAGAGTGGTGAAAGACACTGATGTGATGTGGAGTGTAGACGCAAATGGCTTTGTCTCACAATCCGACCGCTTCCTAGCATCACAGGATTTGGATCTGAAGATTGATCTGACTCAGGAACAGCTGAAGTATAATTTCACAGTTAATACTTCCAATCAGAACACAGTCGTTATCAATGGTGAAGCTGCACGTACAATAAGCGTGAGACCCGGTACCCGATGCAACTATGAGGTCTCTCGAATTGGCTTTAACACCTATACTGGATATTACGATATGGGTGCAGCTGACTATACCACACCTCTGATCACCTTGGATCCTGTTGTGGAGTATTGCACACTCAATGTGACCACTACACCAGCTTCTGCTAAGTGTTGGTTGAATGGTCAGGAGACTAAGACTATCATCGTTGAGAAGAACAGCTCCGTCCATTATAAGGTCGAGAAGGTCGGCTGGGTTACCGAAGAGGACGATGTAAATGTTACCCAGGATCCCCAGTCATTGGTAGTGAATCTGCGCGAATCTGGTATGGATCCTCTGCTCACTGTGGTGGCTACTCCAAGCACTGCTAGTGTGACTATCATCAACGGTGAAACCAGAGATACTAAGACTGGATCTAACTCGATGCAGGTTCCCTATGGTACATCACTGAGCTATCTCGTTACATGTTTGGGCTATCTGGATAAGGGAGAAAGCAATATTGTAATGACAGAGAGCATCACCAGGCATGTTGATCTGGAACAGGCATCACCTACCACATGTGTGATCACTCTGGTTCCTTCATCTCCTGCTAATGCAACCTGTTATATCAACGGTATACAGACTAGACAGGCAACTGTTCCTATCGGATCCACAGTTCAGTGGAGAGCGACTCATCCTGACTTCGTGGAAGGCACGGGTAGTTTCACTGCCACTGGTGATACGACTGTTCCTATCCAGCTGACCAGGCTCTATACTATCACAGTGACTGCTACTCCTCGAGATAGCTATGTCTCTCTGTGGAGAAATGGTGCTATTCAGAGCATTCAGGAAGGATATAACACCCTCAGAGCTCCTGCAGGATCCACTATACGTATGGATGTAGAGAGGGATGGTTATAATCCTTGGTCTGAGACTATTGTTTCTCTCTCTGAGAATGTAACTAGGGATATTGAACTCAACCCGATGCAGGTCAAATACCGCTTTACTGTTGCACCCACACCTTCAGATGCCACTGTATACATCGGTGGTTTTGAATCATCTACAAAATATGTGGATGTTCATCCTGGAACGGTGGTGAATTTTGCCGTGCAAAAAACTGGATATAACTCAGTTGAAGGTCAGTACTATATGCAGGATTTCAATCATACTGAATATGTCACATTGACTGAAGCAGTAGGACCTTCTTGCACACTGACTGTTGTTCCTATTCCTTCGAGCGCTAAGGTGTATATCAATGGTATTTTGAAGGATGTAGGAATGAGATATGTTGAAGTTCCTCAGGGTACGACCGTGCATATCACAATCGTGAAAATTGGCTTCGAGACCTATGATGAGGATTATGTAGTGACTCAGACCGAAACACTAACGATTCCACTTAATGAAGAAATTCCAATAACGTAAAAATAATAATTGATAAATGATATCAAAAAGCATTTTACTTGATGAGGGAGAGACCGTGCAATACACGGTCTCAGCCCCCGATTATATCAGCCAGCAGGGCGAGTATACGATGGAAACCCAGGATCATGTGGAGATCATTGTATTGCGCTCTGGTGTAGATGAATTCATCGTAACCATCGTGACTGATAGCAATAATCGTGTCGTTATCAATGGAGTAGAGAGAACTACTGCAACATTTCCTGGCAATACGCTCGTTACATACAGCGTCTCTCGTTCGGGTTACACCACAGTCAGTGATCAGTTTTATCTCAATTCTGATAGGACCATCCCTGTGACCCTGAATCCAGAATATGTAGTATTCTCTATCGATACTTCTTTGGATAACGATGTAATTATTAATGGTGTATCTCAGCGTACTGCTAGTGTTCCGTACAATAGCACAGTCACTTACACAGTCTCTCGTGATCACTATCAGCCCATAAGTGATTCAGTTACTGTCACCCAGGATACCACCGTTCCCGTGACGCTGACTCCTGATCAGTACACCTTTGCTATCGAGACGAGCTCCCTGAACACTGTGACCATCAACGGTCAAAATGTCAGGTCGATCACGGTTCCGTACAATACATTAATTGAATGGGAGGTTACCAGAACTGGGTATAACTCCGCTAGCGGATCTACGAACCTCGTACAGAACACCACTGTTCCTGTAACGCTCGTTAGAGAGTATTGCACACTCACTATTCTCACCAGTCTGGATAATTACACTATCATGGATGGTGAATTTACAACTGTAGTTACAGGTGAAGCAGGTGATCAAATATCATGGAAAGTTTCTAGACCTGGCTATGTGACACAGGAAGGAACCCACACCCTAGTTGATGAAGACACACTCAACATCAATCTCGTTGCAGACTCTGGTCCTAACTATCTGAGATTTGATATGCTTGAGGATGGCGAAATCAACTGGAAAGGTTGGATCGGTTATGGAGATCCATACACTCCTAAGACCATTGAATATTCAAAGAATGGTGGTGCTTGGACCTCTATCACCCCTACTGCTCCTGATTATGAAGCAACAATCAGTGTGAATCTTGGTGATACGGTTAAATTCCGTGGTAATAACGCTTCGTATAGCCAGTGGGGATCAGCTGATGATATAGAGGGATACACTAGTTTTGAAGGGACTGAGACACGATTTAATGTCTCTGGAAATGTCATGTCTCTGATTAATGGATCTGACTTCTCTAACCTCACTACTCTGACAGCTACTGGTGCGTTAGGTTATCTATTCAGTAATACCTATGTTGAGAATGCTTCACAGTTGCAGATGCCCGCTACTACCATCACTCCTCGATGCTATTATCAGACATTCTATAACTCCACTGTGGCAATGGCTCCTGCACTTCCTGCATTGAATCTTCAGCGAAGATGCTATTACGGAATGTTTACAAACTGCGAGAGTCTCTATCAGTCTCCGGATCTACCTGCATTGACACTTCCGGAGGAATGCTATAGAATGATGTTCTATGGATGTACTCATCTCATGTATGTCAAGTGTTTAGCTACTGGTACTGACACAACTGGTGTCTATCCAGATCTCAACTGGGCAACTAAAAACTGGTTGAACTCTGTTAACGCTGGTGGTATTTTCGTACTCAACCAAGCTGCTACTGGTTGGCAGACTGGTGTAGATGGTATTCCTCAACACTGGCTTACCAGAGAGGAAGATACAGGTTACTACACCTTCTCTATCAGTGCGGATCATTCCTCTTCCACTGGTGTTGATTCTAGTCTCGATACGGCTACAATCACAATCAATGGAGTTCAGCGGAAATATGTCACGGCTTTGGAAGGAAGCACGATTAGCTATAGTGTGGTGAAAAGCGGGTTCCCCACAGTTTCTGATACATATACGTTAAATCAGAACCATAATGAGGATATCCAGATGATTCACTACACTCTGACTATCAATCCAACTCCTTCAGATGCTGTTGTTACAATGACCTATGGTGGTCAGACTTATACTACTAACTCTGCTGCCGTCGATCCAGGTACCTCTATCCATTGGGAATGTACCAAGAGCGGCTATCAGTCTGCTAGTGGGGACGAGGTTATGAATGCAGATATCACGAGAACTCCTACTCTGACTCAGATGCATACAGTAACTATTCAGCCTGTTCCAGCTGCAGCTTCCGATGCAACAGTTCAGATCACGGTTGGTGGTCAGACCTATACTCAAAACTACTGGACCGATGTCCCCGGTACGACTTTCTCATATACTGTGACAAAAAATCCTTATCCATCTGTAACTGGTACATATACAATTGGTTACACCGATGAGACGGTACAGGTTCCTGTACAGGTGGATGTGACATTCTCTATTTCAACAGATGCCAATAATTCAGTTGAAATAGATGGAGTATTGCAAAGGAGCAAGCAATGTGCAGTAGGTCAAACTGTAAACTATCACGTTTATAGGAGAGGATTCTTCCCTGTTTATGGTTCAACAGTGGTTCATGCGGATACCACTCTACCAATTACACTTACTGAAAATACCGCAACCACTAGTGATTACTTCACTATTCAGGCAACAGAATATGGTACACCTTATCCAACAGATGACTTTAGTATTGTATTTGGATATGCTCCTTCAACTGGGACACGAGGTACCCCTAGAACAATCGAATATTCAAAGAATGATGGCGCTTGGACATCTATCACTCCCGCAACTCCAACTGACAGTACTCCAACTTATGTATCAATAAGTGTTAAAAGAGGAGATATCATTAGATTCCGCGGAGATAATGCTTCCTATGCCGATCAGGATCTGTCCGGATCGTGGAATAACTATAGTTATTTCAGCGGTAATATTGAACATTATGCAACAGGTAATATAATGTCATTGATTAACTCAACCAATTTCGCCAATTTAACAACACTATCTGCTGCATATACATTTGCTAGTTTATTCTATCAGGATACGTATTTGTCTGTTGCAACTAGCCTATTGTTACCAGCAACCAGTCTCCAAAATTATAGCTACCGCAGAATGTTTGCTGGAGCTACAATGTTAGGAGGTGGTCCAATAAACTTACCCGCCACTAGTGTACCTCTCGGGGCATATGCGCATATGTATGACGGAGATACATCGTTGAATTATGGTTCAAATATGAGTGCAACAAGCATCGGGGGTTATGGATGTAGCTACATGTATAATCAATGTCCATTAAGATGGAGAGTGTGTGATTTAACAAACATTACCTCAGTAGGAGAATATGCGATGGAGTGTATGTTTAAAAATGCAGATATGAATATTCAGAATTTGGGTACTCTAAGTTCAACTCAACTCAGTAGCCATTGTTACGACGGAATGTTCTCATATAACGAGCGTCTGCAGAATACTATGCCATTTGCGTCAAATATCACATCTCTCGGAAGTGCATGTTGCGCAAACATGTATTCACATTGTATCATCACACCCGATCAAATCAGATTCCCTAATTGTTCAGTTGCTGCTTCCAGTTGTTTCATGGGAATGTATTCAGATAACCCCGCTATTACAAATCTCAATTATGTAACAATTCCGACCACTACATTGTCCAACAGCTGTTTCGAGAGACTTTTTGCAAATTGTGTAAATCTGACTACAATCCCTTCAGGCTTATTGGATAACATGACGTTGGCCCCTTCAGCCTTCCAGGAAATGTTTAGAGGAGATACCGGATTAACCAGTGTTCCTACCAATTTGCTCCCCTATACAAGTCTAGCGACCTCCGTATACTCCGGCATGTTTAGAGATTGTACTTCACTGCAGCGCGGACCAGATCTACCTGCTACTACGGCAAGTATATCATGTTACGCAAGTTTATTCTATGGTTGTACGAGTCTCAACCACATCAAATGTATGTTGGCTAGTCCTGCATCATACTACACAAATAACTGGGTATATGATGTTCAGACAACAGCAGGTACATTTGAGAAGAATCCTAGTGCAACATGGAGTAACGGTAATAATGCTGTGCCATGGAACTGGACAATTCAGGATGCATCTTAATATTTTACATTATTCTACAATTAAAAAAGGAGGGATCCAAACAATCCCTCCTTTCAAAAATAAAAATTATTACGTAATAAATGTTTGATAGTATTTACAGTATAGCGCTGGATATACTTGATAAGGTTCACGGCCAGGTCAGACAGTTTGACTCAAGCTATTCCATAGCCTTAGCCATCCTGGATCAGATCGGAGGTGACACCACAAAGAAGTTTGACAGTGTCTATTCTATTCTAAAAGAGATTTACAAACAACGCTTTGGAACAGAGGTGACTAACATGGACAGCGCCTATTCCATCGCGGAAGCCATCAACCACGCTCTTGATGACACCGACAACAGGCGTTATGACTCTACCTACAGCATCCTTCTCCATGTCGATGAGAACCCTGCTCTGCTAGGTAAGAGATTCAGAATCATCACTGATCCTGCTAACACTGTGATAATCAACGGTAGACATACAAGAGAGGACTATTTCGAAGAGGGAGATGAGGTGACCTGGAGCGTCAGCAATGCGCGCGATCACTACATCGAACAGTCAGGTACTTACACGATGGGTGATGAGGAT
>Ga0310786_10002232_pt1 | contig 29943 bp, 26 predicted proteins | sample AusTroGonzalo_MG_FD_203881 | JGI IMG/M metagenome (GOLD analysis project Ga0310786, IMG submission 203881) | Bovine rumen microbial communities from tropical cattle in Woodstock, Queensland, Australia - Gonzalo_03 (v2) (version 2) | ecosystem: Host-associated > Mammals > Digestive system >...
TATAGTGCTCTTTCGTCAAAAGCATCGTAGGGTCCAGCACCTGGGTAGCGGGCACTCCCAGATAGTGTTCGCAGAGCGGAATGCCCGAAGCCTCCCGGACGCTTACGGCATCGAAGCGGCTGGCCAGGGCCGCGCAGCGTTTCGTCTCTTCCGGGGTATATTCCCAGCTGTCCACACCGAAAGAGGCGGCATAGGCGATCCGCCTTACCTCCCAGCCCTCCGTGAAATCCAGAAACATCCTGCCGATGTGATTGTAGCCCGGTCTCCACACCTGGTCGCTCCCCACGACATAGGCGTCAAAAAACTCAGGAGCCAGGTCCTTGCCGATTTTCCGATAGGGATACAGGTCGATATGGGCTTTTACGAAATCCCGCGTAGCCTGCGCGAAGATGTCATAATCCCGACGATAGTGCTTTTCATAGAACAGGTAAGACGCCGGAATCCTGCCGAGCAGGATCTTCCCCGCCCTTTTTACGAATTTCCCCAGGGAAAGCGGCTTCGTCCCGCTTTCGTCCAGCGTGCACACTTCGTGACCCATCTCCTTCAGGCATTGCTGCAGGGCATAGTTCTGGAGGATCCCGCCGTAGTTGGTTCTCAGGGGTTGTGTCAGGATGGCTACTCTCATGAAAGACGTCTTTTTATTTTATGCATTTTCCTCCCCAGGTATGCGAAGAAATCCGCCAGGCCTTTCTCCCTGCGGAGCCGCCGGGCCATCTCCCCGATGGATAACTTTCCTGAGGCAAACCAGCGGAAAAAGCGCCCCCGGCCTCTGGGCTCTCTCCGGGACAAACGGTAGGCGGGGTTCTCCTGAAGGGCCAGGTCCAGCGAGGAAGGACAGGTATCCAGCGTTACCCCGGCCAGGAAATCTTTGCCTTTCCGGCTGTTGACCGTCAGCAGTCCCACGCCATCCCGGTCCTCAAATTCCGGATGGGCCGTATCGATTCCCCAATAGTCTCCCAGGGTCAGGTCGCTGCAGCTTTTTCCGTCTTTCGCCGGACAGGCATAGCAGGAAGGGCGCAGCGTATAATCGTTCAGGAACAGCCACATATAGGGGTCGCTGTCGTTGACACTCGAGATTTCTTTCTCCCGGCCCTCTGCGCCAGCGGTCAGGGTAAAGCTGAACTTCGCCCAGCCGGTCCGTTTATCCCGGAACAAAACGTCCCGGGGCTTCTGCCCTTCCGGAAGGAGTTCCCCAAGATAGCTCCGCCACACCGCGGGAGAAGGCACTCCGTGACAGATAAAGTCCACGGCAAGGAGATTCTCGTAATCTTTCCGGAGAAAGAGTTTCAAAGCCTTGATCTGGCAGGAGGTCCCGCAGAAAAGCACGGGACGGCCGGCTTCCAGGAAGGATTTGGCGGCAAGGAAACTGCCGTCCATCCGGCTTTGCAGGTATTTTGAGCCCATCAGGGCAGGCAAATCTTCTTCAGCCTCCACAGCCGTATGATGCAGCGACAGGAAGTCGGGACGGAAAGCGGCACCGAAGACGACCCCTCCCCTTCCCAGCACTTGTCCGGCGAGGGCGGCAAACAGCCCTCCGGAAGAGGATTTTCGCAAGACTTCCCTGTCCGGATTCCTGGCAGCCAGGACCTCCAGCGGCAGGGACGAAGTGCCCGGATGCAACGCAGGACAGACGCTTTCACACAGGGCACAATCCACGCAGGACTGCTCATCGACAGAAGGATAGCGAAAGCCTTCCCGGTCTTCCTGCATACTGATGCATTGCCGGGGACACACTTGAAGGCATGCCTCGCATCCGCAACACTGCGCTTTATGGACCTTCTTGATCATTTTCTCTTGAACAGCCTGCGGGAAAGTCCCTTGCATCCCGCAACGGCGTAGCGTATAAAGTTCATGACATAGGTTCCGCCCGGCAGGCTGAGCAACAGGGCCGGCGCGCAACCCAGGGCGGGTGCGGCAAGTTCTGCCCGGCAGACGCGGAATTTCTCTTTTGCCTCTTTCCGCCGGTTCCCGCGGATGGCTTCATCGAGCAGGCGGCTGTCATAGTAAGCCTCCAGTTTGAGGCGATATCCTTCCCGCTCGGCCTCCGGCATCCCTTTGATCCGCTTCAAGGTTTCCATCTGCGTCTTGAAGTACACGTCCATCTGCCTCGCCAGGTTCTCATAGTCCGTTTCAAACTGACGGCTGTGTGAGCGGGAGCGGGAGACCACGTGAAACAGCGGCGAGAGAATGGTCTTGCAGCGGTATTTGTACAGGACGGGCAAGAATAACTGCCAGTTCTGCCCGGCGCCTTTCTCCGTGTAGATGTCGAATTCCGTCATCTCGTACAGGGCTTCCGTCCGCACCATATACGCGCCGGCGCAAAAGTAAAAATCATTCTTTCCGAAAAGACAGTCCTCAAACAGACCGGGGCCCTCTTCCTCATGGGCCTTTTGGCCATAAAAGGCGATGGGACGGAAACTCCCGTCCTCGACGAGCACTTCCTGGGTCCTAACCATCTGGAAGACCGGATCGGCGGCAGAGAGGGTCTCCACCATCCGGGCGATGGCATCCTCCGAGGCATAATAATCATCGCTGTCCGGCCAGGCCAGGAACTCTCCCCCGATGCGCTTCAAGCCGTTCCGGATGGCCACGGACTGTCCCGCATTGTCCTGATAGATGTATTTCAGGCTGTAGCCCTTTTCCTCGAAGCGGGGAATGTAGCCCCTGACCACCTCGGCGGAGTTGTCCGTCGAACCGTCATCAATGACAATCATTTCGATGCGGGGATAGGTCTGGTTCAAGACAGAGTCCAGCAGGCGGTGCACATAGGCGCCTGTATTGTACATCGGTGTGAGTAAACTGACTAGCCCTTTTTGCATAATATGCTTTTTATTCGATGAATGATTTTCAGGCTCAGGGAGCGGGGCACCAGGAACCAGTAGCCCAGGAGTACCAGCAAGGCAGAAGAGAGGAGGATCATCTCCAGCAGTCCCCCGAATCCCTGGGCGCAGAACGGCTTGAGCAGGACGCAGACGCCCATGCTGACGGCCAGCACGAAGACGCAGGGAAGGAAATCCCGCTTCAAAAAGCGCCAGAGGGAATATTCCTTGATATACAGATGCAGGGTGTAGGCATTCGAGAGCATTCCCAGCACCACGGCCAGGACATTGAAAAGGAAGGGCCACCAGGCATCCGCCTTCAGCCGGAAGGCCAGATAGGAGAAGGGCACCACCAGAATGTAAAGGGAGCCGTTGATCAGGCTGGGCCTGATGTTCTTCCCGGTGGCATGGATTCCGGTCACCAGGGTGGCCGACATATTGGCGAAGAAATTGAACAGCAGGGTCAGCGTACAGAAAATGACCGTGTATTCCGGGACGATGCCCAGCCATAATTCCAGCACATAGGGCAGACAGATCATCAGGGGGACGGTCGGGAACAGCAGGATGAAAAAGTTCAGGCGGACCGCATTGCTCATCAGGCGGATCATCTCCGGATAATGGCCCTGCGCATAATACTTGATGATTTGCGGCCTTACGGCGGTAGAGACGCTGGTGGCAAAGGACATGACGGCCCCCTGCACCTGGGTGGCGATGGAGGATGCGGCATTGACCGCAGGTCCGAAGAAGATGTTCAAGAGCAGGGTTACCCCCTCCGTGCGGGCCATGACGCTCATATTGCCGTACAGGTCCCAACCGGAGAATTTCATCATCTTTTTCAACAGCGGCGGGTCCCAGACCCACTGCAGGCGGCATTCGCTGAAATGCCGCGCACAGTAGAAGCGATAATACATGGCCTTCCCCGCCGATACCGTCAGCATCAGCAGGGCATAGAGGATCAGTTTATCGAACGACACCACCAGCAGGAGATAGACCACCAGCAGTTTCGCCGCCACATAGAAGATTTCCACATAGGCATAGACATCCATCTGCTCGTGGGAGATGACGCTGGCATTATAGGGGACCTGCGTAACCGACACCATCATGGACAGGATGGACAACTGGAAGACCCAGTTGGCCGCCGGCATCCGTTCTGGCGGGATGACCAGTTTGTTGTTCAGGAACCAGAGGCCAAAAGTTTCGCAGATGATCAGAATGACAACGGCGATCATCAGGTGCTCCAGGAATGCCGTCGAGAAGGTTCTGGACAGGACCTTGGCGTCCCCCTTCCCCAGGCCATAGGTCAGGAAGCGCGAAGTGGCGCCCGACATGGAGGCATTCAGGAAATCGAACATGGCCACTACCCCGCCGACAACGCCGTAGATCCCGTAGTCCTCCACCCCCAGCGTCTGCAATACGACACGGGAGGTATAAAGGGAGACCAGCATCGAAAGCCCCATCCTCAGGTAGAGGAACAGGGTATTCCGGGCAATCCTTCTGTTATTGGCCGATGTTTCCACGGGGTTTATCGCTTGTCGTCCCAGCCGAAAGGATGTTTCGCCAGCGGCAGTTTGGCCAGCGGGTGGTAATCCCCTACCAGGCCGATGGGCGTGGCATTACGGATATCGCTGACGATCTGGATGCTCTGGAGCGCTTCGCTGATGCGGAAGCCCTTCCCGGCAAGAATGTTCTCATAACTCTTGGTATGCAGTTCCGTAAAGCCCTGGCTGAACTCGAATTCCTCCCCGTCGATATTGATGGAACGATAGGTCTTCTTTTCGCCCTGAACGGCATTTTCCGGCAGGCATTCGGCATTGATGCTGAGGAAATAGCGCACGCGCGCCCTCTCCAGCTCCAGGTAGCCGGCGACGCGGTCGAAACTCATCATATGCACGATATTCCATTTCACGGGACCGAACACCCACTGGAGCATATCGTAAAAATGTACGCCGATATTGGTGGCGACGCCGCCGCTCTTGCGCACATCGCCCTTCCAGGAAGCATAGTACCATTTGCCGCGCGAGGTGATATAGGTCAGGTCCACGTCATATACCTTGTCCTTCGGCCCTTCGTCCACCTTCTTCTTCAGGGCGACGATGGAATCGTGAAGGCGAAGCTGCAGGATGGTGTAGGCCTTGTGGCCGGTTTCCTTCTCGATCTCCAGCAGGTGGTCGAGGTTATAGGGATTCAGCACCACGGGCTTTTCGCAAATGATGTCACTGCCCAGGCGGAGGCCATAGCGGATGAAGGCATCGTGCGTGTAGTTGGGGGTGCAGATGCTCATATAGTGCAGGACATCGCCGGCAAGGATCTGCTTGGAGCAGAAGCGGTCGAACTGCTCCATCTCCGTGAAGAAAGAGCAGTTGGGGAACGAACTGTCCAGGCGGCCTACGCTGTCAAACTTGTCGAGGGCAACGACCAGGTCATTGCCCGTATCGGCAATGGCTTTGATGTGACGGGGGGCGATGTAGCCGGCGGCGCCAATGAGAGCAAAATTTTTCTTTTCCATATAATGCATTGATAAATTTTACGATAGATAGGATACAATGGCTTCCAGAATGTGTTCCGAGGCCTTGCCGTCGCCGAAGAGCGGGGGGAAGGCCACCTCGCGGCCGGAGAGTCGGCGGTAGGCCTCCCGGATCCGGTCAGGGTCGGCATCCGTGATGATGCCCGCCTGGTGACGGACGATCTCGACCCACTCCGTCTCCGGGCGGAGAATGGCGCAGGGGCGGCCGAAGAAGAAGGCTTCCTTCTGTACGCCGCCGCTGTCCGTCATGACGATGCGGGCATTCTTTTCCAGTACGATGATGTCGAAGAACGAGGCCGGAGGAATCACCCGCACGCGGGGGGCGTTCATCAGGCGGGCATAGGTATCGGCATCCAGGTTCTTCCCGAGCAGGGCGCGCGTCCGCGGATGCAGCGGCAGCACCATATCGATTCCCTCCGTCTCCGTAATCTCCAAAAGGGTCGAAAGGATGGCGCGGAGCCGCTCCGAATCGTCCGTATTGCCCGGCCGGTGGATCGTCGCCAGGATGTATTTTCCGGGGGTGACCCCGATCCGGGAAAGGATATCCGAACGCTGCCCGGCCAGGGAGGCGAAGTACATGCTGTTATCGTACATCACGTCGCCGGCATTCACGACAAGCCGCTGCTTCCCGTTTTTAAATCGGGCGGGCGAGTCATAGAAGCCTTCCGCGCGCAGATTGTCGCAGGCGGTCTGCGTGGGCGCGAACAGAATACTGGAGAGCTGGTCGCAGACGATGCGGTTGATTTCTTCGGGCATGGTCATATTGAAGGAACGGAGCCCCGCCTCCACGTGGAAGACCGGCACGTCCATCTTGGAAGCGGCCACGGCGCCGGCCAGCGTGGAATTGGTATCCCCGTAAAGCAGGACGCCGTCAAAGCGTTCCGAGTTCAGCACTTCTTCAATCTTCGCAATCATCTTGGCCGTCTGTTCCCCGTGGGGACCGGAACCTACGCCCAGATGGTAATCGGGCTTGGGAATCCCCAGCTCTTCGAAGAAGACCGCCGACATATTCTCGTCGTAATGCTGGCCGGTGTGCAGGATCTTTTCCTCCACCTGACCGGCAAACCGGGACTTTACGGCCCGGGAAATGGCAGCAGCCTTGATAATCTGGGGACGCGCCCCGATGACGGTAAGCAGTCTGATCATCTCTTATTTCCTTCTGACGATAAATCTTTTCACAATATTTTTCAAGTGCTGGAGGATGTATTCCTTCACCCAGCCGGGACCGAAGTCATTCCACCTTTGCGGATGGGTCGTAATCATCAGGCCGGCCGGCAGGAGGTCTTTCTCCAGAGCGTCCAGAATCTGCTGCGTCGTATGGAACGACCAGCCCGCCCTATCCCAGCGCCCTTGAAAGGCTTCGATCTTATCCCTCACACTGACCTTGTAGCCATCCCAGCGGCGTCCCGTGTCCGTCAGGTAGAGGAAGTGGCTGAAGTCCGTCGTCAGGTAGGGCTCTCCGCTCAGACCGAGCGCCGCCAGCTCGTATTTCTTCCAGATGTCCTTGCTGTCGTAAGGGGAACGGGGGCTGCCGTGCATGCAGACCGTATTCACGGGCACCAGTTTCCGCAAGGCTTCCAGGTTCCGGCAGAAATCCGCATAGGCCGCATCCACATCGCCTCGGCAGCTGGTCAGGGACTCATAATGGTAGCCTACCTCGTGCCCAAGACGGCTGATTTCACGGATGACGGCCTCGTCCCAGCTTTCGGGGACCGCACGGAAGTAATAACTGGCCCTGGCCCCCTCTCCCGCTTCCAGGCGGGCGATGCACAGGGAATGTCCGGGCAGCAGGTCCACATCGTGACGCAGGATGACGAAACGTTCAGGACGGGCTCCGGCGCAATACTCCGCATAAGTGATGAACGCATAGCCGCGGGCCTTGAGGCTGCGGATCAGCTGGGAATATGTCTTCCGGGTACAGTCCATCTATCTGAAACGGTATTGATAATCCGGGTCGGCTTTCAGGATGCGTCCGCTCTCCGGATAATTGTCTACGAACCAGGTAAAAAATGCGGACACGTCGATCTTGTCCCGCAAAAACGCCTCGCGTTTTTTCTTCCACTCTTCCTTCAGGTCCGCCTGCTGCAGCAGGGTTTCCACGTGCCGGTAAAACTTCTCGAAATCATCCGGATGATAAGCATAGCAGAGTCCGTATTTTCGTTCCAGCGCATTGGGGACGGAAAGTTTTCCGGCGAAAGTGTTGCATTTGAGCGAGGGCACCCCCAGGATGGCCGCCTCGCTGGTCATCGTCTGGCTGTCGCCCAGGAAGAGGGTGGCATAATACATCAGCGAGTGGATCTCTTCGGGCGGAACCGGCAGACGGTACGGTTCGAATTCCGCTTCGATTTCCCGCTCCGAGGTAATGATGACACGCCCATAGCCGGAAAGCAGGCGGACCAGCCGGCGCTTTTGTTCCAGGGAGATACCCTGCTGCCCGACATCGTGGTGCCCCTTGAATGCGACGAAGCGCAAAATGAAGAACTTGTCTTCCGGACGCAAGCCTGTCTTTTCCAGCACCGAGACATCCGGCTTGAAGTGATGGGGATGCAGGTACGCCAGTTCGTGGCAGCCGTCATAATAAACGGCCTTGTCCGTCTTCCTCCTGATGACATCCGGGGTAAATACGGCATCCGAAAAAGGATGTGCATATTTCACGACCAGGGGTTCGGCGCTGTCGTCATCATCGTCGAAGACAAAGGATTTCATCCGGCTCAGCCGGGACACGTGGGACAGGACCATACCGGAACTGAGGCCGATGTCTATCTTTTTCTTCCACACAAAGCGCAGCAGCTGCCAGTCCTGGAACAGGACCGTCATGGCCTTCCCGAAAAGGGAGTCCTTCTTCTTCCCCAGATCGACGTATTCCATGCCGTAATAGGTCATGAGCCGCTTTGCGACGGGGATGTCCCGGACAGAGTAGTAAACCCTGTGCCCCTTGCTTTTCAACTGCTCCCCCGTAATCCGCAGCAAATGGACGTGCGCCGGGTGCCCTATGTCAATCAGGATATTCATTTTCTCTTCAAATGCCAAAGGATGGACAAAGCCTTCTCATAGCCGATTTTCAGGAGGCGACGGACGCCCAGCAGCAGAGAGAAGCGGGAAAAGATCATGACGGGGACGCAGGCATAGGCCGGAGCGAACTTTTTCTTGTAGGAAGCGGTCCCGCCGAAGATAAAACTGCCGGCCTCCCGTTCATGCAAAGCCTGAATCGCCTCCCACACCATCAGCTCATTCGGGCAATAGGACATATAGTCGTGGTAACTGGCTCCGGTAAAGAAGGTGCTCCCGGCACTGCCGTTCGCGAAAATGCCGGAGGCCATGGAAACGCGCTCCCCGGCTTCATTCTGCCCCAGCACTTCCATCATCAGGATGCGGTCAGGGAAGAGCGCATGGCACAATGCGCTGATATTTTTCCGGCTCTGGCAGGGCAGGCCGAGATTTTTCTTGCGGTCGAGCAGGTCCTGGATGTGCAGGAGATGCTGGTCCACAAAGGGCTCGATTTCCTCCTCCTTCTCCACGGTTTTCACGGAAAGGCCCTGCTTCCTGGCCTTGTTGATGCTGTACTTGCAGGACTTGTAGTGCAGGTTCGACCAAAGTTCATCAATGGGCTTCCGGATATCCAGGCAATAGGTGTAGCGGCGATTGTAGTAAATCCCCAGCGCCTCCAGGTCGGGATCGGACCATTCCTCGGGTTCCCCGACGAACTCCGTCCGGAGCTGCCAGTCGCAGATCTGCACATAATCCGCCTGCCGGGAGCGGAACAGCCATTGCACCAACTGGCGATAGATGTCCAGCCTCGTCTCCTTCGTGACCGGGATCTGCATGCACAGTCCCTGGGCATAGGTTCCCGTACCCATGGAGGGGGCCATGACCAATTTAAGGAAGAGAACGCGCCGGAAAGCGCCCACGAAGTGACCGATCACCCGGCCGCCTTCCAGCACTTCCAGGACCAGCACGGATTCGCCCATCTGCCGGATATAGTCATTCCATTTCCGGCAATGAAAGACGGTCGCATCGTACGCAGTCTCTATGAGCGCCCAATCGGACGCGGAAGGGTCGATGCGCAAAAAGTTGTATTCTTCCCTTTCTTTCATCGTCTGAACCATTTAGATTTCAATATTTTCACGCCCAGACAGCCGATGCGGTACAGCAACGGCTGCGTCACCGCGAGGAATCTGCCGTATTCTACCAGCGTCCCGCCGAATTCCGCCTTGAAATCCCGTACGCCGTATTTCTGTCCGGGCTTCCCGGCGCCCAGCATGTCACATCGGGGGCAGCCGTTTTTCGCCGCGTACTGCAGGCCCGCATAGGTCCCCAGGATGGAAGGATAGAGCCCCTCGTATTTCCCGTCTTCTCCACAGAGATAATAAAGATACACGCAGTTGTGCTCCCATATCAGGATCAACTGTCCGCCGATGACGACCTCGTCCTTTTTCATCAGCAGGAAACGGGCAAAAGGCTTGTTGTAAAGCGCCTCGAAAAAGGACAGGGGCCACAGCGGAGTCTTGACCTTGTTGCTGTACAAACCGTGCAGCAGGCCGTAAAAGGCTCTGACATCGTCCAGGGAAGGGTTTTCATCGACGACTGCCCCTTCTTTCAGGGAAGATCTGATCCTTTTCCTTTTGCTCTTATAGAGGTTCTTCTCCACGATTTCCTCCGAGGAGGTATCCACGATAAAGTCCAGATGAGCCTCGTAGCGGAAACCGTTCTTTTCAAAGATCTCCTTATATGCGGAATAATCCGCCAGATTGCGCGTCTCAATGTAGATGGCCTTCTTTTTCAGGGACGCCCTGCAGGCGGAAAGCAGCGCGGAGAGTTCGGCAGCCGAGATATCGTCCGAGAGCAGGGGTCCGCCGTGAATGACGGCCCTTTTGGAGAAGTATTGTTTCAACTTCCCGCCATCCTTTTGAAGGTAACCCGTCACCAGGCCCTTGAGGCGCCCGTCGGATTCCAGCCCGAAGACAAAAGCCGTCAGGAAAGGGATGCTGTCAAAGAAGGAAAAGGCCTCGTAGGTCTGGAACCAAGTGGCGACCCCCGATGCTTTGACCAGAGACGCCCAGGCCTCTGCTTTGATTTCCTCTATGCCTACGATTCTATACATACTCAGAATGCAGTATATTCGGAAACGCAATAATCCTCCTTCCCGGAAGGCAGCGGCGGAATCTCCTCCACGAACAGCAGTTCCACCCGGGACTCCGGGAAATAGGTTTGAAAATTGTCCTTGATATATTCGAAGGTGGAAAGCGGTTCCCCGGCGTCCACCGGCTTGATGAGGATCCGCAGGTCTCCGTTACTGTCCTGACGGATCTGGAAGCGGTCCATCTTCTCGTACAGCCGCTGGCTTTCCTCGGAATGGATATCCAGATTCCTGAACATCATATTGTCTATGACGATGGAAGAATAGGGCCGTCCCTGCTTGTTATAGATGGCACGCCCCTCGCGGCCGACCACCTCTCCGAGCAGGCGATGGCTCCTGCCGCAGGAGCAGCGCTCCTTCCTGATGTAGGCCAGGTCCCCCAGCTGATAACGGAGGAAGGGGAAGGCATAATTGTTCAGGTCCGTGCTGAGCACCTGTCCGATCTCCCCGTCCGGCAAGGGCCGCCCCTCGCGGTCGACAATCTCGACGACGCAGTGTTCCTCTCCCAGGTGCAGGCCTTCGTGCATAGCGCATTCGTGGGCCGTCAGGCCGCCGTCCGAAGCACCGTAAGCGTCAAAAACAGGAGCCTTGAACACCTGCTGGATCTTGTCCCGGTATTTGGGATGCAATTTCTCGCCGGTGGTGAACACCACCTTGACCGGGCAGACGGGCAACTGGTTCTGTTCGATATAGCGGGCAAGGAAGTAGAGCGAAGATGCGTAGCCGCGGATGCCGGCCGGCCGGTATTTCATCATCGCCCGGTAATGCTCCGCCATCGCTTCCGGGGTAATATCCGTACAGTCGCGCTTCAGGTTCCTCATAATCAGGCGGTCATACAGGTTCTTGACGCGCATCTTCCTGCGGTTCTCCTTGCTGTCCACCAAAGAGTTTCCCGCCAGGGTGAAAAGTTTCTCCCCCACATGGAAACCGGCCCAGGTCCACCCCCGGAGATTGAGCCCCCGCGTCTTGTTCCAGGTCTCCAGGTCTTCCAGGAAGCGCATCGGAGTCCCCGTGCTTCCCCCGGTAGAGCCTTCCAGACAGGGGCGAAGGCGGATATCCTCAGCACACAGTTCCTGATAGTGCTCCCTGATCAGCTGCTTGGTCAGTACCGGCAGTTTGGCCAGGTCCTCCCTGTCCCGGATATCTTCCGGCCTGAGCTTCCGCTCCGTAAAGACCCTCCTGTAATAGGGGACGTTTTCATAACAATGCCGCACCAGACGGCGCAACTTCTCGTTTTGGAGTTCCCGCAGCCGGTCTTCTGACAGCCATTCCGTCTGCAGGGCTTCCGCAAAAGCGCCGTGCAGATTCCTCCCCTTCAGCCGATCGCCCAGGGGAATCAGAATTTTCCTGTCGATAACACTGTAGATACTCATGGCCGCAAAAGGTGTTTCCTGATGTTCAACAATAACTGCCTTCTGTGCTTGGTCTTGACATTCAGCAGTTTCTTCACGACACTGGTGCGCATATAAACGCGTTCCCGGGCATGCTCCCTCTTGAGCAGCTTTTCATATTTCCTCTGATACTCCGCCTCCGGGAGCAGGGAAAGCGCAGCGTATTCCTCCTGGATACGCTTGAAATATCGGGCAAAGGCCTCCGCATCCATCGGCGCGACCAGCGAATCCCCGTAAGCCATATCCTGCACCTTCACTCCGGAAAAGGACAGGCCGGTAATGGCGCCTGCCTCGATCTCCACCCGGGCCGTCATTCCTTTCCCGAAACGGGCCGACTGCACATCGTCGAAACAGAAATTCCCGAGGGAATAGAGTATGTGTCCGTCCTTATAGCGCTCATAGGGCTGAATGACATGCGGATGGTGCCCGACAATCAGCCGGGCGCCCGCATCGATCAACGCCCGGGCCAGTTCCCGCTGCTTCAGTGACGGGAAATGGATGTACTCATTCCCCCAGTGGAAGATCAAGACGATGACATCCGGCTGCAGGGCTTTCATCCGCTCCAGGGTCTCGAAGACCTTCTCCCTTTCCAGGCTGGCATAACAGCCCGGATTCTCGAAAGAACTGATGGACTCGTCGCAAAAGCCGGCCAGGCAGACCTTCGTCCCTTCCGCCGTCAGCGTCAGGATTTCCGGCTCCCCGTCCCCGGTCCGTGCGCCCGTGACGTGGATCCCCCTGCTTTTCAGGACGGAGAGGGTTTCCTGATACCCCTCCACCCCCTGCTCCAGGATATGGTTGTTGGCCACGTTCAGGACATTGATGCCCGCACCCTTGAGTATATCGGCAAAGAAAGGACGGCCGCAGAAAGTTTCTTCGTCCGGAGCTTCCACCAGCGGGCCTTCCAGATTGCCGATGGAGAAATCCCCTTCCTGCAACACGTCGGCGATTTCACGCATCCAGGCCCCGGCCCGTTCCTCTCCGGTCAGCGACCGGATACCGAAGCCGGCGGTGAAGAACTCATCTCCCGGAAAGATATCCCCTATGAAGCGTAGTCTCAGCATCTTAGTTGCGGTCGATATATTGCAGGACCTTATCCCATCTTTTCCCGTTTTCCGCCACGGAAAACTTCTTCTTGATCTTGACGGCCTGGGCGCGCATCTCTTTCAGCTGTTCCGGACTGGAGAGCAACTTGTCCAGGCAGGAGACAAACTCGGCTTCCTGTTCCGTATCCTGGTACAGGTACCCGTTCTGGCCGTTGACGATGACGTCCGCGATATCGCCGACATCGGACACCACCGGCACGCATCCGCAGTTCATCGCCTCCAGCAGGGAAACGGGGAAGCCCTCCCCCCTGGAACAGGAGACGAAAATCCGGCTGTCGGACAGCACCCGAATTTTTTCCTCGACGGCAGCAATGTAGCCCAGGAAATCAATCCTGTCCGCCACTCCGGCCTCCCGGGCCGCCGCCTTGACATTCTCCAATTCTTCCCCGTCACCGGCGATGACGACCTTCAAGGGATAGCGGTCTTTCAACACCGCCAGGGCCCTGATCAGCAGGAGGAGATTCTTATTGCGGTCAATGCGGGAAAAGGAGACGATGTCCCAGTGGCGTTCTTCCCGGAGGGGAACCTGCGTAAATTGTTCATCCGGCAGGTTCGGCATGGTGAAAATCATTTCCGGACGGATTCCCTTCCCCAGCAGGTACTGCCGGGTACGCTCTCCGGTCACGGTAATGGCGGCACCCCTGCCGAAGAGCCACAGATTGAATTTTTCCACCCACGGCCCATCCACCCAGAACTCCCGGTGGCCGGCGATGGTCATATGGATATAGGGTTTGTGCGTCAGGAGGCTGATGGCCCTGCCGATCCATCCGTGCGGAGTATTCAGCACGCCGACGATGGCGTCGATGCCGTCCCGGCGGACCGCCCGGCTGCCCCGCCGGATCTTGGCGATATGGCGCAAAATCCCTTTTTGCGCTTTGGACGGTAGCAGGTACTCCACCCTTTCATCTTCCAGCGTCCCCGCAAAATCCCGGAGCACGCTGATGTGCCGGACGTGGCGGGAAGCCAGCATCGGCCGGAGGACATTTTCCGTCAAGGTGCTGTTGAATAATTTGCAAACGACCAGAACTTTCATCTTACCCCCTGATTAATGTCCATAAAATCAATACCCCGATGGCAAAGCCGTGGAACAGCGGCTCCGCAATCAGGCCCTTCTCCCGCCGCTCCCACTGATAGAGCCCATAAAACGCCAGTATATAGGTGAAAGGAATATGCGTCATGACCTTGCGCAGTTCCAACGTCGCCATCACATAACCCGTAGCCAGCATCCCCAGCAGGACGAAGGCGGCCAGCGGTATCATCTTCGTTTCCCGCTGCCGGAGCAGGAAATAGACGCCCAGCCAGAGCGGAACGGCCAGGAAAAGGCGATAAGTAAGCCCGGCTCCGTAATAATTGATCAGGATGGGCTGGCCGGCCACTTTGGGGAACAGGGACGGGAACGGTCCGAACGGAGCGGCGAACCAGGCGACGAAGCGGCTGAAGCCCGAGGAATAATCGTAGGCCCGTCCGTAGTCCACCAGGGCGTCCATATCCCCGCCCGTATAGTTGACCATCAGGCCCTGTAAGGTCGTAAAGAATACGACCAGCAGCCCGGCGATAAGGATATAGAGCATCAGGGAAATCGCCTTCCCGCGCTGTGAAACGGCGAAGTACATCAGGAAAGCCATCAGCAGCAAGGCCGATATGGCCGGCCTGAAAAACAGAATCAGGCCCAGGGACAGGGCCACCCCGGCGTATGCGACCTGTTTTTGGTCGAAGACGGCCTTGTAGAAATAATACAGGGCACAGACGACAAGGAATATGAAAATGGATTCCTTGAGGAAAGAGCAGTGGAAGAAAATCAAGAAGGACGAAGTGCCGTAGGCCAGCGCAGCCAGGTAGGCATAGATCCTCGGCATAAAATGCAGGCCTATCCTGAAAAGCATCAGTGCTGAAAAAGCACCGGTAATCATATAGATGGCATTCAGGAAAAACTTCGAGGGGATGATGGCCATCATCAGGCTGTCGAAGATCAGGGCTCCGCAATCGTCGAATTCGTAACGGCCGACGATCCGTTTCACATTGGCGGCAAGGCCGATGTCCCGGGTTTTCATACTGTTTTCATAGTAGAACCAGGCATCCGACTTGCTGAGCATGAAGGTATCTCCCGAATAGTACACGGAAATGAGCATGAAGGCCGTGCCGATGAAAAGCGAGTACAGGAGCACCGTGAAGAAAAGGACCTTTTCGGAAAGGCGCTGCCGCTCGTCCCGGGAAAAATACATCAGGAGGCCCAACTGCGTAACATAGGCCAGCAGCGTTCCCAGCGTCATCAGGCAGAACGAACGCTCCAGGGCCAATGCCCCCAGCAGGCCGATGGAAAGCAGCCCGACGATGAGGATGTTACTATGCAGTCTATACAACATCAGCCTTTGATGAACTTCCTTAAACGCCAATACAAACCCAGCAGGCCGACCGTAGCCCTCAGGCCGAACCAGCGCAATAATCCGGCTGCCCGGCGCGCCTTCGGCGTACCCGCCCCTTCCAGCAGGTCACGATGTCGCCGCAGGACGGAGAGCGCAGCCTCCCGGTCCGCCTTGTCAAGCAGGTACAGATGATAAGCCAGACTCACCCACATCTCCGCCAGATACACCCGGATGGGGGCGGCATTCACGCAGGAACGGGAGCAGTTTTCCTTCCACTCGGTAAAGACCTTGTCATAACTATCATAGACCCGGAGCGAAGGAGTGGTGGAAAGACTGTCGCTGCGGTGATGGTACGCATAGAAATCCAGGTTCAGTACGCTGACGCTGCCGGCGCATTGCCAGAGGCGCAGGCTCCAGGGCACGTCCTCGCTGATATAGCCCAGGGGGAAGAGGATTCCGTTCTCCACGAGCAACGCCCGGCGGACCAGGAGCATGCACGCACTCATATTGAACTGCTGCGTCCGGATCAGGTGGTCGAAGACAGCCCCGGCATCCGGAAGGGCGGCCAGGACATCGGTATCGTAGTCCGGGCCTGCCTGACGCCGGTTTTCCCAGACATGCACCGCCTTGAAGAGGATCAGGTCAGCCCCGTCGCAGCGCATCAGGCTCTCCAGCCCGTCTTCCAGCAACCATTCGTCATCGGAATCCAGGAAAACGACATATTCTCCGGAGGCAGCCCGCAGGCCGGAGTTCCGTGCACCGGAGAGGCCCTGGTTCTCCTGATGGAGGACAAGGATCCGGGCATCCTGCGCCGCCAGCCGGTCCGCGAGCACGCCGCTGCCGTCCGTACTGCCGTCATCGACCAGGATCATTTCATAATCCCGGAAGCTCTGCCGCAAAACGGAATTCACGCAGCGCTCCAGGTAGGGCGCAACGTTATAGACCGGTATGACAACGCTCAGTTTCAACTCAATGGCTATGCCTCAAACGTAAAAAGATGTTCCCGAGAATTCCCCAGAAGTATTTCCAGTCGGTACGGCGGGGATGCCGCAGGTAAGCCTCGATGTACCTGCGCTCGGATGCCTGCACTTCTTCAAGTCCCTTGGGGGTCTTGTGCTCGTAATAAAACGGCGGAATCAATCCGGGTTTCACCTTGATATGCAATTGCTGCATTTCTGGCGAATATAATGAAAAGTATTGTTCGGACAGCGGTCTCACCCCCACTAATTTCACGTCTCCGCGCAGCAGATTCCACAACATAGGCAGTTCGTCCAGCCACAGCGGACGCAGGATCCGCCCCCAGATACTGATCCGGAAGTCGTCCTTTAACTTGCCCCCTTCCCGCAGATGGTTATGTTCGTAGACATATTCCTGCAGGTATTGGGCATAACTGTGCATGGTGCGGAATTTATACACGCTGATCAGCTTCCCGCCTTTCCCGACGCGGTCCAGCCGCAGGATGGGAGAGACACAGGTCTCGTTGCGGGGCAGCGGATCCATTTTCTTTTCCGCCAGGATGTACAGTTCTTCGTCCCGCTCCTCTTCCTCGAGAATGCGGAAACCGGCCCGGCAGACCCGCCCCAGGATTTCCGTACGGCTGTAGGAACGGTGCTTTTCTCCGGCCAGCTTGAAATAGATGGGACGAAGATAGCGGACCTTGGGACCCCAGCTGTGCCAGAGATAAGTCGTTGCGATAATCACGTCCCGGATCAGGAAGGGATATTTTCTGCGCATCCTTTCGTGTTCCTGCGTAGAGCTGTACGCGTGGAAGACTGCGCGGTCGCCGATTTCCAGTTCACGATTCCTTGCATCCAAAAAATCGTTCACATACGGAATGTGGTTCAGTCTTTCTGTAACTTCAAGGGTCTTCATAAAAAAATACCTCTCTACGGTAGAGAGGCAATAAGTACGGAACAAACAGTATCGATATCAGTTAACGTCAGATACGGGTGCATCGGCAGTGACAGTACAGTGTCACTGAGGCGCGTAGTAACGGGACTGGGTTCTCCGGTCTGGCAGGGGATAAAAGAGAACGCCGTCTGCTTATGCATGGGTCTGGGATAATAGACCATGGACGGAATACCGGCCGCTTTCAGGGCCGCCTGTACGCGGCTGCGCTGCTCCGGACTTTCCAGTTGAATGGTATATTGCGCCCAGCTGGAGCCGAAACCCTCCGGGATGACGGGCGTCACCACCTTGCCGGAGAGGCGCCGGCTATATTCCCGGGCCGCGGCATTGACGCGCTCCACCTCTTCGTCAAAAACATCCAGTTTCACCTGCAGGACAGCGGCCTGCAGGGTATCCAAACGGGAATTCAGGCCGATACGGACATTGTCGTACTTGTCCGTGCCTTTCCCGTGTACACGGTAGGAAGCGATCAGGGCCGCCCACTCGTCATTGTCCGTAAACACGGCACCGCCGTCTCCGTAACAACCCAGCGGCTTGGCCGGGAAGAAGGAGGTGGTGGAGATATCGCCGAAGGAGCAGGCTTTCCGGCTTCCGATGCTGCCGCCAAAGCCCTGGGCGCCGTCTTCCAGCACCAGCAGGCCATATTTGTCGGCAATCGCGCGTACCGCAGGGTAATTGGCCGGGAGACCGAAAAGATCCACGGCGACAACGACCCGCGGCTTCAGCCGGCCTTCAGCGAGCACCGCCTGAACGGCCGCTCCCAGGCTTTCCGTGTCGATATTGTAGGTCCGGGCGTCCACGTCTACGAAAACCGGCGTCGCCCCTTCCAGGCTTACGACCTCGGCCGAAGCGAAGAAAGTGAAGTCGGGAACGAAGACTGCGTCTCCGGGGCCGATGCCCCAGGCTTTCAGGGCCAGGGTTAGCGCATCCGTGCCGTTGGCACAAGTGAGGCAGTGTTTTACGCCCGTATAGGCGGCGAGCCGTTCCTCCAGGGCCTGCACTTCCGGGCCCATGATATAATGCGCCCCGGCAGCCACGGACAGCATCGCGCTGTCCATCTTCGGCTTCAGTTCCTGGTATTGTCTCGCTAAATCCCTGAACTGCATCACTTTATCTTGCCAATAATTTCACCTTTTTCATTGACCGTCCCGATCTGGCGCGCGGGAACGCCCGCCATCAGGGCAAAGTCCGGCACATCCTTCGTGACCACCGCTCCCGCGGCAATCATGGCTCCGCGGCCGATGGTGTGCCCACAAACGACCGTACAGTTGGCCCCCAGCGAGGCCCCTTCCTTGACCAGCGTCCTCAGATACTGTCCGTGCACGGGGAAATGCGCACGGGGTACCAGCACGTTGGTGAATACGCAGGACGGGCCGCAGAAGACATTGTCTTCCAGTTCCACCCCCTCATAGACGGAAACATTGTTCTGGATGCGCACGCCGTTGCCGATCCGCACATTGTTGCCGATATTGACATTCTGCCCCAGCGAACAGTTCTCCCCGATCCGGGCCCCTTTCTGCACGTGGCAGAAATGCCAGATCCTGGTCCCTTCGCCGATCAGGACGTCGTCGTCAATATAACTGGAAGGATGAACCGTAAACATAAATCAGGCAATATCGTTGAGCACCAGATACATTCGTTTTCCATTGGCCGCCGCTTCCCCGTCCAGTCCCGACAAGACGCTGCGGGGCGTCCATCCGGCCCGGAGAAGGAAGAACACGCTGTCGGCCTGACGGAGCAGGACCTCACTGTCGGCGATCAGCCGTGAAGAAGGACTGTCGATGATAATCATTTCGTAGCGGGCACGCAGCTGCGTCATCAAGGCGGAGAAACGGGGACTCTGCAACAACTGCGCAGGATCGCCCGGAAGATGACCTGCCGGCAGGACCTCCAGGCCGGGACAGTCCTCCCGCCGGGAAATGCATTTCAATACATCGGACTCCTTCCCTTCCAGATAATCGGCCAGGCCTTTCTCTCCGGCTTTCCAAAGTCGGGAAGCACCGGCCCGGCGCAGGTCGCCGTCCATCAGCAGGATCTTTTTCCCTCCCAGGGCGAAGGCCTGGGCCAGGTTCATGGAGACGAACGTCTTACCGGTACCCGGCTCGGCAGAAGCGACGAGGAAGACCTGCTCCCCTTCGGATGCCATCAGGCACAGACGGGTGCGAAGCGTACGGAAGGCGTCGTTGCTGAGGCTTTGTCTGCCCTCGACGACCACCAGGCCCCCTTCGATTTCCTTGCGGCCGGCTCCGGGCACTTCCCCAAGCAGGGGGAGTTCGCAGTTCGCTTCAAGATCCCGGCGCGTATGGACCGTTTCGTCCAGGGTCGCCTGAAGGAAAATCAGGGTCAGCGGCACCAGCAAGCCCAGCAGAATGGCGGCGAAAAGGATGCGGAGCACCTTGGGCGATGTCGGCCGGCTGCTGCAATGGGGAATGTCGATGATACGGGTATTGGGATTGCTGTAGGTGATGCTGATTTCGTTTTCCTCCTTTTTCTGGAGCAGGTAGAGGTAGAGGCTCTCCTTCACTTTCTGCTCCCGCTCGATGGAGGTCAGGAACTTGGCCTGGGCGGGATTGGAACTGATCTTGGCCGTTGCCTCGTGGTGATAGCCCCGGAGCGCCCGGAGTTCGATGTCCAGCGTTTTGATGTGATTCTCCACCGAAGCCAGGATGCTTTTGCGCAGCGCCGCAATCTCGTTCTCCAGGTTGACAATCAGGGGGTTCTGGTCCGAAGTATAGGTCAGGTGACTGTTCAGCTGCATCAGCAGCGTGTTGTACTGGGTAATCTGGGATTCGATCACCGGGTTGTTGATGCCGGAATTGACAATCAGCAGCTGACGCCCCTTCTTGTCTTTCTCGATCAGGTCCCTGATGTACTCCGCCATCGCCTTCTGGTTGCTCAGGATCAGGATCTGCGCATCCGATTCGCTCTGCTGCTTGAGGTAAATGTCGCTGACGGAAGAAAGGTCGGTGATGCCGTAACGGCTCTTGTAGGTGGAAATACTGTCATCCACGCGGTCCAGTTCCTCTTCCAGCAGCAGGAGCCGGTTATCGATGAACTGGGAGGTATTGTTCGTGAGCAGGTACTGGTCCTCCAGCCACTTGTCGTTATAGACCTCGATGATGAGCGAAAGCATCTTAACGGCCTGCTCCGGGGAGGCATCGTTATAGGAAAGGCTGATGACGGAAGATTTGTCGCTCTCCCTCTCCGCGGAAAAGTTCCCCTGGAAACCCTGCGCAAGGGCAAGAAGGGTAGCCTCGTCCGCTTCGGGCCTCAGCCGGCGGGCCACCTCCATCAGCACGTCCAGGGAAGCGAGATGGCGCACCTCGTTGGGGAGATTGCTTTTCTGCTTGACCAGCCCCAGGTCCGAGAATTCCTCCCCGTTGCCTTTGCCCGCATTCGTTCCCAGGCTCTCCTCCTTGACCAGCAGGGAGGCGTGGCTGGTATAGCGCTTGGGGGTCCGGGCGAGGTCCAGGACGGCGAACAGGAGAAAGATAGCCAGGAAAATGACGAACCACCTCCACTTGTGAAGGCAAAGACGCAGAAGGTCGCCTATCGTCAGAAAAGTATGATTGTTCCTGCTCATCGTATGGCCAGGGCAACGATTGTCGTGATCAGCGAAGCCAGCGAAATCCAGAGACTCGGCTGGGCAAAGGCATTGCCCGTGGACTTGAATTCCCGCTGACGCTTGGCGTTGGGCGTAATATAGATGACATCGTCTTGCTGCAGATAGTAGGCGGGAGATTCCAGGACATTCTTACGGTCGCATAGATTGACGAAATAGGTCATGTCTTCGCCATCCACATTACGACAAACCATCACATTCTCCCGCTGTCCGATAATGGTCAGGTCCCCGGCGGAGGCAATGGCGTCCAGAATGGTGAAATGGTCCCTGAGAATCTCTATCCGCCCGGGACGGACAACCTCTCCTAGCACCATTACGCTCAGGTTCACATATTCCACCGTGACCACGGGATCCTTGATCAGGTCGCGGGCAATCAGCCGGTCCCGGATATATTCGGCGACTTCGTGGCGGGTCTTCCCGCCGACGGCCACCCGTCCCAGTACCGGGAACTGGATATCTCCCTGCTCGTCCACCGTATAGGCCAGAAGCATCCCGCCAACGCCGTTCACCCCGCCGGAAGCCAGTTTCGGGGTAGCCGAAGCACCCAGCGAACGGGCGGCGGAAGCGCTGCACATCAGATTGAACTGCTGCATCAGCATAGGGTCCGAGCTGTTGACGATGATATTGATCTTGTCCTCCGGACGGAGGCGGAACTGCTGCTCCGGCTGTAAAGCCATGCCGCGAATCTCTTCAGCGTTTTGGAAATACGCAACGTTTTTGGGAGTAGAACAACCCCAAAGCACGAAAAAAGAAACTACCAACAATAACCTGATCACATCTTTCATAAGGATCGATTCTGAATCAAGCGCCGCAAAGGTATAAAAAAAACCGGGAAAGACAAAAAGTCACTCCCGGAACAAAGTCTTTACCAAGGCAGGTACGTCGGCAACGCGGACGACCGAAATACCCTCCGGCTGCGGCGTACGTGGGGAAAAGTCCGATATAAAAATTTTCTTGAATCCCAGGCGCGCCGCCTCGCCGATGCGACGTTCTGTCTGCGAAACGGGACGGATCTCCCCGCTCAGTCCCACCTCCGCGGCAAAGCAGCAGTCCGGCGGAATGGGAAAATCAAAATTCGAGGAAAGCACCGATGCGATGACCGCCAGGTCGCAGGCCGGATCGGTCGCCTTCAGCCCGCCCGCCATATTGAGGAACACGTCCTTCTGGGCCAGTTTGAAGCCCGCCCGCTTCTCCAGCACCGCCAGCAGCATATTCAGGCGCCGCGCATCGAAGCCGGTGGCCGAACGCTGCGCCGTCGCATAAACGGCAGAACTGACCAGCGCCTGCACCTCGAAGAGCAGGGGCCGCGTCCCGTCCAGCATCGCGCAGACCGCCGTCCCGCTCAAGGCCTCTCCGTGCATCGGAATCAGCATCTCGGAGGGGTTCGCGACTTCCTTCAGCCCCTGGCCCGTCATCTCGAACACCGCGATTTCCGAAGTGGAGCCGAAGCGGTTCTTGATGCCGCGCAGGATACGGTAAGCGCCACGGTTCTCGCCCTCGAACTGCAGGACCACGTCCACGATATGCTCCAGGATCTTCGGTCCGGCGATAAAGCCGTCCTTGGTAATGTGCCCGATCAGGATGACCGCGATACCGCTCTGCTTGGCAAAACGCAGCAGCGCCGCCGCCACCTCCTTCACGGAACTGACGGAGCCCGGAGTGGATTCCGCCGCCGCGGTGGACATCGTCTGCACCGAATCCACAATCACCAGGTCCGGCTGCAGTTTCGCCGCTTCGTCGATGATGTTTTCCACGAGCGTCTCGCAGAAAATATGGCAGTTGGAAGGATCACCGCCCAGGCGGTCCGAGCGCATCTTCACCTGGCGCGCACTCTCCTCGCCGCTGGCATAGAGCACCTTCAGCGAAGGGCAGCACAGCGGAATCTGCAGCGAGAGGGTCGATTTGCCGATGCCGGGCTCTCCGCCGATGAGCACCAGCGAACCGCGGACGAGACCGCCGCCCAGGATGCGGTCGACTTCGCCGATGCCCAGCGAAACGCGCTCTTCGGAGCCCATCGCCACCTCGGCGAGTTTGAGCGGCTTACGCTCCGCTCCGCCCAGGGCCGGGGCCGAAGCCGCAGTTTTCGGGGCCGCAGGCGCCTCCACCATCGTATTCCACTCCTTGCACGCGGGACACTGCCCCATCCACTTGGGGCTTTCGTTCCCGCACGAAGTGCAGTACCAGAGGGTTTTGCCCTTCGCCGCCATTATTTACCGGCGATATGTTTCTCCCAGGCCCAGGCAGCGGCGAGGGTTTCCTCCACGCTGCGCTCCGCCTTCCAGCCCAATTCCGCGTTCGCCCGCGTCGGGTCGGCCCAGATGGCCACCACGTCGCCGGGCCTGCGGGGAGCAATCTTATAATTGAGTTTCAGGCCGTTCACCTTTTCAAAGGCCTTCACCAGTTCCAGCACGGAGACGGGACGGCCGGTGCCCACGTTGAAAATCTCGTACTCCTCCTTCATCTTGCCGTCCAGCATACGGGCGACGGCGCAGACGTGCGCTTTCGCGAGGTCCACGATATCGATATAGTCCCTCAGGCAGGTACCGTCCGGCGTGGGATAATCGTCGCCGAAGACGCTCAGGCACTCGCGTTTGCCGATGGCCGTCTGGGTGATGAAAGGCACCAGGTTATTGGGCACGCCGCGCGGCAGTTCGCCAATCAGGGCCGAAGGATGCGCGCCGATGGGATTGAAATAGCGCAGGGCGATGCCCTTGATGCCGGCGTAGGCCAGCACGGAATCGCGCAGGATATCCTCGCACATCTGTTTGGTATTGCCGTAGGGCGATGTGGCCGGCTGCCGGGGAGACTCCTCCGTCACCGGCAGTTTGTCCGTCTCGCCGTACACCGTCGCGGAAGAGGAGAACAGCACATTGCAGCCGCCCTTGCGCTGCCGCGCCACTTCCAGCAGGTTCATGAACGAGACCAGGTTGTTCTGATAATACATCAGCGGTTCCGCCACGGACTCGCCCACCGCCTTGAAGGCGGCGAAGTGGATGACCGCATCGATGGGATACTCGGCAAAAAGCTTTTCCACGGCAGCCTTGTCGCAGAAGTCCATCTTCACGAAGGGCAGTTTCACCCCCAGGATTTCACTGACCCCGCGATAATTGGTCTCGTCGCAGTTGGACATATTGTCGGCGATCACCACGTTGTACCCGGCGTTGTACAACTCCACCGTCACGTGGCTCCCGATGAATCCGGCTCCCCCGGATACTAAGACAGTTTTTATTCTTTCCATAAACTATACGGATTAGCGACCAGGTATGAATTATAGTAGCGGGGATCGGAGGTGACTTCTGCGCCCAGCCACTGCGGTCGCTCGAAGGCCTCCTCCTCGCCCTTAAGTTCAATCTCCGCCATCACCAGCCCCTCGTTCCCGCCGTGAAACTCGTCAATCTCCCAGGTATGCACCCCGTCGGCGGCGTGCACCAGGTGCCGGGTCTTCTCGATAAAGGCTCCCGGAATCAGGGAAAAGAGCGCATCGGCATCCGCCGCACTGATCTCCTTCTCCCATTCGAAGCGCCCGAAATGCCCCGGCAGCGGCTTCCCCTTGATGGTCAGGAAGGCCTTGTCCCCGTAGGTGCGCACCCGCACGGTGCTGCGCGCATCGCGGCAGAGATAACCCTGACGGATGAGGGCCGAAGCATAGACTTCGTCCCGCCAGCCCTCCTTCACCAGGAACTTCCTTTCAATTTCCATCATGACTTACAAATGTACTTTTGAAAATTCACAACCGCAATAGGGCTGGTTATAAAATTGCCAGATTTTAATGAGTTCCGCCCGGCGGGGCTGCAGGCCGCCCTTGCGCCAGTTGGCGTTCCACCAGCGGGGACCGGCCGCGCAGGCCGCCTCTCCCGCTTCGTTCACCTGCTCCAGGGATTTCCAGCGGGACTGGGCCAGCGAAGTCGTCAGCAGCGTGCAGCCTTGCTCGCGCGCCGCGGCAGCCGCCCTTTCCAACCGGAAGCGGAAGCAGCGCAGGCAGCGCGCTCCGCGCTCAGGGGCATCCTCGAGCCCCCGGACGGCTTCCAGCCAGGCCGCGTGGTCGTATTCGTCCACCAGCAGGTCCAGCCCGAGGGATGCGCAGAAGCGCTCCAGTTCGGCCAGGCGTTTATCGTGTTCTTCGCGCGTATCGATATTGGAATTGCTGAAAAACACCAGCGGCCGCTCGCCGGCAAGCGTCAAATGCTCCAGCACCGGCGCCGCGCAGGGGGCGCAGCAGGCGTGTAAGAGAATCTTGTCAGTCGTCATATTCCACCTCCAGATGGCGGGCGGCGGCGTCCAGCGCCTCCCAGAAATCGACCCCGAAGCGTTCCGTCAGCGGGCCGCGCAGGAACTCATAGACCCTGATCCCCTCACGCTTGCCTTTCTCATAGGCGGCGGCGCAGATCGACCAGCGGTGCAGGTTGAGCGCCACTCCGCCGCTGCGCAGCGCCGTCAGGCGGATGGGATAGAGGCTGCAGGAGGAAGGCTTGCGCCAGTCGCAGAGGCCCTGCTCGAAACAGCGTTCGATGCTGCAGAGGCATTCTCCTGCCGGACCCCGGTGCAGGTAGGCGCAGGCACCGTCGGAAGGGACCAGCGGAGTTACAATGTCCCCGTCCCTGTCCACGGTAAAGAAGCCCTCGCGCTGCACGGCCTGACGGCCCTCTTCGCTCATCAGGGGCGCGCAGGCGTCATAGCAGCGCTCCAGGTATTGCGGCTCTTCCTCCTCCAGCGGGGCGCCGCCGTCCCCCTCCACACAACAGCGGCCCTTGCAGACCGGATAGTCGCAGGCGAAGTACTCGCAGACGACGTCCTCGGAGACCAGTATGTCCCCGATCTGAAGGATTGCGCCGAAAGCCCTTTCTTTCATTGTTCAGCGTATTCGATCCGGCACCCGTCGTAGAGGGTGGAGAGCACCTTCTGCAAATCTTCCGCCGTCACCTCCCGGATGACCCGGTGGTAATCGCTCAGGAAATCCTTCCCGGAGACATTGCGTTGCAGGATGGAGGAAATATAGAATCCGGGATCTCCGGACAGGGTTTCGATGCGCCGGGCCAGCGCCTCTTTCCAGGCGGAGAGGTCCTGTGCGGCGATCTTGCCGCCTTTCAGGCGGTCCACTGCCGCCCGGAGGGCGAGCGCAGCCTCGCCCGCCCCGTCAGGGGCGATTCCTTCGGGCAGGCCCGAAGGAACGCACGGGCGGCAGCGGACCCGCAGACACACCCATTCTTCGGGCAGGAGTTCATAACGGGAAGACACCTCGGCATAAAGCCCCTTGTCCGCCAGGGAACGGACCAGTTCCTTCTCCAGCGCCTCCTGGGCAAGCCTCAGGGCCATCAGGTTACGGCGGGTCAGGACCAGGCGCGCATACATCGCGATATTCACGCTCTCCTCCCCCTTCCGTTCCGCAGGGACGGTGAAGGAAAGGCTGCCGGCGTGCAGCGGAACCGTCATCGACAAGCGGCGGTCCCGGTGGAAACTGTGCTGGAAATTCCCCAGATAGCGGCAGAGGAACTTCCTCAGGGTCACTTCGTCCAGATCCCCCGTCAATACGATCAGGGCCTCGTTCATCGCCTCGAAACGGCTTTTGAAATATTGGTGCGCCCGCCTTTGCAGCGAAGGCTCCAGCATTTCCGCCCGCCGGAGCGGGGAATAGAGATAGGGCGCGATGGCCACGCTGTCGGTCAGATAGTCGATATTCCTGAAACTGCGGTCAGAGAGCGTCTCACAGGCTTTGAACCAGGCAAAGGAGCTGGTATCCGCCACCAGGTTCCGGCTCATGGTCAGCAGGGTTTTGAAGAGCAGCGGATACTTATCCGAGGGCGCATCGCCCTCCAGACGGAAATCTTCCAGGGAGACGCGGCCCTGCATCCGGACGCCTTCATTACGCAGCAGCGCCCGCAGTTCGCCCTTCCGCATCCCGGCCACTTCCTCCAGTTGCATCAGGTCGGCGATGTACGGTCCCTCCCCTTCCTTCAGTCCGCGAAGCCGATGATAGCCTCCGGGCAGCGAGACCGCATAACGGAAATGTCCGCCCGCGCTCTGGTGACGGTAAATGACCTTCATCCCGTTGGAGAAGGTCCAGCGGCGCCCTCCTTCGGGGGCGGGACGGTCGGAAACCAGGCGCACCCGGGAGACGGGAAGCAGGAGGGCATTGCTGTCCGGTCGCTGATAGACATAATCCTGACGGCCCTCGCTTCCGTCCATCGCCGGCGAAAGCAGTTCCCGTACGAAAGCGTTGAACAGTTCCGTCGCCGCAGGCAGGGGCAGTTGCCGTCTGCTGAAAAAATGCCCCACATCCCGGGACGAGGCGAGCGGCGCGCCGAAAAGGTAATAGTTCACCAGATGCCGCAGCGCCCTTTCGTCCACCAGGTCCGGCTGCTCCGCATCCTGCCGCAACTGGGCGTGTACGCAGGCAGCCATCGCATCTTCGAATTCCAGCGGGTATGCGCCCTTCTCGCAAAGCGAGGCGAGCACCGAGGCCATACGCACCGAAACCTTCTCCGTATCTTCCGGGAAACAGTTCAGGCGCACGGAATAAAGTTCATAGCGGGGGGAATCGGAACTGTCCCGATAGCGGAATTCCAGGTCCGAAAGCGGGAGACCGGCCTCCCGGAAAGCCTCGCGGATGCGCGTTTCGAGCAGCAGCGAAAGGCAGGAAGTATAGAGCCGCAGCACGAAGGGCAGCGGGGTATTCATCTGACCGGCTTCCAGCCGCGGGAAGCGGAACTCCCAGCGCAGCGCGGTATAGCCATCCTTTTCGGCGATATGGAATTCGTAGGGCAGCGGATGGTAGCGGGGCGGCGCGGGGCGGGGCGTATCGCGGGGCGCCGGCGGGGCCATCAGCGACAGCACGGAAAGGGTGCGGACGGTCTGCGGAGCGTCGATATCGCCGCAAATCATCAGCGCCTGCGCGCCTGAATTCATCGCCGCGATGTCGAAAAGCATCAGGCAAAGCGAATCCGCCACCTCGCGGCGATAGACGGGCACTTCGTGGAATTCGAAGACGGCTGCGCCCGCAAAAGTGCGCAGATAACCGTAGCGCCGGTAGCCTACTCCCGCATCCGCGAGAAAGCGATAAGGCTCCCGCCCGCGAAAATGCGGCAGCTCGCAGAGCGATGCGCGCAGGGCCGCCGAATCGGGCGCCGAAAGTTGCACCAGGGCAAAATCGGCATAACCTTTGTTTACGGATTGGGGCATCAGGAAATATTCGATGCCGGAAGCGAGCCTGCCGTGCGTCACATTGTCGGGAAGGGCAAAAACCGGAAGTTCCTTCGCTGCAACGAAGGCCGCAGGGAGCGAAAACAGGCAAAAGAGCAAAAAATATTTGAACAGCCGCTTCATTTCGCACGAAAATTCCTGCAAATTTAGTATTTTTGCGTTTTGGACACAATAAAAACTCAATAAGATATGATGAAGAAAATTGTCTTGATGATGGCGACGCTGCTGGCGGCAAGCTGGCTGGCTGGAGCCCAAAGCATGAAAGAAGCAACAGACAAGGCACAGGAGGCGAACGCCGCCCTGATGGCCGGCAATCACGCGGATGCCCTTGAAGGTTTCAAGGCCGCCCTGGCCCTGGCGAAGGCCTGCGGGGACGAGGGTGCAGAACTGACCCTGACCTGCCAGAACGCCATCAACCAGGTGATGTATTCCATAGCCAAACAGGCTTTTGACGACGGTGATTACGACCTCGCCATCGCCAAGGCACAGGAAGCCAAGGCTGCCGCCGCCGAATTCGGGGACGAAGAGTTCGTGGGCCGGAACGAAAGCGTGGTGACCAACGCCTATACCAAGAAGGCCAGCACCCTGATGAACGCCAAGGACTTTGAGGGAGCCGCTGCGGTATACCAGCAGTTGCTCGCAATCAATCCCGAGAACGGCGCCGCTTCCCTGAACCTGGTGCGCGCCTATGTGGCCGCCGGCAAGGTAGATGAGGCGAAGGCCGCCTTCGAGACCGCCAAGGCGAACGGCAAGGAAGCCGAAGCCGCCAAACTCCTCGGCACCGCCTGCCTCAAACAGGCCGCCGCGAAGCTCCAGGGCAAGGATTACGCCGGAGCCGTGGCCGCCGCGGAAGAGGCCAATTCCTATAACGAGAACGCCAAGGCCTACCTGATCGCGGGCCAGGCTTCCCAGAAATCCGGCAAGAACGCCGCCGCCATCGAGTACTTCACCAAGTACCTCGAACTGGCACCGAACGACAAGAACGCCGGCTCCATCGCCTTCACCGTGGGCGCGCTCTACCAGCAGGCGGGCAACAAGAAAGCTGCCGCCGAGTTCTACCAGAAGGCGGTGAACGATCCCAAGCTGGGCGCCGAGGCGCAGAAAGCCCTCGCCGCGCTGAAGTAATGCGGGATCTCGAACTCCTCGCTCCGGCAAGGAATGCTGACATCGGCATCGCGGCCATCGACTGCGGTGCCGATGCCGTCTATATCGCCGGTCCGGACTTCGGCGCCCGCAAGGCCGCAGGCAATCCCGTAGCGGATATCGCCCGGCTCTGCGCGCACGCCCACCGCTTCGGTGCGAGGGTGTTCGTCACTTTCAATATCAGCCTGCGCGAAGGCGAAGCGGAGCAGATGCACGCGCAGATGCTCCAGGCGCAGGCCGCCGGGGCGGATGCGTTCATCATCCGGGACCTCGCCTGCACGGCCTGGGACGACATCCGCGTCCCGCTGCACGCCTCCACCCAATGCGCCATCCGCAGCGTCGAAGACGCGCGGCGCTATGAAGCGGCCGGCTGCGCCCGGATCATCCTGGAACGGGTACTGTCCCTGAAGAGCATCCGTGCCATCTGCGCGGCCGTCTCCTGCGAGGTGGAGTGCTTCATCCACGGGGCGCTCTGCGTCTGCTACAGCGGAGAATGCCGCCTGTCGGGCTATCTGGACGGCCGCAGCGCCGACCGCGGCGACTGCATCCAGGCCTGCCGTTCGCGCTATGACCTGATGGATGGGGAAGGGCGCACGCTGCTGCGGGACAAGGCCCTGCTCTCGCTGCGCGACCTGAACCTTTCCGGACGCCTGGGCGAACTGGCGGAAGCCGGGGTCGGGTCCTTCAAGATCGAAGGGCGGCTCAAGGGCGAGGACTATGTCCGCAACCTGGTCCG
>Ga0310786_10002233_pt1 | contig 29940 bp, 4 predicted proteins | sample AusTroGonzalo_MG_FD_203881 | JGI IMG/M metagenome (GOLD analysis project Ga0310786, IMG submission 203881) | Bovine rumen microbial communities from tropical cattle in Woodstock, Queensland, Australia - Gonzalo_03 (v2) (version 2) | ecosystem: Host-associated > Mammals > Digestive system >...
AATATGACTGCTATCGACTTTGCAGGACATCATAGCACAAATGAGGAGAATGGTACCTATCAACTGGGTATGAATGATGGTTGGTTCTATCAACCACTGCTCGACGATGACGGACTGAACAGCATCACCAACTGTGACGAGACCAAGAACCTGCTGGTTTATGCACCTGCAGAGACTGCATTGAGCGGCTATGCCAACAAGAAGACCTACGATGCACTGACTAGCTACTTCACTGAGCCAGCATATACCGATTATTACGATAACACAAAGGGATATCGTCTGGTAGCAGAAGCACCGACATCATCACTCCATGGACACCTGGTACAGAGTGATCTGACAGCTACGAATGACCATCTGCTCGTAGATATGCAGGACTTCAATGCACCAATCGGTTACACGTTCGATGCAGACCATCTCATGTGGTATCAGCGTATGCCTGCCAATAAGGACTTCGTGAACTTCGGTTCGAATGCGGGCTGGCAAGGTCTCAGTCTGCCGTTTACTGCCGAACTCGTGACCACCCATGAGAAGGGTGAGATTACCCACTTCTACAGTGGTAGCGAGACCAGCAAAAACGGAACTGGCTCGAAGATTGGTCACGAATACTGGCTACGCGAATTCAATAACATCGTGGAAGAAGGCACCGCTCCTAATCCCGTGGTGGCTAAGGCAACCTTCGACCATCCTACCGCTTATGGTGCAGACAAGGAATACACCAATACGTTCCTCTGGGATTATTACTACTATATGAGCGAGCTCGAACACAAACAGAAGGACTATAACAACGATACCTATCTGGAGTATAAGCAATATTATGAGACCGCTCACACACATCCAAGCTATCCGTTGCTGTCAGCAGCTACGCCGTATATCCTTGGATTGCCAGGTAAGACCTACTACGAGTTCGACCTTAGCGGTAACTTCAAGGCTCAGAACACGGCAAATGATATGAATCTGGATAAGCTGAGCAAGCAGCTTCTCACCTTCGCCTCTGCAAAGAACACAGAAATCCGTGTGAGCGATGATGAGACAACAGGAAAGAAGATAAGCTATAATGGCAATGACTATACCTTCAAGCCCAGCTATATGAATGAGGCACTTGCAGGTTCTACAGTCAACGCCTATGCACTTGATAACGACGGAGACAGCTACGACAAGGTAGCAGCTGATACTACTATCAATGTCAGTGCCTTCCGTCCATACTTCCTTGCTACTGCCACGAGTCCAAGTAGGAGATTGCTGCCAGAGCAGATTATCTTCAGCAGGATGAGCGACAGCTTCGGTGAGGAGAATGAAAAAGAAGAAAGTGGTGACGGTGCACTCAGCATCACCTCTCGCCTACGCCATATCATCGTGAAATCTACGTTGAAGGCACCAAGGCAGGTGACCATCCGTAATGCCGCCGGCATCCACATAACCACCTTCAACATAGAACCAGGACAGATTGTTGAGACACTCATCAACATGCCTGGTTTCTATATCGTGAACAATACTAAGATTGCTGTAAGATAATCGGTGGGTGGCAATAACAAATTGAATGAACTAACAACGAAATACAAGATATAAAGATATGACACGAATTATGAATGTTAACGGTAAGTTTACAGACATTTATTCATACACAAAGAATATATTCATTCTAATGGCCCTGCTGACTATTGGATCCACAGGGGCATGGGGACAAGATTATTCCGGAATTTATTATATAGCCAATGATAATAGTGGCGGAAAAGGTAGCGGTAGCACCGAAACGACTGCCTACAGCAATGCAACTGATGCTATAAGATGGTATCTTGTTCCCGCAGGAAATTCTCAGCGTGCTGATAAACGAGATGCTTATTATTCTCCTAACCATGCAAATTCTAATGGTGATTCAGAAAAGCCATTTCTGACAACTTACCAGAATAATAAGGATCAAGCCGCTCTTCCAGCTGGTATGGTCGTACCCGCCAATAACTCTGTATGGATAGTCAAGAAAACAAATGATGGCTATTATAATGTCATTCATGCTGCAACAGGCAAGTATGTGATTTATGAAGTGCCATTGCCAAATGACCCAAATACGAATACTAATGCAACTGAAGGAAACAATGGTAAGCGTAAGACCATGCACCTACAGACCCCAGATGATGAGGAGGGAAGCGGAACATATCGTCTGAGCACCAATGAGAACTATAAGTTTACAATATCCCGTTCAGGCACAGAAAACAACTATATCTACCGAATCCAACCCAAAAGACGTTCAGGATGGTACTGGAATCCTGCAAATGGCAATAGGAATTCGTATTCAGGAATAAGGAATAGTAACGATGTTTATCAAGCTGGTCTGGTGGGCGTGTATAACGTGCAAGACGATGGTGGTTCTAAATGGCGCTTTGAGTCAGCCCTTCTTGCAGCTCCTACCATTAACACCACTGGGTATCCTACTGTTACAGTAACGGATAGCAATGAATTACCGAATGGTTACAACTTCCGCTATACCTTTGGTGACGGAACACAGGCTGATCCTACGGCTTCTAGCCCTATATTGGCTGGTGGCACCTTTGTAGTCACAGAAGCTGGAACTCTGAAAGTAGTCATTGAGCGCTATGGCGTGGTATTAACAGAAGTTGCTTCTCAGGAAGTGGGTCCAGCGAAACCTACTTTCAATATTAGTGTTGATGGGGCTGTAACGATTTCAGCAACAGATGACATCTATTATACGCTCGACGGAACAACCCCTACAACATCTAGCTCATCATACAGCAGCGCCATATCGGCAAGTGCTATCGCCTCTGCAACTGGAACAGCGATCAAGGCCATTACTGTTGATGCCAGCGGTGTCATTTCCCAAATAGCAGAACTACCCTTAGCTACCTATACCTACAAGATTGTAAACCGTTCTAACGGCATTGCCACCCAACAAACTGTAAAACAATGTGTTGGCAAGCGGCTGACGGTCTATGACGATATTCCTGCAGATATCCGCAGCCTGTATCTGAATGGCGAGGATATCAGCTTCTACACCTTCTCTGGTGATTTCTCATCATCAAATCTCATAGATGAGAACATGATTACAAAGACACCTGCGGCAGATGCCAATATCTATGTGACATACACAACCAATAAGCTCTCGCAGAAATTCCTACATCTACGCGGTGCCCGTCCGTTTAACATCAAGAACTCAAGCAATCAGTATCTCTATGACCTCAGTGGTAATTTGGATTACGACACTAACGATGAGAAGGCAACCGAGAATAACCATATATGGTACTTCTCTGGCGATGATCCCTATGCTGTGGAAGTCAGAAATGCTGCTACAAACAAATATCTGGTATCTACCCCAGCCCTGTCTAACGACCTTACGACATTCATTCTGACCGACACGCTTCGCATAGACGATGACCACCAGACTATCACGCTGAAGGATGCATCAGGTACGATTGCTTTAACGATTAATGAAGTACATATTCCTACCAGTTACTATCTGATTGACAAAGCTGGCAAGATTATTTTCGGCCCAGAAGCAAGTTCTTCGGCTGAAATGAAAATACCAAACGAATGGAAGAGCCCGCTAGTAACGAGGTATCATTACTATAAGAAAACGGCGTTCAATTCTACCAAAATAACATCATCAGACACCTATGAGCTATTAGATCCTGCTCCTGCAGAACTGAATAGTCTTACCGAATTAGAAACTGGAGAACACGTCTATATCACCTATGATGTAGATCCATCATTCGTTTTCGATACCAGCGATAACGATACGATAGGTACACAAGCCTATATGCTCAAATTCATCGGGGGCGAGAGTTTCAAACAGGAGAACGGAAAAGACACCCTGATGACTGTGGCGCAAAAGGCCGTTTATCCCTACTCTAACGGTGATGCCTGTCTCTATATCTACGGAACGAATCAGTGGAACACACAGTTGGCATCAGGTGCCAGCACACGTACCCGCTGGCTATGGCATGTGGTAAGTCCTAATAGCGACCCCTACCATGTTAAGATTATGAGTCATCAGGCTCAGGCAAGTAGCCATAACTATTTCCGTACAGATACCGTAACATACAATGGCGCTAAGCATGTGGTAACGGGTGTGACAACAATGAATCCCAATGCCTCCAGTATGCCTCCAACGGAATATATGATATTGACAGGCACAAACGGAAAATGTAAGTTGGTAACTGTCAACACCGTTAATGATGGTTCTGAAAACATACAGCGCACAGTAACAAGTTTTGAACAATACTGGAAGAACAATCCTACGATTCAGAAGATATTAGGTTCTGACAAAGTTACTGACACTGAAACATATAGTGATAATATCACCCTGAACTCTACTCAGACAGCTAAACTGAGATCTTTACTGACATCCGCTATTTTTGACAAGTGGCATAGCTATAAGACTTTTGCCAACGCAGCACCTTGGGTAGGCTGGAAAACCGATAATACAGGTACCGGCAAACAATACAAGAACAAGAGTCACTGGTTCCAAACCGTTGATATGGGTAGTACCGGTGAGTTTGATTTTGAACCAGTCACCCTGAAGCCACAGGTTATTCTCATAGACCAGCACGGATGGGAAATCATGCGTACACCGCTAGCTGATACAGAGACGCTACGTAAGTACAACAGTCCGATGGTGAAGGCCTATTATTGGTATCCTACTGCCTCGAAGGTACCCGGTTATCACAAATATACCGTAAGCAACCCCAAGGTGGCTGTATATACCTATAATACATCTACCAAGAAATGGGGTGTTACTACTGATAGTATTACCCATACTTCTACGTCGCTTGCTTATAGTCCATACGACCGCATGGAAGAACTATTCTATGAGAAGCAAGATACCTCGGTAATGAGCGACCTCTACGTTACCTACGACGTGAAGCCGGAATATGCCAATGCCTATGCAGGCGCATCCACATCAGAAGCCACATCGGCCTCTCCTTACCTGCTGAAGATGGGGAACTCGTATGCCAAGATTGAAAACAACAATCTGACCACTACTAACGCTATCCCCGAGAATCTGGAGGATGTCACCGAGGATATGCAATGGTATTTAAAGCCCAACTTCGATATCGACGGTGAGATGGGTTATCAATACCTAGGTGAATATGACGAGAAGACTAAACTCGCAACTGAAGAAGACTACGTTGCAGAAGGGAAGAACGGTTTCGACCCCTATAACCTGCAAATTCAGAGTGTTTCCAATACTGCCAGATATTTTAGGACTAACACGACAAGTCCAACCCTCTCAGGCGGTGCATGGACAGGCACGTCAAGCACAGTTGCTACACTGAACTTGAACAGAAATCCTGGACCGCAATCAGCCGAAGGCCATGACCAGACCACGCTGAGCATCACCAACACTTCGTTTATGGTGGTTGACAACGGTGAAGGAAAAATGCGCCTAATGCCCCGTTTCGACAATTCGAAGGTGGTCACCTCCTTTACCTCACTTCAGAATGTAGCTACAGCTGGTGCCAATGCCGTTTTGACGATTGAAATGGTGCCAAAGGTTGTTGACAGTTCAGACAAAATCAAAGGAATGGGTGGCTATTATATCCTAGCCAATAATTTCACATCATCATCACCTATTGGAACAGAAGAGGCTCCCTTCTTGGGTACTATCGATGGTAAGTTCCATCAGTTCAGCCTCACTAATCCTCTAGTTGCGTATGCCAAGGATGCCACCATCAGGAACGTGATATTGGATAATGCCACTATCAGTAGCAGAGATACGGTAGGAGCCATTGTCTGTGCAGCTTCTGGTAATACGCGTATTTATAACTGCGGTATTCTTGACGGTAGTGTAGGCGGCAATGTCTATGTAGGAGGTATCGTTGGTTTGCTTGAAGATACAGCACGCGTCATCAACTGTTACAGTTATGCAACAATCACTGGCGGTGAGCATGTGGGCGGTATTGTGGGTTATAATAAGATTGGCTCTACTGCCTCCAATATTCAGACGATGGTAATGAACTGTATGTTCTACGGTGATATTACCGGAGGCGGAACAATATCTCCAGTCTATGGCGGAGAGATTATCGACAACATGGTTGGAGGTTTGAATACCTTTAATTACTATGCATACGAAAAACTCAAGACGAGACCCATCACCGCAGGTAAGTACAACTGTGCTCAAGCCGTAGAAGAGCGATACCTGACTCGCTTTGAGTTGTATCGTCAGCTATTGAACAGCAATAAACGTCTTGCTGCCTATTATATCACCGGCGATGCAGCTGATGATATTATTCTGGCAAAATGGGTACTGGAGAGTGCCGATAAGAGTATCGTCAATCCTAAGCCCTACCCTGTTTTGAAGCCTCAGGGCATCTACCCATCTATTATCAATTACGACACCCAGGATCTCTCAAACTATGATGAGAGCCACCGCAACGAAGGCCGTAAGATTGGTACACTCAACGTGACTATCAGCGGTGTAGGTGATAATGCACCTACCAGCGCTTCCATCACGAATGGCAGCCTTAGCCTTGTCCGTACAGATAAGGATTACGACCACTACAACTTCAATTTTGATAAAGTGCAGTTGCCTTATTATGATGAAGTAGGTGAAGGAAACTACGGTGTATATAGCGGGAAAAGCCGTGTAGTGACAGGATGGAAGATTACAGGTATGACAGTTGGCAGCGGTGATGACGTTGCGTCACAAGGTTCGTTTACGAAAAGCGACACTTGGGATGGCTATAATTTTGCCGATCGTAAGAAATGGGCAAAAGACTTATATAGCGCAACCGGCCGTATCTATTCACAAGGTGCGTACTTTGATGTGCCTTATGGTGTAACAGGCATCACAATTGAACCTTATTGGGGACGAGCAGTATATGTAGCAGATGAATATTTGGATGTCGTTCATAATGCCAGCTATGGACAGAGTCCTGTTAACAAGTTAGCCAAAAACTTCAATAATGGAAAAATCAATATCGGTGGCAGTGAGCAAACTGTATATACATCTATCAGTACTGCAGTAGGTCAGCTTAGCAACTCTACCACAGTGTATGACCAAGCCATTGTATTAGTTGGAAATCTTCATCATGCTGGTGTAATCTCTAATGGAAGCAAGGCATTTACAATCATGTCGGTTGATTTAGACGAAGATCATGAGCCAGACTACTCCATGATTTTCCATGACAACGCCCGTACCGATATTTGTCCTATCCGCTTTGATTTCCTGAATATACCTGGTACAGCCCAAGTTCAGAAACCACGAACGGCAGAGGAATTCCGTAATGCGGCTGTGTTCAATCCTAAGAGTTGGTTTGAGATTACTAATACCAGCTTGATTTACTTCTCTCAGTTTGAGTACGAGAACAATACAAACAAGACCCAACCGGCACCCCTTATCCTTCTTGGCGGTACATACGATCAGTTTGTATCTACAAAGGTGAGCGAGCCAAAATCTACCACCTATATCCATGTAGGCGACAACGCATGGTTTAAGGATTTCGGTAACGGAACACATAGTGATGGTAACAAGAAGACAAAGCACGTCCCCATCTCAGTAACAGGCGGTGAATATGAAGGTTTTTATTTGACCGGTACCTATAATGCCAACGCTGCGCCATATAGCGATAATGCAGAGTGCTACATCAGTGGCGGTCATTTCGTAGAAGCTGCCGGAGCTGGTCAGGAGCAAATCAACGGCAATGTACAATGGCAGATTTACGATGCAGATATTGATAATTTCTATGGTGGCGGTATCAACGATGCAAAACCTATCACAGGTACTATCACTACAGACATCTTTAATAGTCATGTCGGCATATTCTGCGGTGGCCCGAAATTCGGTAACATGAGTTCTGGAAAGAATGTAACCACTACGGCGAAGGGTTGTACTTTCGACAAGTACTTTGGTGCCGGCTATGGCGGTAATTCTATCAGCAAAAAGAAATATTACGATAAAGACGGTAAACAGAATTGGTCAAGTCTTGAATCATATTATACCACTGATAAAGGCAAGTATTTTAATGGAGAGAGCACGAACGCAGATAACTCCCATGCCGACTATGGTAAGAAAGGTCCTGGTGTGGCTGTTGACTTCGATTATGAGTTCTTTGTATGGACTACAGGTAAGACGGGTGCCCGTTTCTTTGTGAAGTTCGCCGCATTCTCATTGGCACAATGTAACGATGTAACTTCTAGTTTGACTGGCTGTACTATCAACAAGGATTTCTATGGTGGCGGTAGTTTAGGAAACGTGACTGGCACAGCAACATCTACACTTGATGGTTGTACGGTTCATGGTAATGTGTTTGGTGGTGGTTATTCTGCTTCCTTACCACGGATTCCATTCAGAACTGGAGGATTTACAAAGTACCCGAACGTCAATACATCTTCCGGTATGTTTGAACAGGGCGTATTCTCGGATACAGTTCACTACGAATGGAAACAGGTTGCCACTTTACCTTCTGAAGGTGGTGCCGGTACCGAAGATAGTAAATATATCAAGACAAAGGTTGATTTCTCAAAACTTGGTCAGGTTGGTCAAACAAACTTAACCATCAAGGGTAACACCATTGTTGAAGGTAAAGTATTCAATGAAGACGAAATCATCAGACAAGATGGCGGTGTATTCGGTGGCGGCGATGAATCGGCTGTAAACGGTAATGCCGTAGTGCTTATCCAGAAGAACGAAAGTAACGGGACACCAACAATCAACAATGTCTATGGTGGTGGTAACACTGCTGACGTGAACGGAAATACAACAGTGACGATGACCTCTGGTGAGGTGACTCATGATGTCTATGGTGGTGGTAAAGGTGAAACCACCATCGTAGGTGGTAATGTCGCTGTAACATTTGGTGCGAAGGATGGTAGTGGAGTTCTCAGTGGCGATGGTCATATTTTGGGTAGTCTGTATGGCGGTGGTGCTCTGGGCGATGTAAACACATCTGAAAATAAAACGACAAGCATCCAGATTTATGGAGGCACTGTGAATGATAGCATCTTCGGTGGCGGTAAGGGTCAGTTAACCCCCAGTGCTATTCAGGCTATAAACTTCGGAGATGTGACCCTTAACATGGAAGGCGGTACAGTAGGTGGTGCTATCTTTGGCGGTAGCAACATTAATGGCGTACTGAAGAAGAAATCTACTGTAACCATTATCAACGGTACTGTAGGAACAGTTCCTGAAGGAGGCAATCCTTATGCTGACGCGGTATTCGGTGGTGGCTATGGTCAGCCCACCCTCGTGGAAGGTGATGTAGAAGTTAATATCGGAACCTCTAGTCAGGCTGAAGGCGGTGCCGTCATTAACGGTCATATTTATGGTGGTGGCGCCTTAGGTAATGTCAATACGAGCAAGCCCGAAAGCGTACTAGTCTTTGACGGCACGAAACACACGAACGTCAGTCTGAATAAAGGTACTATTCATGGTAACGTCTATGGTGGTGGTCTGGGACAACAGGCAGTTGTCGAGCCTGCTACACCAGGTATCGAGGCCTACGTTGGCGGTAATGTCAATGTAACCCTTGACGGTGCAACACTCACCTACTCTGGTGTAACACCTACCACAGGACATATCTTTGGATGTAACAACCTGAACGGTACGCCAAAGGGACACGTGAAGGTACACGTGAAAAAGACTATCCCTGTAGGCGGGCAGACATTTGATGTAGCTGCGGTCTATGGCGGTGGTAACGAGGCCGACTATAATCCTACTGCAGCCGACTCTGTAGAAGTGATTATCGAAGGTTGTGATATCACAAGCATCAAGGACGTCTATGGTGGTGGTAATGCTGCTGCCGTACCTGCCGCAGAGGTGTGGATTCTTGGTACAGACACTATTGATAATGTGTTTGGTGGTGGTAACGGAGAACTTGGTGCAGACCATGCTGCCCATGTAGGTTTCCACCGTATCAGTGCATCAGAGAAGAGTAATTATAGCAATGGTACTGGTAAGACATACGTTAAGCTGGTAGGCGGTCATATCAATAATGTATATGGCGGTAGTAATAGCCATGGTGATATTCGCGGCGGTGCCAGCATCTCTATGCCACAGGTCAGTGAATATACAGCTACTCATACTGGTTCACCTGTATCTTGTACAACATTGAATACCAAGAACATCTATGGCGGTGGTAAGAATGCCGACATGAGTGGCGGCACTAGCATCGTACTCGGCTGTATGCCAGATGAGTGGATTGACGAGATTTATGCAGGAGCACAGAATGCCGATGTGGCAGGCGATGTCAGCCTGACCATTACCAGCGGTAAGTTCAAGCGTGTGTTCGGCGGTAACAAGGATGGCGGTCTGCTGAAGGGCTCTATCACCGTAAATATTGAGGAAACGGGCGAATGCGAAACACCTATCGTTATTGGTGAGCTTTACGGTGGCGGTAACTTGGCAGGCTATTCTATCTACGGCTACAAGAATACGGGTACAGAACAGGCACCCGTATGGGAACCGAGGACGAAAGCAGAATACAACACGTGGTATGCCGCATTGTCGGAAGAAGACAAGGCTAAAGCTGAGAATAAGCCATACAACAACCCCTTGTTGAATGTGCATGCATTCACCAGTATTGGTAGTATTTTCGGTGGTGGATATCAGGCACAGATGATTGCCGACCCACATGTGGACATCAATGTAGTAAAAGGCAGTCATGCCGCTACAGCCCGAGCCGAAGAGACCATAGCTAACGTTCCCATCAAGAAAAAGAATGAATCAACAGGTATTATTGAAGATGCCACTATCACACTACATCTTCCTGCACATGAAGCCAATAAGATTGGTGTCATTGAACACATCTTCGGTGGCGGTAATCTGGCAACGATAGATGGTGATGTTGAGGTGAACATCGGAACTGATGACACTGCAGAAGGTGCCATTATCACTGGTAATGTCTATGGTGGCGGTAACCAAGCTATTGTAACAGGCAATACGCAGGTGAACATCTGTGCCAAGAAAGGCGAAGGAGACACTTATGAAAGCGTCACACCTGGTGCTGCCGGTGTGACCATATCAGGTGCCGTATTCGGTGCTGGTAAAGGTTTGACAACGACTGTTAACAACACCCAGATTGTGATGGGTGCCGGTGCTGTAAAGAAGAGCGTCTATGGCGGTGGTGAGTTAGGAAGTGTCGAGGGTAATACCAATATCTCCGTCATGGATGGAACTATCGGTGATTCAGAAATTGTACATGGAGGTGCTGAAATTGGCAACGTTTATGGCGGTGGTCAGGGTGATACGGAACACGTCACGGCGGGCCTCATCAAGGGTAATACAACGATTAATATTTCCGGTGGTTCTATATACCATAATATATATGGTGGCGGTGCCTATGGTTCGGTAGGTACTTACACCTACGATGGTTCTAATGTCATTACAGGTCATACTAACGACACGGGTATTGCAACGATTACGATAACTGGCGGTACCATTGGTATTGACGGTCACGAAAATGGTATGATTTTTGGTGCTTCACGAGGCGATGTGGGTGCACCAAACTCTATCCACGACAAACTGGCATGGGTTTATGACACCCATGTTGAGATTGGCGTTGCCGATTCGGATACGGGTCCTGCAATTAAGGGCTCTATCTATGGTAGCGGTGAGAACGGTCATACCTACAACAATGCTGCAGTGACCATCTATAGCGGCACTATCGGTAATCCGGAGGAATTCTACGCCTATCGCGGTAATGTCTATGGCGGTGGTTGCGGTACAGATAAATATGATTCTGACAGTAATGGTTCTTTGGATGCTTACAACCCGAAAGCTGGTATCGTTGGCGGCAACGCTTCTGTTGTAATCAATGGTGGTAATGTAGCCAACAACGTGTATGGTGCTGGTGCTATGGGTAAGGTAGTTGGCAACACCTCTGTCACGATTAACACTAATGGTGCTATTGGTGTGGATGGCAATAATGACGATGGTAATGTCTATGGCGCTGCTCGTGGTGAGTTGGGGCAAAGTGATGATTTCGCTTCTGTAACCAATTCTACTGTGACGCTGACCAAGGGTACCGTGAAGGGTAGCCTCTATGGTGGTGGTAAGGCTGGTGTCGTCCATGGTGCAGTAGATGTCAATCTGAATGGCGGTACTGTCATTCACGATGTCTATGGCGGCGGTGCACTGGCTGAGACCAACACTGTAGCAATCAGTGAGGGTGTCTATCCTGCAACAACTGTAGATTTGACAGGTGCCATCATAAATGGCAACCTCTATGGTGGTGGTCTGGGACGCCTAGCAGCAGCTGCAGTAGGTACCCCTGGAGATCCTGGATATGTACCCGCAGCAACAGCCATTGAAGCTAATGTCTATGGTTCTGTCACGGTGACTGTATCAAACGGTAAGGCAGCGAATGTGTTTGGCTGTAACAATCTAAATGGCGCTCCGAAGAGCACTGTAGCAGTGACAGTCAGTGGCACCTCAGAAATGGAGACGGGTAACGCTATCAACAATGTATATGGTGGTGGTAACTTGGCAGCCTACACCGGCAACCCAACGGTCACGGTGTCTGGCGGTACAGTGAACAACGTCTTTGGCGGTGGTCTCGGTTCATCAGCTCTTGTTACGGGAAATACCTCAGTCACCATCTCTGGCACGTCAGTGATTGCCAATGACGTCTATGGAGGCGGTAGCGAGGCAGATGTTACAGGTAGCGTGAATGTCGTAGTGTCAGGTGGTACCATTACCAACAATGTATATGGCGGCGGTGCATTGGCCAATACTAACACGTCAAACTGGGATAATGCAAATCTGGTCACGACATACCAGAAGATTACTGCTACACTGACCACTGGTGTCAGTGTGGTTGCAGGCCTTTATAAGAAGGTTGATGGAAATTACATCCTACAGGGAGCCAATGCAACGGCTGAAGCTGCAGCCGAATACTATAGGCGTTTTGACACAGCATGGGCTGCAGGTAAGAGCCACGACAGTAATACCACCACGATTACGCTGACAGGTGGTAAGATCGGTAATGTCTTCGGCGGTGGCCTGGGTAATGACGAGACACCTGTGTATGTGTATGGCGATGTGACCATTAATGTGAATAAGGCTGCCGATAAATCCACTTACGGTGGTACAGGTGCTACCTTCACACGAGAGATTGCTCAGAACATCACTGTTGCTGGTACCAACTACGCCTCAGTTCCTATAACAGGTAATATCTTTGGTGCCAATAATTTCAATGGTTCCCCAAAGGGTAACGTCACGGTAGAAGTATTCGCTACTAAACGCGTGGATGGTAAAGCACATGTTTTCGGTGATTATGAAATCCAAGGTGTCTATGGCGGTGGTAACCTGGCAGACTATCTGCCTGCCACAGGCATGGAAACGAAAGTGATTGTCCATGGTTGTGAAGATACCTCTATAGAGTATGTCTATGGTGGTGGCAACTCTGCCTCTGTTCCCTCTACTAATGTTACTATCTTAGGATGTTTTGACATAGGTTATGCATTCGGTGGCGGTAACGGTAGTAAGCCCATTAAGAATAGTGCTGGTACATGGGTAGCCAATGCTGGTGCTATGGTTACTGGAGACGTAAGTATTTCCGCTAAGGGTGGTAGAATTGGTCAGGTCTTTGGCGGTAGTGACGCAAAAGGTGATATCCTCGGTAGCCCGACCATTGATACCTCTGGTACTGGTGGCGAATGCGGACTGACGCTGACCCGAATATTTGGTGCAGGTAATGAAGCCGACGTTGCAGGAGATGTGAATATGATTCTATCTGGTTGCGGCTCGGCAGATGCTGTCCAGTTCGTTCATGGCGGCTCTTATAATGCACATATCTCAGGTGATGTCAACCTGACTATTACCAGCGGTTTCTATACGAATGTCTTTGGTGGTAATGATGCCCGAGGCAGTATTGGAGGCAAGATTACCGTCAACATTGAAGAGACCGATAATTGTAAACCCATTGTCATCCATAACCTGATTGGTGGTGGTAACGAGGCACCATACCCAGGCAAGAAGAAAGATGGCACAGAGTATGCTGATCCTGGTAAGGTAACGGTGAACATCAAGTCAGCTACCCGTATTGACAACGTATATGGCGGTGGTTTGAAAGCTGACGTAAGGGGTGATGCAGAGGTCAACATCAATATGCGTAAGGGTTCAATGGCAAATACCTTATTGGCACGTCCCGCCAGCTATACAGGAGATGTCATACCCAATGTTCATGTGGTAGATGACAAGACTTATATCAATGATACCATAGGTACTATTGGCAATGTCTTTGGTGGCGGTAACGAAGGTAACGTCATTGGACATACAACTGTCAATATCGGAACGTCAAAGACTGTTGCTATTCTGCGTCGTACAGCGCCCGGTGGTGCATTTATAAATGCGAATAATGACTCTGTATATAATTATCAGGGCAAGCTACAATATGATGATGCTGTGCCTCGCACTGTTTCGTATGAAAACAAGAATGATGTTCTTGGTGCCCACATCACAGGTAGTGTCTTTGGTGGTGGTAATCTGGCTAATGTTGGTTATCTGGATGATGACACTAAGGAAGATGATCCAAATAGTACTTATCGTAATACCTATGTAAATATCTGCGCCAAAGAGACGAGTCCTGGCTCAGGAACCTACGAAGCTGTAACCTTTGGCATAGACGATGTAAGCATAGCAGGTGATATATTCGGAGGTGGTAATGGTGCAGCCAACTCGTTCAAGTGCGAAAAGGCTATGGTAGTCGGCAACACGAATGTTCACATTGGTAACGGTAATATTGGTGGCGATGTCTATGGCGGCGGTAAAGTAGGTCGCGTAGAAAAGAGCACAGCAGTAACGATAGGACTTGAGCCCCAAGGAGGAGTAGGCACCAGTTCACCCGTTGTCAATGGCTACGTATTCGGTGCCGGTCAAGGCGTAGCAACACATGGTTACTCGGGCTTGGCGCGTGGTAATAGTACGGTTCTTATACAGCAAAACGCCAAAGTAGGACATAGCGTCTATGGTGCCGGAAAAATGGCTTCGTTAGGAAGATATAATATTGCCACGACACCCGCTGATACAGCAACATATCACGTGGAAATAGGTATGCCTTATGGATTGAAGAGTGGTGGACAAAGCACCGTCACTATCCAAGGAAATGCCGAGATTGGTCCTAACGACATGACAATGCCAACTTTCGATGGTAACGTCTTTGGTGCAGGTAAAGGTATTCTGCCTTATGAGGATGTTGGTACAGAAGGAGCTGGTCGTTATTACATGGGAGCCTCAGGTTACACCTGGGAGAGTTATGCCGGTGAGAGTAAGGAAGATGCCTACATGAAATATGTTGAGACATTAGGTATCACCAACAATACCGTAGTCACTATCGCTGGCAACGCCTTCGTCAAGGGCTCTGTCTATGGCGGTAGCGAGAACGGATCAGTCTTTGGTGGTACTAATGTTACCGTCTCTGGCGGACAGATTGGTAATGGAAGCGGTACCGGTAAGAATGCCCGCTTTGCCTGGGCCGATGAAACTCCTGCCAGTTATTCAGAGTGTGCCAGCTGGAACTATGGTCAGGCTGCAGGTAATAAGAAATACCAACCTTACGATAGATATACCAATGTTACCGGTGACGACGGTCATACTTACTATGGTAACGTCTTCGGTGGTGGTTGCGGTAAAGACCCGTACAAATCGGGCAAATGGCACCGCGAGGCTGGTGTTGTAGGTGGTAATACCGTAGTGAATATCACCGGCGGTCATATACTGACCAACGTCTATGGTGGTAATGAGTTGACCGATGTAAATGGCTCTTGCACGATTACAATGTCGGGCGGTACCATCGGTGTGCCTCGCACTCTGGAACAGATTCTCGCCCACCCTGTGACCTGCTACCTTTTCGGTGCAGGTAAGGGTGACCAGCGTAGCAACTTTAACACATGGACCAACGTGGCAAGTACGAGCGTCACCGTTAGTGGTGGTACCATCTATGGCTCCGTTTTAGGCGGCGGTGAAGATGGCCACGTGGAGGGCAATGCTGCAGTAACAATCAGTAATGGTAAGATTGGTACTTTGGGAACATCCTATGTGGATGGTAATGTCTTCGGTGGTGGTCGTGGTTTCTCCGGTGAAGCACTGACAGCTGGTACCGTAGGTGGTAATGTGACGCTGAATATCAATGGCGGCACCATGCTGGGTTCTGTCTATGGTGGTGGCCGTATGGCATCAATAGGTGTAAACTTTGCAAATACCCAGAGTGCCTCTTCAGGACAGTTCACTGAGGACGACGGTGTGAATACATACGGTCATGTCACCATCAATATCAGCGGCGGTACCATTGGTAATACGAGTGAAGATGCTGTGGTAGCAGTCAACGGACATACCAAGGGTGGAAATGTCTTTGGTGGTAGTATGGGTAGTCTGACAAAACTTGATGGAACAACGCCCAACCCTCTTTGGAGTAAAATGGCACAGGTTAAGTCCTCATCTATCAACATCACAGGTGCTTCTACTCTTATCAAGAGTAATGTCTATGGCGGTGCTGAGTTTGGTACGACACGTGACAAAACTTATGTGACCATAGGCGGAACAAGAAATGAGTCAACAGGTGTCATAACTGCCGATGGTACTCCGATCATCAATGGCCATGTTTATGGCGGTGGCTACGGAAGCTCCATTGATGATCCTACCTATAACAGTGATATCGTGGCAGGCGTTGCACCCAACACCGTAACCTATCGCTTCACACCTATGCAATATGCAGGTATTGTAGGTGGAGAGACGGTTGTCAACGTTGTTGGCGCCAGCCATGTAAAAGGCAACGTCTATGGTGGTGGTGAGATGGCCTCTGTAGGTGTCATCGACTACCAGATTGACGGCAGTGGCCATTATACGAGAGCCATTAAGCATGATAGCTACGATGACGGGAAAAAGACATTCTATGACTTCGGTCTAAGCTGGCCTTACAAGTTTGAATATGTACCAACGCTCAAAGACGGCAGCGTTTACAAAGTTGGCGGCAAGACGATTGTGAATATCGCAGGTTCTGCTCAAGTTGACAACTATGTATTCGGCGGCAGTAAGGGTAAAGTTGCATTTAAGAATATAGATAACATTTCTGATCAGCGCTATACGGAAGCTCATATCGCCAACGTCCGAGAGACAGAGGTTACTATTGGAGGTTCGTCAACTATCAGAACTGTTTATGGTGGCGGTGAGGACGGACACGTTCTTGAGAATGCTAGTGTTACCATTGATGGCGCTACCATCAGGCATACAGTCTTCGGTGGTGGTAAGGGTACCAGCCTTTTCACGACAAAACTTTTGGATACTGCCAATGCAGGCAATGAAAAAGCCACTACTGATGATGTTTGCAGTTGGACAGCCGGTAAGGTTTACGGAAATACCTCCGTCACCATGAACAGTGGTAATGTAGGTTGGTTTATCTATGGTGGTGGTAACATGGCATCTGTAGGTAAGGGTAACTACACTGGCGGTTCTGATGACTATTCTATTGGCGGCTATGGTGAATTGCCATCTGCCGATGGTGCCATATGGACAGCAACCCCATCAGCAGGAACCTATGCTGACTACTTCCAGAACAGTGGTATCGCTACGGTGAATATCTATGGTGGTACTGTGGGATCCGCAACGGCGGGTGATGATTCTGCCAATGGCGGCGATGGTATCCCCTACGGTTCTGTTTTTGGCGGCAGCCGTGGTAAGGCAGCTAAGTCAACCTCCTACTCTCCCCGCTACAAGTACGTGCCCGATTTCTTCATGGGCTATGTGAACAAGGCGACAATTAAGATTGGTAAGACTGAAGACGAATATGAGGGTGACTATGCATCCTATTCCGGTCCTTCTATCTATGGTTCTGTCTATGGTGGTGGTCAGGACGGTCATGTGCGCAATAGCACCGAAGTAACAATTAACAAGGGATCTATTCCTGGACAGACGACCGACGATCTAGGTCGAGCAGGTCATGTATTCGGTGCCGGTTCGGGTATCGGCAAATATACGGATGGAGGTAGTTATTGCAACAGTTCTTCCGGCTCTGTCACTTGTACTACTCAGATTGACGTTAAAGGCGGGACCATTGCCGGTAATGTCTATGGCGGCGGTGCATTGGCTTCTGTAGGACCTCGCAAAACGGAAACCTTTAACGAATTCAACAATACAACAGACCAGTATCCACGCGCCCAAAACAAGGCGCATGGCTCTCAGTCATATAATAAGGTGACGATAGAAGATGGTAACATTGGTGGCAGCGTATATGGTGCCAGCCGTGGTCCTGGTGAAGGCATGTTCCCAGGTACCTTCTCTAGTATTGGTACCGGAACTGGCCAATACGACCCCACCAAGTTTGCCACTAGTATCTGGACTGAGGTGAAAGTAAAAGGTGGAACCATCGGCGGTTCTGTCTATGGCGGCGGCGAAATGGGCCAGGTCAAGGAGAGTACTGAGGTCAGCCTGACTGGTGGTAGCATTGCTGAGGATGCATATGGCGGCGGTAAGGGAACCAGAACATCTGGTGCTACGATGGACGGCATAGCTGCTGACGTTGGCGGCAATACCACTGTGGAGCTGAACAAGGGCAAGACAGGCTTAGACAAGGGATGTAGCGTACAGCGCATCTTCGGATGTAATGACCTGAACGGAACGCCAAAGGGACATGTCTTAGTACATGTATATGCTACACAGCATAAGAGCAAGAATACCATTAATGAAAAGTATGCGAAGTTCAAGAGTTTGGAAACAGGATATACCACTTCAAACTATACGGACAACACCAATGATGATGACCTCAAGAAACTCGCTACAACGGTTGGCTTGACGGCAAGTGATATTTCTGGATATGAAACGGCAATTTCTGGTGCTGCAAATGACAGCCTTAAGAAAGTAGAACTTAATAAATATATAGAAGCTATTGCCGACAAGAAATATGATGTACTTGCAGTTTATGGTGGAGGAGACTTGGCCAAATACGATCCTACGGATGCTCATTCTTCCAACCCGACCCTCAAAGCTGCAGCACGTACGGAAGTCATTATCGAAGGTTGTGCCCTGACCAGCATCAAACAGGTCTATGGCGGTGGTAATGCCGCTCCTGTACCAGGCACCAACCTCACGGTGAACGCAGCCTACGAGATAGATGAGGTATTCGGCGGCGGTAATGGTAAGGACAACTATTCTATTAAGGAAGGTGCAAATACGGTATGGTATGAGAACCCAGGTGCCAACGTGGGTTATAACAACTACACCCACTATGTAAAATATGGCGAAACTGGCTATAACGCAGGTACGCATGGTTCTGGTACGAAGGGAGATCCGTATAAGGCTATTGAGAACAACGATGCCACTAACAAGGAATACCGACAGGCCTACTATATGTACGGTGAAGGCGAAGCCAAGACCGATATCGTAGGTGGACGTGTTCACTATGTTTATGGCGGTAGTAACACGAAGGGTAACATCAGTGTGTTGGCATTGTCTATCTATGAGAATTCTTCAGACTGTCCTGTTATCACCGATAAGACATACGGTGCAGGAAAGAATGCAGAGGTAGATGGTCAAACCAGTGTATCAATGGACTGCGTTGAATATACGGAACAGTTCTTTGGTGCTTCTCAGAATGCCGACGTAAATAGTGATGTGGTTATCAATATTACGAATGGTCATTTCGGTCAGATCTTTGGTGGTAACGATAGAAGTGGAAAGATTAGAGGTTCCATTACTATCAATATCCAGGAGAGTAGCTGTAAGCCTATCGTCATCGGTGAGCTCTATGGCGGTGGCTATCTGGCTGGCTATTCAATTTATGGCTACAACAATGACGATTCTCCTAGAACGAAGGCACAGTATGAGTCTGCCGTACAGACAGCCTTAACTGCAGCAGGAAACCCTGAAGACGAAAATGACAGAAAGGCTGTGCTGTTGGCAAATGACCTCTATGGCTATCCTAAGCATGATCCACGTATTAATATCATCTCGGCCACAAAGATTGACACCATCTTTGGAGGTGGATATAAGGCTAAAGTGATTGGCAGTCCATACGTCAACGTGAACATGCAAAACGGCATTGTGTCCAATAAATATGTTAGCTCTCCTCCAACAGGAATGGTTTACACTGTTGGCAGTCACAATAGGGACGATGGTAATGGAGCATATACCTATGAGATAACAGAAATCCTGCCAAGTGGCGATGCTAAGCTTGCCATTGGTTCTATCGGCCATGTCTATGGTGGTGGTAACTTGGCAGACATCAATGGTAACACATCGATAGAAATCGGCACGGGCAGATGGATATCTACATGGGATAGCAATGGTAACCCTGTATGGGAAACACAAAATGCCGGTGGTAATAAGTTCACATACAAGGAAGAGACTCCTGCTGTGACTTACACTCAGGAAGAATGCAATACCTATAATGCCACATTAACAGGTGCGCTGAATAGTACAGACGCACTCACCGCAAATCAAGCTACAGCTTATAATACAGCCATGTCGGCATCGAAATCGGCAGGTAACACGCTTACTGCAGAAGAAGCCAATGCCTATAATGCTACATTGCTGGGAGCTAGAAACACCAACGACATTAAGACACCTGCCGTATGGGCTTGGTACGATGAAAACGAAGTAAAGGTTATAGGTAACCAACCTACTGATGCCCGCAATGCTGCCACGATTACAGGAAATGTGTTTGGCGGTGGTAAGGGTGAAACAAAAGAGAGTGGTGCTGGTGCATTCCAATGTACATCGGCCATGGTGGGTGCTGATGGCGACGGTCTGATAGACAGTAATGGCGGTACGAGTATCACCATTGCCAACGGCTCCGTTGGAGGTTCTGTCTATGGCGGCGGTGAGATTGGCCGCGTAGAGAAGAATACGGTGGTAACGATAGGACTTGAAGGAAACTATACGAATGAGCCTACTATCGCACACAATGTATTCGGTGCCGGTAAGGGTGCTGTCACACATGGCTACTCTGCTTTGGTACGTGGCAACAGTACGGTCACCATTCAAGGCAAGGCCAAAGTGAAAGGTAGCGTCTATGGTGGCGGTGAGATAGCCTCTGTGGGCCGATACAATGTTAATCCTTCTACGGGACTGCCTGTCTCCTTGAAGAACGAAAAGAGTGGTAACTGTACCGTCATTGTCCGCGACAGTGCAGAGATTGGTCCTGACGCTGTCATGATAATGACCGCTGTCGGTGGTCCTGATGATGAAGGCCATGTCTTCGGTGCTGGTCGTGGAGCTAGGCCTTATATCGGCGTAGACGGTAATGCATGGGTTGGCGATCCATGGCGTGTAGAGCCAGGTAATACGAAGGATATCTTTAATACTGCGACTTATGGCGATAATAAAGAGAGTAAGTATCTGTCGTATATCGAGACCCTCGGTTTGGCAACCCAGACCAATGTAACCATCAGTGGACATGCCTTCGTTAAGGGTTCCGTCTATGGCGGTGCGGCGGATGGCTATGTGCAGCATGATACGCATGTGACGATAGCAGACAGTTGCCAGATTGGTAACGGACTCGTTCAGTTGAAGGATAACGGTTCGCATATACCTACAGGCAAGATGCTAGGCGTCAACCGTCGTTATACCGAGGCTGAGTGGGCTGCAGGACATCTGATTACGACGAATGACCGTACAGAGTTGAAGGATTTAGTCTCTGACACGCTTTATCAATCATCCCTACCCGAGTGTGCTAGCTGGCCATACAGATCGCCTTGGGCATCTCACGATAAATATGCAACCTATCAGTATAATGGTAAGTATTATTATGATTCGGGACATACTAGAGAGGCTGCAGGCGGCGCAAGTATGGCTTCCGATGGTCACACTTTCTACGGTAACGTCTTTGGCGGTGGTTCCGGTTACTATCCGTATGCTGAAGGAAAATGGCATACTGCAGCAGGTTCTGTAGGTGGCAATACTCGAGTGGACATTACGGGCGGTCATATTCTGACCAACATCTATGGCGGTAACGAAATGACCAATGTAGAAGGTGACGCAGAAATTAACTTCGGTGGTACAGCCACCTTGGGTGTTCCTCGTACGCTGGGACAGATTGCCGTTCACCCTGTCACCTGCTACCTCTTCGGTGGTGGTAAGGGCAACCCGCGTGTGTTCTTCAACAAAGAGACTAACGTGCAGAATGCTATAGTCAATATAACGGGTGGCACAATCTATGGTTCTGTATTTGGCGGTGGTGAGGATGGTCACGTGCAGCGTAACGTCACGATGACTATCAGTGATAACACTTCTGAGCCAAAGCATACTAACACAAAGATTGGTACCTGGGGAACCTCATACGTGGATGGTAACGTCTTTGGCGGCGGTCGTGGTTTCTCTGGTGAAGCCTATACTGCCGGTAACATTGCTGGTAGTGTGACACTGAACATTACTGGTGGTGAGATACTAGGATCTGTCTATGGTGGTGGCCGTCTGGCTTCTGTGGGCTACGGTTTGTATGACGCAGGTGCTGCAGGATACGGAGCGATGTGTGCAGATGACAAGATGGATAACGGTGACGACGCTACAGAGGGATACTTCCCGAAGGGCCGTGGCCACGTAGAAGTCAACATCACTGGTGGTATCATCGGTAATGCACGTGAATACAAGATTTACACAGTCAATATTGACAAGTCAGGAAAGACGGTTGCACAGATTGACGAGGCGAAGGATGCTGCCATGGCTGCCCTGAAGGCTACAGACAGTATTCCTAACACCGAATTTGAGCTGGTTGATTCCGCCAAGGTAGGTGAAACAACCACCTACACTTACACCTACCGTCTGAAGCATACCAAGGGTGGCAACGTTTATGCTGGTGGCATGGGCCGATACACTATGTTGGATGGTTCGACACCAATCTCTACTTATGCTGCAGACAGCACACTCACTTCGGCCATCGACTGGTCAAAACTGGGTAATGTCAAGAGTACCAAACTGACTATCAGCGGTGCCGATACCTGGATTATGGGTAACGTCTATGGCGGTGGTGAAATGGGAACTGTAACAGGCTCTCATACCACAGATGGTAAGACGTATGGTACGGAAGTATCTGTCACGGATGCTACTGTCGGTGTTGAGATCAGCGAAACCATCGCTCCTCAGAAAACTACCATTCCGGTACCTGATGGCTATCCTGTAAGTGGAGGCAACAGTGATGTAAAATACACTTACGGCAGCGTCTATGGCGGCGGTATGGGTATGGATATCCACGACGGTTCGAAGACTGAAAACCATGGTGGTGGAGTGAATGACAGCGTCATGGTAAGTATTGGAGGTTCCGCCAAGGTACGCGCCAGCGTCTATGGTGCTGGTGAGATGGCACTTGTCGGCGGTAGCACCTTCGTCACCATCAGCGGTGGTGAGATTGGACGTAACGAAGTGCGGTCGAAGGCTCACGCTAATCCTGGCTATGTGATGTTCGGCGGTGCTTCGATGGGTAATGTATATGGCGGCGGTAAGGGCTCTGTTGGCCACTTCCATGCCGGACAGGTGATGAGCAACACCAATGTCACCATCAGTGGCGGTAATATTTACCACATGGTTTATGGTGGTGGTGCATTGGCATCAGTAGGAACCGTTGACCGTTCCGATGGAGCAGGACATCCGGCCTACATTCCAATGCCAGGTGTTCCCTACCAATGGAGATACTCCAATGGAGAACCCATTATTCCTTCGGCACCTCAGGGCGCAAGAACTCCTACCGGTACGGCTACCGTTAACATCATGGGCGGTGTTATCGGTATCAGTGGACGCGACAACGGCTTAGTGTTCGGTTCTTCACGTGGTAATCTAGCAGTACCTATGGGTTCACCAAGACCAATGGATCCATACGATAATGTGGCTTGGGTGTATAAGACCGTTGTCAACATCGGTACTCCTAAGGCCAATCCTGAAGACCCTGACGATTTGACTACTCCGCTTATCAAGGGCTCTGTCTATGGTGGCGGTGAAAATGGTCATAACTACAGTAATGCCACTGTAGCCATTAATAGCGGTACCATTGGTGTTCCTGACAAGAATCCTGCTACAAAGGAAGTTGAACCATGGTGGAACTTCAATGATAATGATTCCATTAATACGGAAGTCCGCGCTCACCGCGGCAATGTCTATGGTGCTGGTAGTGGTGAAGATACCTATACAGGGGCTGACGGAAAGCAACAATACAATCCGAGAGCTGGCATGGTAGGTGGTAGTACCATCATCAATATCAGGGGCGGTCATATAGGACGTAGTGTCTATGGTGCCGGTGCCATAGCTTCTGTGGGTAACATCACGAATGGCAATGATACCCTTGATGTATCCAGAGGAGGAACAGGAACGGCGAAACACAGAGACATCACAATAGTAGATGGAAAGGAAGTTGTTCGTGGCTTCGGACTCAGTTGGCCATATATGTTCCAGTTTGCACCTATGACTGGTAGAACCACCATCAATGTGACTGGCGGTCACATCGGTACGAAAAATGTAGATGGCGGCGACATCTTTGGCGGTGCACGTGGTAAGGCTGGTGACCGTTATGCTACTGCTCATCTGTCATACGTCAATGAAACGATAGTGAATATTGACTATCCTTCTACACCAGATGCCTCAATCATTCCGAACATCAATGATGACTTCACCATACCTTGTGTCACAGGTTCCGTATCAGGTAGCGGCGAGGATGGCTTTGTATATGGCGACACCCACGTGACGCTGAACAAGGGTCTGGTAGGCCACTCGCTCTATGGTGGTGGTAAGGGTAAAGGTACTTACAAAGTAACACTGAACAAGATTGGTGGTGGTGGCACGTATGAAGCCGACATCTACAGCCTCATCTCTGGTAAGGTGTTCGGTAATACCAATGTGACCATGAACGACGGCTTTGTAGGACGTAACGTCTATGGCGGTGGTAACATGGCATCTGTAGGTAAGGGAAACTACGCCAGCGGTGTGGATGACTACTTCCCGAACGGCTATGGTGAGAAATTGGAAGGTAACCTCTGGGATAATGTCAGTGATTACAGTAAGGCCTTCCTCAGTAGCGGTAAAACAACCGTGAAGGTGTTTGGCGGTACGGTGGGCTATGTAGATGCTACCGATCCCACTAAGAGTATCAAGAACAACCTGCCTTACGGTAATGTCTTTGGCGGCAGTACTGGTGAGTCAGCGCCGAATGTATCTCCAAGTCTATCACCTCGCTACCAATACTGTCCTGCCTTCTTCTCGGGTTACGTTAACGAGACGGATGTGAACATCGGTGGATACAGGTGTAAGACGGCTTACAGCACTCATGTCGTTGGAGAACTTATAACTGCTGAAGAGTTCGGAGGAGTAGCCGTTGGTGATACTGCCAAATGGGAAAAGGTGGCTGGTCCCACAATCCTTGCCTCGGTCTATGGTGGCGGTCAGGATGGTCACGTACGTCGTGACACCCATGTTACGGTAACCAGCGGTGAGATTGGATTGGCCTTTACAGATGAAAACCGTACACTTCTGAAGACTAATTCATTCGCAACTCTCAATGAAGAACTCGACCACGACCAGTGGCTGGCACGCGGTAATGTATATGGTGCCGGTTCTGGTATCAGTCCGTACACCTCTACACTAGTGTATAAGGATGGTACAGCCGAAGCTGATAAGGTACCGGCAACAGGCTACAGCAATTCTGCAGGTTCCGTGACGCGCTTCACGCAGGTGGACATCCTCGGTGGAACTATTCACCGAAACGTATATGGTGGCGGTTCTATGGCCAGCATAGGTCCCTTGAAGACAACTCAGGATTACGACCCATACAAAAAGGATCTCAGCAATACGGCTACACTTGGTAAGCAGTCTATGAATATTGTCAATATCAAGGGTACTATTGGCACACCTGAAGACTACAAAGTATTCTATGGCGGTGAGGTCTATGGTGCCAGTCGTGGTCTGTCAACGCTGGATGCCAATCAGTTCAGTACCTCTATATGGACGCAGGTTAACGTACTGAAGGGTGCAAAGATTATGGGTAATGTATTCGGTGGTGGCGATGCCGGTCTGGTGAAGAAAGACTCTGAGGTCATCGTTGGAGGACAGTGATAAAGAAGTTGCACTGAGTAACAATTTATTTGCATAAAAAAAATATTTTGTTTATCTTTGCAAACGATATTACTAAAAACAACAATACAAAAACGATGACTTTATGACAAAGAAAGAACAAATGGACATGAACAGACGACAGTTTCTGAAGCGACTGGGCTTAGGGGCTGGTTCGGCTATGGCCTTGATGGCTATGGAACCACTAAATGTGCTAGCTAAGAATAAAACAGAGAAGCCTGCGGGAAACCATATGACCTATCGTGTGCAGCACGGCTCTGGCGAACAGATTTCGCTGTTGGGCTTTGGCATGATGCGCTTACCCAATAATCAAGATGAGGTAAACCAACTGGTAGATTATGCAATAGAACATGGCGTAAACTATTTCGACACAGCGCCTATGTATATGGGCGGACAGTCGGAGGTACTCACAGGTAATGCACTAAGTCGTCATCCGCGTGAAAAGTTCTTCGTAGCTACAAAGATGTCAAACCAAAACCGACGCACTTGGTCGTTCGAAGAATCAAAAGGTATGTACGAGCGGTCAATGGAGCGCCTGAAGGTGGATCATATAGACTACTACCTGCTGCACGCCATTGGTGGCGGTATGGACTCGCTAAAAGGCCGCTTCCTGGATAACGGTGTGCTTGACTTCCTGTTGAAAGAGCGCGAGGCTGGACGCATCAAGCACCTAGGATTCTCATATCATGGCGATGTGCGTGACTTCGACTGGTTGCTGGACCGTCAGGAGGAATACCACTGGGATTTTGTGCAGATTCAGATGAACTTCCTAGACTGGCGCCACGCTTCCATGCGCGGTGGACGTCGTTCTGATGCCGATGCAGAATATCTCTACGGGAAATGCGAAAAGCTAGGCGTGCAATGCGTGGTGATGGAGCCGCTACGTGGTGGTGCCTTCGGACGCATGGCACAGGAACTGACAGACCAATTGAAGGCCATTCATCCAGATGACAGCACTGCTCGCTGGGCGTTCCGCTGGGTGGGCAGTCATAACAACATCCTGACCACACTGAGCGGCATGAACCGCATGGACCACTTGGAAGATAACATCAAGACGTTCTCACCACTGGATCCCTGTACAGACCAGGAAAACCGACTGCTAGCTGAGATTGCCGACCAGATGTCGGGCATCCCCACCATTCCCTGTACCACCTGCGAATATTGTATGCCTTGCCCCTACGGTGTGAATATCCCTGCCAACTTTGCAGCCTACAACGAAGCTGTGAACAGTCACCTGTTACCCCTACCCCACAAAGAGGCAGCTGACTACGCAGAGCGTCAACAGCAATTTATTGACAGCTACAAGAAGGCACTGCCCGATGAAAAAACATGGGCATCAAAATGTCAGGACTGCGAGGTCTGCCTGTCGAAATGTCCACAGCAGATACGCATTCCCAACCAGATGGCTCGCATCGTAGAGACGCTGAGAAAAAGATAAGTTATTTCTTTAACAGCCCCTTAAAGAAGCCACCAACGGCGCTACCAACCCGCTCGGTGGCTTTTGCTATGCTGTCGCCTGTAGCCTCAAGACCTTCACTCAGACGGTCGCCACGATAAGACAGAAGCTTCTTCGTATAGCGTCCTTTCAGGGTGTTATACTCCTCAACCTGCTTATTCGTAAGCTGTGGTTTTACCTTACGATACAGGTGCATCAGCGTATCCTGACGGGCAATCAACGAATCGGCTACTGATTTGTTCAGCGAGGGCTGCTTCTCTATAAAAGCAGCAAACTGGCGATAAGCTGTCATAAACTGCAGTGTATCGTTCTTCTGGGTATTCTGGGCGCTAACAACCGTCAGCGTCATAAGAGCTATAATGGTGATTGAAATCTTCTTCATAATCTTTTACCTTTCTAATTTTACCTTTTCGTGTGCAAATATACAACTTTATATAGTAATTGCTTGGGCCTTTGACATTTTTTTAGTAATTTTGGCTTCGCCGAACTTACAATGCATTCGGAAATGAAAGAAAAAACAAGTTTTCCTTTTGCATTTCGCTCATTTTTTAGTAATTTTGCCAACATAAAACTAAAACATCCCAATAAAACATGAAAAGAGTATTAACCATACTTATGCTGGGCATTACCATAACCATCAATGCCCAAAACGCTCGTGAAGAGATCAAATCTAATCCTTGGCTGGCAGGTTCTAACTATCTGGACTACGACCGTCAGTTGCCCGACTTCAAATACACCAAGGCACCTAAGGGCTATGTACCTTTCTATTTCACCCACTATGGACGCCACGGTTCACGTTGGCTCATCGGCAAGGATGACTATGAACGCGTACTGCGCCCTCTGCGTAAGGCTAACGAACAGGGGAAGCTGACAAGCGAAGGAAAGAAGACACTGGAGTTACTAGAGAAGTTCAATAAGACCACCAATAAACGTCTGGGCGACCTAACAACCGTTGGTGAACGTCAGCATCACGGCATAGGTAAGCGTATTGCGAAGCATTTCCCTGAGATCTTCTTGACGAAGAACTTGGCTATCGACGCTAGAAGCACTGTGGTAACTCGCTGTGTCCTGTCTATGGTGGCTGAGTGTGAGGAACTGATGGCAGCTAATCCTACTGCACGTATTCACAATGACGTCAGTGAGAGTTTGCAGTACTACCTAAATCAAGGACATGAAGGTAAGGTTAGAGAGGCTAGCAGACATATCGACAGAGACAAGATGAACGCATTTTCTGATAGCAAGACACACCCAGAGCGACTCATGAAGGTACTCTTTAACGATGCAAAATGGGCTGCAGACAGTGTACGTCAGAATTCTCTGATGCGTAACTTATACGAGGTAGTCATTAACATGCAGAGCCATGACGATGGTTTCAATATGCTTAACCTCTTCACTGAAGAAGAGCGTTATGACATGTGGTGTATCGCCAATGCTAGTTGGTATGTGCGTTATGCGAACTCTCCTATGTCGGACAATATGATGCCTTTTAGCCAGTACAATCTGCTGAGAAACTTCATTGAGACTGCCGATACTTGCGTAGCACTTGGAAAGCCACAGGCCACTATGCGATTCGGGCACGAGGTCTGCGTTTTGCCACTGGCCTGCCTGATGGAACTGGGTAATAGCAATGCTAGCATCGAAGACCTGAACGAACTGGACAAGAAATGGCAGAACTACAAGATTTTCCCTATGGGCTGCAATATCCAGCTCATCTTCTACAAGCCCAAGAATGGTAAAGGTGATATTCTGGTGAAGGCCCTGCTCAACGAGCGTGAGGTAACACTGCCTGTTACAGCTACCAGCACCCCATATTATTATAAGTGGAGCGATTTGCGCCAGTACTGGACAAAGAAACTTGATAGTTTTAAGAATTGAGATTTAAAATTTTAGTTCAAGGATATATGAGAAGATTTCGTTTTCTATGGATAATGATGCTGCTTGGCATGAGCCTCTCAGCAATGGCACAGACAAAGTTTGATGAAAGGCCAAAACTTGTTGTAGGTATTGTAGTTGACCAGATGCGCTGGGATTACCTAAGTCGCTATTACGATCAGTTCCAACCTGACGGTTTGAAGCGTCTTATCAATGAAGGCTATTCATGTAACAACTGTCTCATTAACTACGTGCCAACGGTAACAGCTATCGGACATACATCGGCATATACAGGCACTACCCCAGCCTATCACGGCATCTGTGGCAACACCTTTTATTTGGACGGCAAGCGCGTGGGATGTGTTGCTGACTCAACCATGCAGACTATAGGTTCCAACACCACAAAGGGAAAGTCATCCCCTCATAATCTATTGGCTACTACAATTGGTGACCAATTGCGCCTGCATACCGATTTTAAGGCAAAGGTTATTGGTATATCATTCAAAGACCGTGCTGCTATCTTGCCTGCAGGACGCTCTGCCAATGCTGCCTATTGGATGGACAACAAGGCGCTCTGCTTCGTCAGCAGCTCATACTATATGCAGGAACTGCCTGACTATGC